>Ga0065711_1036879_pt1 | contig 20468 bp, 11 predicted proteins | sample Hoacrofraction12_FD_59098 | JGI IMG/M metagenome (GOLD analysis project Ga0065711, IMG submission 59098) | Hoatzin crop microbial communities from Cojedes, Venezuela - Epithelial fraction 12 v2 (version 2) | ecosystem: Host-associated > Birds > Digestive system > Esophagus > Crop | place...
CGCCTGGACAAGGTCCTCTGCGGCCTGCTGTAGGTGACCCTGCTTCGGCAGGAGGGTTGGACTAGATGACCCACAGAGGTCCCTTCCAACCCCTACCATTCTATGATTCTGTGAGATATTCTGAGAAGCATCCCATTCAGAGGGAGGTACTGGGTGCAGCCCGTTGCCGACCAGAAGAGCTCAAAGGGCCTTTCTTTTTCCATTCCAAGCTGTTTCTAGGGTCTCAAGATGATTGACTTCAGGAATCAGTATTTTTCCATCCTGTTCACAGAATCACAGAATCACACTGGTCCACATGACGTAATCCCAACGTTTAGACAGTAACTATATGATTCCAGTACCACCCAGAATGTACAGTTCTGCAGGCATGTACAGCTCCAGGCATCAGTGGTTCCAGGTGCTGTCAAGAGGTACCTGATTGACCCAACTCACTATGCTTGCACAAAGAAAAGTGCCAAGTTGTACCAAATCACTGCACTTATAGAAGGACATGAAAAATGGCTAGTCACACCAGCTAACCATTCTTGCAGTGTAAGCAAGAATACAATGCTGATTAATTGTTGGGTGCCAGGTGTGATCAGTCACGCCAGCTAGCTATTCTTGCAGAGTAAGCAAGAACATAATGCTGGCTGGTTTTGGGATCGACAGGTGTGAGGGGGGAGCTGCACCACCACACAGGGGAAGTGGTTGAATCACCATCCCTGGAGGTATTTAAAAGATGTGTAGATGTGGCACTTAACAACATGGTTTAGTGGTGGACTTGGCAGCGTTAGGTTAACAGCTGGACTCCATGGTCTTAAGGGCCTTTTCCAACTTAAATAATTCTATTATTCCATGAGTTATTTCAGTAACCTTTGAGCTCACAGAATCTCTGTTACAGAAACCTGGTACTGCAGATGATCACTTTCTACATTTCAGTTTTGCAGAATAAGTCTTTATAAATCCTATCTTTTGAACAAAATTGAAGAAGTTCTTTTAAAAAACATCTTTAGAAAATATGCTTATTCTTTTATGAAGTCTCAGTTAAAGAATGCTGAAGTAGAAAACTTCATGAGGGTAGTGATACTTTTCATTCTTTTTGTTTACTTTTCTGGGCTAGAGACACACAACTTTTAGGAACCTGAAAATCACACATAAATAATTTTGTTCTATTCTGTGTGTGCTTGGAAGGTATTTTAATTAGCTCTGAGATTGAAAACTGCAATCACTAGAATGTTTTTGTTGAATTTCATTTCTATTACATCAGTCTTGATCCTCAATAGTAATCAGTGCTATCTGTTGAAAATGCAGGTAGTTGCACTCTCAGTTTACGTAGTCATATTTCATAACCTAAGAAGCTTATTCTAGAATGCCTTTAACAAGAAATAGAAAGTGGAAAGCTTATCACCTAGTCAAATTGTTTTTATGTCTGCAGCCAGAGCATTTCTCAAGTTCACAGTATTTTCAGGAAAACCTTGACATAATGTTATGCAATCAAATAAAGGACACAACATTCAAAAACAGTGCTTCACTTAGTAGTATTAGTATTTGTCTAAGGAGAAAAGTGAATACATTTTTTGTTTATGTTAAGCTTTGTAAATACTTCACTTGTTTCTTGTTTAGCTTTTGGAGGACGTTAAAAGTCAGTGAAGAGATTGCTGGTACTTACTTCTTTTTCTCTTACCTTCTTTCCTCAATTCCAATTTATTTTTATTCACAGCTCCCTGTGGAGGAAACTTGACTGGCTCATCAGGTTTTATACTTTCACCAAACTTCCCTCATCCTTATCCTCATAGCAGAGACTGTGACTGGACTATCACTGTTAATAATGATTATGTTATATCATTAGCATTTATCAGGTAAACTGCTACTTGCTCACAATTTTTGAAGTCTTGTTTGTAACTTTATTATTTGTTGTTTTCCAGAGCTTTGTAGGGTAACATACGTGTTCTTAATATAACCATCAAAGTGATTAGTAGTTGTTATCTTTGTTAGCAGTCCTAAGAAACACATTAGTGTAATCAATACACATAGAGGTCGAGCTTGGAAGCCCATTGCTCCTGTTCGATTAAAAGCACTCTCAGTTTACACCTACTGATGTGGAGGTGGATGGTGCTCAATTTACCAAGATTCTCTTCCTAGGCAGGAAACACTGAGCAACTCACTGAACTGTCGCCAACCCAGGAGGACGGTCTTAAATGATGAAGCCTATTGATACATAATATTTTGTATGAGACACTCACCTGCTGTTTAAGCAAAATTTCAAAAGTAGTATTTAAATTTAGTTTTATTAGTCCATGTCATCTCAGGATACTTCAACAGGATACTTCCTGTTGTACTGGCTATTAAATAGAATTGTTTTAGTATTTTCCACTGTCACAACACAAGATTAAACTGAGCTAAACAGAATCCACAGAGGAACTTTTGCTGACTGTATTGTATGTAACCCATGAAGTAAATTAATATATGTATTTTGTGTGCAAAATATGCATCCTAACTGGTGTATATGATCATGTCACAGAAAAGCTGAAAATTGTACTTGTAACATCACGTCAAATTTAAGTCCTTCTTACACTGTATGTTGTATAACAGTGACTTTATTGTTCTGATTAGTGATAATGTGATGACTCGTTTAGTTATGTAGGTCATATAATTGTCTTTTCTGTGTTCAGTGATAAAGTATGTGTTTTGAAAAATTTATTCCAAGCAAATTAATCATTCAGTTATATTTACGTAGTTAAAAATTTAACTGTTTTGTTGGTGATTTCACCATGCTGTAACTTGCTAAGCAACTTTCTACTGTGCAGTAGCACTTTTTTTTGTTGTTTGGTGAAATACCACAATCTCAAAATATTTAAGAATGTTCTGCTCTTTATATTGCACATTTAGATACGAGATCCTCCATCTTAGAACAAAAACAACATTTTACAGTGTGAATCAGTGTAGCATGTGAACAGTTTAGAGATCCCAAATATTGCCAAGTTGTTCTTAAAATCTGGATAATTGCTATGATCCTTGATAGAAGCTGACAACCTTAGTCTTGGTCAAAGTAGATTTCATATTTACTGAGACTTGACTCACAACACACAGACTGTTCCAGAGAGAGAAAAAAACCTTTCCTGTATAAATCAAACTCTGTACAGTTAAATGTGCTTTTGAGTGGGACTTACTCCAGCTAACCTTTTTAAACTCAAGACAAACTATGAAATTTAAAAATCAAATCTGTTGACATTTGACTTTTGCATTTCTTTTGTAAGAAAATATATTTTAAATAATCAAGAAGTTAAAAAATATTTCCCCTGAAGGAGCTGTATCAGATCTTCAATGTCTACAATTATTTTAATTGCCAGCTAATGTCACATAGATAACATAGGTCCAGTGGTTAGATTTTCATTCTTTTACTAACAATCTTTTTAAAACATTTTTGTACAGTGACAATCTTTAAGTGAATTTGTTTAACTCTCTGCCTCTAACTCAAATTAAGTTCAAAGTTAAACAATTAAGTTAGTTAATATACTATAGTCACATAATTAACTAAATTAACTAAGTCTTAAAGTTAACTAACATGAAGTTCAAAAGAAAATGAGAGGTTTCTATACTACATCTTTTCATTTAAACTGATTATAGGCAAAATGGTTCTTCCTCTCAGGGTTACAGGAAGATCATCCCCAGGTTGTGTGAAAGTGTTCAGTCTGACTGGAAGCTGTGTAGACTCTACTCTGCAGCTGACTGCTTTATATCATAAAGCATTTCTGCCAAGTGTTCAAGTACACCCAAGTTGTTTATTTCTCTAAAGCTTTAGAAATATTGCTATTCATTTTTCTCTGTTTAAAAGGTTTACCTTTTTTTTTCTGGATAGCAGCAAAATGTTGTTTCTAAGCAGAGAACAAATAAATACAGTATTTCTGTTATTTTCTAACAAAACAGTTCTAGAAACCATTGATCTGACAGTGCAGGTTTTTTCCTTTTATGAAAACAGTGATAGTAAACTTTTACTTCAACTAATAAGAGTTGAAATATTAGGCAAAGCATACTCTATCTAATATTTCTCTTTCTTGTTCTACAGTTTCAGTATAGAACCAAATTATGATTTTCTTTATATCTATGATGGGCCAGATGGTAATAGCCCACTGATTGGGAGCTTTCAAGATAGCAAGCTGCCAGAGAGGATAGAAAGCAGTTCAAATACCATGCATCTGGCTTTTCGGAGTGATGGGTCTGTTAGTTTTACTGGATTCCACCTAGAGTACAAAGGTAAATAAAATTATTTTTGTTTTCTATTTAAAACATTCAATGCGTGGATGTAAATTTTAATCAGTTTTAATTTCTCATAGTTTTCTGCCTGGTAATGTTTTGCCTAAGAGTGTGATAGTGCATATTATCCATACCTAAAAATATAATACTATAAGGGTACTAACTTAAGATAAAGCTTCTAGATTATTTCCTTTAGCTGATACAGGATAATGTTAAATACACGATTCCAAAGAAAAAAAAAAAATTGAGACAGCAGTTTACAAGTTTCAAAAATAATGATGCGGTGATGAAACTTAACAGCATATATGCAATGAGTAAATGTAAATGTATGCAAGGGAAAGACTGATGCATTTGTTGCTTTGGCAAACTCACAGTCTTTTTACATTCCTAAAGTCAGTGACTTCTACAGATGTAAAGGAAGTTGTCTCCACAGTGTGACCTAATCCTAAGAAGTTAAAAGCAGATCTCTAACATTTTGATGGTGAACCTAGATGTATGTACTGTTCAATCTGATCTGGCCTTGTGTACAAATAGACCATAAACCAGCAGTGTGTCCTTGTGGTAAAGAAGGGCAGCAGCCTTCTGGGCTGAGAGTGGAAGACTGGAAGCAAGAGTGGAATCAGCACATCCAGGCAAAGGATTCTTCCCTCTGGATCTTCTCATATCATACCTGGAGTGCATTTAAGGTCTCACCAGAGCTGGAACGATTTTGACATACAGAATTCAGTGTAATGGAGAGTCACCAAGATGATTAGGAGGGTGGAGTATATAACATACAAAGACAAGCCGAGCGATCTGGATTTGCTGCAACTGCCTAATGAGTCTATAGAAAACACAGAGACAGACTCTTCTGAGGAGCACATAGTGTTAAAATGGGAGATAATGGGCACAAGTTGTAGCAAGAGCAATTTCAATTAGATACTGAGAAAAAACAAAAACCACTCTGAGGCTAGTCAAACATTGGAACAGATTGCCCTGAGAGCATGTCATTTGAATCCTTTCAAATTGTAACTGGACTGCACAAAGGTCTGAGCAACCTAATCAAATTGACCTTGCTTTGCATGGGAGTTGTGCTACATCTCTTCTAACCTAAATTGTTCTGATTCAAAGAACTTAAGTGTTTCACACAAATTGTAGCAGCTGCAGTCGTGTCCAATATATACACTAATCCTATATTAAGTGGCAGGAGTACCCAAGTTCTACTTTACTGGCAGGTCATATTTTTCAGATACAAATCTCAAATGTGATCCATGTCTTGGGATTCAATCTGCAATCATGTTTCTGGCTGGGTTTTGTTTTTCCTTTCACTTCTATTTTATAATGGAGTAACATCTTATTAGTTCTGATAACTGGCCTGGAGAACGGTTATGGAATGTTTGCTATGCTTAGGTATATCTGTAATATTCTTTCCAAGAAGCTTATTATGGCTTTGTGCTCTTGGATACTTAGGTATGGAGAAGTAAGTCATCAAGTTCTGGACAAAGCACCTGCTTCTTTTGGCTTCCAGTGTTGTTTTCCATGCACTGAGTTACTTGTCTAGATTCTAGAGGGTTTTGGCATCCTTGCCATATGTTAGCCAACAGAGACGTCCTTGCTGAACTTGAGATCGCAGCAGCACATATCATTACCTGTTTTCAGTCTGTCTTTCAGAAGCCTTAACTGATCCAGTGGTATGCCAAAGTTATCAGAGAAGTAATTGCTGTTTTTCTTGAAGATTGTTGCAAAATTTTATTATGGGCAAAAGTAATTTACACCCATTATGTGCAGCCAAGAATACGATGTTACTGTAACTCAAATCTTAACTGTCGAATGGAAAAATTATTTTTATTCCACATCTAATTATTACAGAAAAAGAACTTAAAAAATACTGCTACAGAAAAAGATCTTCGTAACAATACAGCTAAAATTGTAGCACACACACTTTCCAAAATTTTGTCTGATGTTCTGCTAAGCCTGCCACTGTCCTTCTGTGTTTTCAGCTTAGTGATACTAGTGTTCTTTGGAAAGAAAGGGGAAGGGCTACAGGGGTCACAAATGTCTTGAGTTCTTCAGTTCAAGCAATATGACATTGATGGTGAAGGATTTTTCCTCCTGTCTCCATGGAGCACTTCTGTTTAATTTTTATAAATTTGCTAGTACAGTCTTCTTATTTTATCTTTTTTTAACTAGTTCTCAGCTAAACCTGATGAATCCTTATGACGCCATTCTTCATATATTGTAGCATGGTATATTGACTTTCTTTACAAATTCATTTTTAGCAGCTACTTCAGATTTGCAAAAGTAGTTTGAAGGTGCTAAGTATTTCAGGCTTTGTTTTTCAGAATAGTGATTAAGAAACTGTATTTCTATAGTGACATTGTTACTGTTTAGTCAGCAACTTCAGGAGTCTGTCACAACTGTACCTTTGGAGAAAAGAAAATTACAGGGCTGTAATTTTTCCCTAGAGAAAATTTGTGCTGTGACAGATCATATCTTTCCTCAGTTTTTTATTTATGCACCAAACATGACAGATTACTTTATCTTCCTCTCTCTTTAATTTCTCATGTACTACTGATCTCTATCCAAAGATCTGCTAGAATTACGAAACATGGATTTCTTATCATAAACTCAAGAACTGTGATTTTAAAATATCAGTTCTGTATCAACACAAATATGAGTTGTTAGAGGAAAAAAATGTTTTCTTGCCATTGTCAAAATGTTATTTATAATCCTAAATTAAATGATATTTTATTTTTCTTTTTTAAATAATAATTATTAATATCTCTGTGATGTCTTACAGAATTTCTAGTAAACTGCATCTTTTAACTTTTGATTGTACACCCTAATTTTTGAATATGAGGGTTACAAAGGTTTTAGGCTTTCTTTATTTACTGTCACATCATATTTTTAAGCCTCACCATGGAGAACAGAAGACGGATGTTACATCACCATACTACAACTACCTAAATGAATCAATGTGGATATCAGATACATGTTCTTAATAATTAACTATGCGATGTAACTATTAGTTTTTATTGTACTATTTTTCATATCAGAAGCATGGTTTGTAGATTGGATATGCAAATCCTAATAAATTGTTAACCACACTAGGAGATCTTCATATTCTTTTGGAATATGTGAAGATGAAACTTCAAAAGAATTATTCTGTGTTTCCATCTTCAAATGTAAATGTACTTTTATGGTTTTGCAATGTAATTCTTTCTCTCCTCTCAGAAATATTACAACATAAAAATATCCTTAGGGGGTCAAAAAAACAATTCATTTAGTTCATTAGTTTGTGTCTAGTAGTGACTAATAGCTGATAAGTGGGGAAACTACATAAGAGTCATATCTGTAATCATTTCTCTCTACTATCTGTAAGTAACTACCTGTAGCAGAAAGCTTCAGTGCAAATGTGCCCAGTAAAAAAAAAAACCTCTTTTGATGTAATAGAAAGTTGGCACTGATCTTGCAGAAACTGAATAAGTGTTCCTTATTGATATTGTCCACAAGACCCTTAAATGATAATGAAGAAAGTCTGAAATTTCTATCTTCTGTTTGATAAAATAAATTACTCCAAACTCCATCCTGCATAGCACAAAATCATTTGTTGCATTCCAGCACCTACCATTTTCTAGTAAGTATATTGGCTGTTCCTTAACAGAAAAACATTGCAAATTTTTCCAAAATGTTTACCTTTTCTCTCTTCTGCATAGTAAATTTTTTGATTAAAAGTGCCAAGTGGTTATTTTTGTGCAGTTTGTTATGTCCTGGTTATTAAACACACTGGTATTCAAATTATAGCAGGAAGAGGGAAACAAAAATAAGAGCATATGCATATGTTCGAATTTATTTAAATATTTTGAAAGATATAGCTGTAAATAACAAAAACGGAGGTAAATTTAAGGAATATTTTCATGAGCTGTCCTCCAGTAAGGAAAAAAGCTATATAAAAATATATCAGTAGGTTATATGAGCAGATACAGATGTTCATTTGAGGTTTATTAATTCTGAAGAAATTCTTGTTTGCATGCTTTTTCTTTTGTGACAAACTATTTATATTTTTTTCCTCCACTTACCAGCTTTCAGACCACTGATTTTAAAACTAGGATGTTTCTTATCTACTGGAGTAGCATCCATAGATGTAACTTCATCTAACTATGTAGCTACATCATCTGTCACAATGAACTCTGGAAAAACAGTTCTTGTAATGGAGCTCTATAGCAATTATCTAGGAAAAATATAGGAGATGTGGTTTTGGTCATTATAGAGTCATATGTACAGTCTTTAAAATTAAGGAAAGAGAACATTTGTTGTAGAATCGAAGAATTCTTATTTAAAAAAAAAAAAAAAAAAGAAAAAGAGGAACATTATGTCTTTACATGGTGCTCAAAGCAGACCTTGTGAGAACTCCAGAAAATATTTGTAACTTTTTAGATTATATTCGGAGTTATGTTTGCATTTGTTTCCTCTATAGCAAAACTTCGTGAGTCTTGCTTTGATCCTGGGAATATAATGAATGGAACAAGACTTGGAATGGATTATAAACTGGGGTCAACTGTCACATATTACTGCGATGCAGGTTATGTTCTTCAAGGATATTCTACACTAACATGTATCATGGGAGATGATGGAAGACCTGGATGGAACAGAGCCCTGCCCAGTTGTCATGGTAGGAGCATTTTTTCATTTATTGTAGTTGCTGTTATTATTATTCTTGCTTTGTCATATGGAAGAAACCGTTGCAAAATTAGAAGAAGCAAATTTAATAAACTTTTTTTTAGGACAAAGCCCTTTTCAATCATATATTTAATAAAAATAGGATATTTAATTACTCATGATAAATGTTGTTTAAAGTTTTTAGTAACGTTGGATAAACAGTGCTACAAGTCACTATTGTGAATCGAGTTTAATAATAACATTGCCCTCTGTGCCACCCGGTATTCTTGAATTAGCAAATTTCAGTAAAATGTAGAGACTTATACCATATACATGTATTTAAATATGAATAATACATTTAAATATGTATTTAAACAGAGCACTAAGTATACTCTGAATGTCATGATATATGTTTGTTTCTTTTTGTTATTACTGTTTTTTAAACAGCATAGATGAAATATTTTATAAATAAAACATTACACAATTTATATATAAAAATATAAATAATAAATATAAAAATAAATATAAATATATAAAAATGTATATAAAACATTACACAATTTAACATGTTGAACATGTGGTCTCTAGAAAAATTCAGCCTTGAAATGCTGATCCAGTCACTCAAACTTTTATGTATATGAAGAACTCCACTCAGTTTGGGAATCTCCTGACTTTAGTTATATTATCACTGATTATCTCAAGAATAAACATTTTCAGATATAAACTTTAAGAAAAGATTCAATTTTTATTTTACTGATTCAGTAAAATTACAAGAAATTGACAGCCGCTTCAGAAAAATATCCAATATTTTCACATATTCTGTGAGATTAAGCACAGAACCTCTCTCATGTATCCAGAAATTTATAAACAACCTAAAAATGTCAAATTATGAGATTAATATTTTCTTTATAAATTAAAATCTCTTCATCATCATGTTAATTTCAATTTCTTTTCATAATTTGAAAACAAAAATGCTGTTAAATTAATTTCCAGTTTGAGTATATTTATTTTAAATAGAATACGGATTTTCTTTGCACTTGAATTTCTTTTGCAAATTAGATGGTGGCTTACAAGCAAAACAGAAAAAAAAATTGTCAGCTCTAAAGAATAACCAATATTATAAGCATTTGAAGAACTTCAGTATTTTCATTATCCACTAAAACCATCATGACACTGAGCACCAAACTTCGATAGCATCAGACTGGAAAACTGACCCTAGCAAATTTTTGGAAATGTGTTCCAATTTGTAGACTATGTGAAATGGAAATCAAAAGTTTCTTCCTTGTTTTAAACTGAGATCTGAATTTTATTTTCAAGAATGGAGTCAGTGAGGAAGGCTGTTGTGTTTAAGAGGAGAAACGTTTCTTTCTTTCGGAAGGTCTTTTTCATGGGTAATGAAAGACAAAGAGTTTCTTTGTGTCTATTTGTGCCACTTATAAACTAGTTAGCAACCTTCCAATGCCATCTATTTTAACTTTCATTAAAGGGAGAGTGCTTTTCTTGGAAGGCTTGCCATTTTAATAAAAGAAAAGAAATCTTATAAAAGAGGTATTGGGTATCTGACACTGATTCTGTCTGGATCATTTTCTTTCCTGGATGAACAAGGCAATATTTCAAAGATGACAAACCCACACTTCTTCATGATATGATGTCACAGAGTAGGCTCCATAAAAATGCCTTAGCTTTGCAGTTTTCACTTGTTTTTCTTGTATTGCTTTTTCTTCCAGTTCAGAGTCAGTGAAGGTTTGCAGATATGTTACTGTGACATACTATGCTACATTTTTACGAGGTAATCAATGCTTTCCAATTTTGCATGTTTAGCTCAAGAAAAACAGAACATTTATATAGCTGTGAAAAAGGTATCATTTGATTAGCTTTCAATTACATCGAACTGGCAGAAACAGTTTGAGGGCTGATTTTTGCCTCCCGACCACCAGTCTCACCTACGTAAAAAATTTGCTTAGTAGAGAAATGAGATTCCTCCATTCTGCCAGTCATATTTTCGAAACTCTATATAAACTGATACAGTTATAATGAAATGGGACATGCAATACACCTCAGTATATATGTATTTTTTTAATCTTCTTATTTATTTTTAAGAAAAAAAAATAATTGAGAACCTGAACCTCTTTTACACCTGTAATATTTTGATCTAATGCTTTAGGTATGAAGTAAACATTTTTTAAAAGTTACGTATCATTCTTTACAAATTTTTACATTTTTAATATCAATTTGGAATCCAGGTTCTTCTGTAAAATTCCTTTGAGACATATCTAGTCATATAGCTTTGTAGAGGAAGTGAGGCATCTCAGAATATGGAAAAGAGAAATATTGTGAATGAGTATTCTCGTTTTACTTATGTTTGGAGCTACATAGTTCAGAGGAGAGGAAGGGAAAACTTTCAACACTCCAAATGGCTCTCTGGGCTTAAGGGACATTCTTTACAATGTATAGAATTAGTCTTATAAAGAGTATAATTCAAAGAATGAAAGAAATTTTTTTTCTCTTGTAAGAGAATTTGGGTCAGTAGCATTTATCATTTCCATGAATAAAATGACTAGATAAATAACTTCTATATTATGAGGGTGAAACTGATACAGGATTCCAAAGTCAGACCCTATTAAGTAAAATCTCTTCTTGTTGTAATTAATATGGATATTTTCACTAAATAGAATCTCAGTAGAGGAGGATAGTAGTACCATCTCTGTACCCATTCTGAATAACTTGACATAACTTAAGGCATACTCCTGAGAGACAGTAGATGAGTTTGAACGGCCCACATAGAGAAAGAAGTTATAGCTCTTACTTGCTTTAAAGTCTAACCTTTTAGATAAAATGTGGTCACAATACTTTCTCCTTTCAGAATTAAAAAGAAAATTAAGGCCATAGCTCTATAATATTGGAAGGGCAACCTTTTGGAATGGCTTTAAGCATTCTCCGAAAATGTCTTAAGATATCCAGCCCCATAGGAAATCCGTGTTGAGGAACACTGGTGTTCTGGGTCTCATCAAGCTTCAGCATGAACTGGCTGATGAATTGCTCAGTCTGTCAAAACTTGTTTTTCTGGGAATGTGCAAAACTAGAAAATGCAGGTATCTACAAACCCTGAAAGTCAATAACTGGTGATTTTGGAGTGAGATAAAAGCTGAGCAGAGGCTTTCAGTATCACAGAAGGCTAGTTTTCCAAAATCTATTCAGTTCATAAAGCTGGTGTTTTTGCCACTGTACCTTTATGCACCAAATATTTTTTATGGCGTAGTCCTATGTGCATTACGCATGACTTGAATTTGGTAGAAATCATTATTTCAAATGACCTTGAGCCACTCTAGTAAGTATGGGAAGTGAATAAAATTATTGGCTTCATTCTTTTATGAACACATGCAAAGATTATCCAGGCTAATATGCTAAGCTATTTGGCATTTCATGGTGGATGTTAAGAACAGGATGTAATTAACATATGCAGATTAAATATTACTATGACTGAGATGGCTATTAATGATTTCTCTTAGCTTCACCAGCTACAGTTAATTTTAAATTTTTGGTAGCAAACAACATTTTCTTAAAAATTAACAAGAAAACCTGTAGTGGGAAATCATATTTGTGACTGAGCACAAAAACCTTGTTCCTGCGAGAAGAAATAATTTATTGATCACTAAAAAATATTGCTACATTTCATTATAGTCTGTTGATTAATCCTTGGAAATATTTGAATCCAGGCTTCAAAATACGTGTATCTGAAAGATATATCTAACAATCTCAGTTATTGTCATTGTTATGGTTTGGCTGCAGCCGGCAACAAAAGTGCCACGCGGCTGCCCCTCCTCCCCCCAGGGTGCAGAGGAGAATGGAAAGAAAGAGGCAGAAACTGGTGGGTCGGGATAAGGGCAGTTTAACAGAACAGCAAATAAAGGGAACAGTAACAACAACGATACAGATAAGGGGAAAACACAACACAAACCGCACAACCCAGAAAGCCGCCCTCCACGACCGCCGTGAGCTCCCGAGCTGCGAGTGAGCTCCTGCCGCCCAGCTCCCCCCCACCGGAACCCAGCATGACGGCACATGGTATGGAATACCCTGCTCTCTTTGGCCAGGTTGGGTCAGCCCGTCCGGCTATGTCCCTTCCTGGATTGCAGTGAAAATTAAGCCTGTCCTGGCCAAACCCAGGACAGTCATGAACTGCCTATGATTTATTTGCTTTTTTTTGGTAACAAAACATCAATATTCAGAATATCCATACGTACTGTTTATCTTTTGTTTCAAAGAAAATCAAAGAAGCCCTGGAATTGCTGTCAGAGCAATTCCATATCGTAATATTTAAAAGCAATAGAAACATTCTTAATTATGGTTACAACAAAAAATCTTAATTCCTAGTCTTATGTACACAATGACATACTATAGCCATGGTGGTTTAGTGATTAAAGACAATGCTAAAAACCAGATGTATATGCATTATGAGAAAGGAGAGGGGACTTTGAACTTCATGTCCACTCCTCCGTCATATGATCTGGGGGATAATTCACATTATTAGGAGCTGGGAAAAGGGATGCCTGCAGCCTCATCTTCTCCTAAAGAAATGTTTTCCTGAAAACTGAAATGTCAGAGGAAGTACCTGTTCTTTGTTTTGGCTGTGATAGTAACTCTTGGTTTAATTTGCAGTAATTCATACTTTTCTTAATGTTATTTTTTTGTTTCCATCCATCTATATTAACACGTCACAGCTATTTGACATAGCTCAGGTCAGGTTTACATCTAAAATCTTCTTGTATGGAAGACTGCACAGAAAAGTTTAATCTTACTATTTATTATTTTGTAATATATTGAATTTTAGACAGCTTTTTCATGAATTGTTCAATATTGATAACTTGATCAGAGTTTTTATAGATAACATTTTTATGCACTTCTTACATAGTGAAACTATGATTCTAATGTGGTTATTGCATACTGATGTGGTCTTTCGAAACCATGATTTTAATGAGCCAATTTTTTACGTGATAAAACATAGTCAGATAGTGTGCTACTATAAATTGCAATAAAAAATGAATATAATAATTTCCACCATTATTGACCGTATTGAAAGAATTTAGACTGTTCTTCTCACAGGCAAACGTGTAAGTCTGGAAGATAAAAGACTAAGGCACATTAGGCTAAAATACTTTCCTGGGTGATTTTTATTTCGGATAGGTAGGTAAAGACAAGGTGGAATTTCTAGGTAATCTAGTTTACATTTCTTTAAAATACTCAAGTATGTTCAAAGAACAATCACATAGAACAGACATATGATGGTCAATTTTAGACATATAAGAATCAAGGGGTTTTTTTGTGTTTATGATATTTTGGAAGTAAAAATTTTGATCTTAGCGGTTGGAACTTTCATTAACATTTTTGTCCTATTCTGTATTCTTGGAGTACAAATGCAGAATGCTTGATTAATTCCCATATCCTCAAATATCATATATAAGCAATTAAAAAGAAGATTTTGAAAGGCACAAGTTGTTAGAAGCCTAACAGTCATTAACTTCCATCTGTGGTATTTAACATTTTCATCCTTATTAAAAAAGAAACCAAGCAAAATACATTTCTAGATAAAACTGTTTTTAATAGACAGTATCTAAAATGAAATTGAGAGCAGGATCAGATTTTATTACATGTATACTGTAGATGAATAGTAGTAACTATATTTTGGGTTGTCTACAGTTAATGGTCTCTAATTATTTTTTTGCTAAACACACTTATATTTAAGTCCTTTTAATTGTTTTATTGATTTAATTTGCCAAGTCGATTTTTGCTTTTGCAGCTTTCTGCAAGAGGCTTGCTCCTCAGTGTGATTAATTCACTTTAATATAATGTATCTGTGACAGAGAATTAAGTCTACAGTAAACACGTCTTCACACTTTGGAGGTGGCAGGGGAATGAATGAGATAGTAGAAGAGAAGCAGATATACAATCAGAATACAAAGCCAATATGGCTTATAATCATTAAATAAGAGTTCTTGCAAAATCTCAAATTAATTGTCAGAAGATTGATGTCTGTCTTTCTCATGTTAGGAAAAGACCTTGGCCAGTAACTCAGAGTCACTGAGAGTGTTACTTTGCACTGGAATGCAAACATCAACCTTAGTGAGCATTCTGTTAAAGTAGTAAAAGTAGCACAGGCATTAAAACACATGGTGGCATCGGTGATGCTGCAATTGCAATCATCCATTTGTTTCTTCCTGAAGCATAACACTTGCATTTAAAAGAAATTTTTACATTTGAATTATGACTAGCTAAATGCTACTACAGAGTGAAATTCATTAATTGTCACGGGCAGGTGCACATGTTGTGCCACCTGCTCTTGGATTTTCAATACTGAGGGGCCATTCTGACTAGATTTCTTCACTGTCTACTTCAGAAAACTTTCCTCAATTAGTGTTGATACAAGGTATAACTGTTATTTTGCTCATACTGTACAGTTTTACCATGCACTGTCATGCATGAACAACATCTTTAAGTAGGTAGAGAATTCAACTTCATGGCATTTATAACACAAAACTAAATGACAAGGTTGATGTTTTTATCTGAAAACTACTCAAGAGTTCCCTTAAGGCTTTATAAATAAAATCTGTAAATCCAGTAGTCGGAGGGAGAAAAAAAGCCATAGCCCCTTGGAGTGGCTGTGTTTATGATACTGTGCAATGTCACAAATTACTCTGTATCATTTTGTGTTTAAAGTTGTGAAGAATGAATTGACACACAAGGAGAGGAAAGATGAAGTGTGTAAGAAGGGAAAATTTGTCTTTTAAAGTAGTAAGAAACATATTTATTATTAGAGAGTGCAGTATAATGTACATGTAAGTGGAAGTATTAAACCATTATTAGTAATTAATTTATGTGAGTAAAAGTATTATACCATTATAAATGATAAACTGATGTGGTATTTATGTTCAAACAAAAGAATAAATTTAAGGCTGAAAAATCTAACCCTGAAAACTTAGTCAATGACGGAATTACGATTGTTATGCAGGTGAGAGTGTGTTTGGAACATCTTCAACAGCGATCTTATATACTACTGTGGCGGGGAGAGGGCATCAATTGTTTTGTTTTGATCCAGTGATGATAAAGAGTTGCTCATGTTTAAAGTCACCATATGAAGGCCCACTATTTAATCTATTTCAAAGTTTGAAAACATGTAAGGAATGAGTCAGGCAATTGCAGAAGGTGCAGAATATTCTTGCAGCTAATGAAGCTGAGCGTTACAGTGAATGAGACTCTGTTCGTGTTTTATAGTTCCAAAATAATGTTCAGTTTAACCACTTAAGAAGCATACTTTACTTAAAATTGTCATATGTTGGCTATTTACAAACCATTTCTCTTTTTTTTTTTGCCCAGAATAACATGTCTCTTTTATAGAATCACATAAACCACGACCTGAGTACTTAGAAGTACAATTGGAATAAATTAGGATTTTGTTTTCAATATGTAAAATGCTACTCAAATGAAATGTACTCTGAAAAGTTAGGTCAGACATGAAAAGGCAAATGAAGGACTACTGAAAAATATATAAAGGATTTTTTTTAGTCTTCTTAACACCAAATTTTGGATCCCAAGTTTCCGCTGCCCATTTTCTACAAATATATGCCCCTTTCTTCACCATTCGAAGCTTTCCTCCCAATACAGTCAGTGGAGAGAGACAGGTTTGTTAAAAGGTCACCAAAGGGGATTCAAAGAGCTTGTTAGGTTGGTATATTTTTCCATTTTCGTCTGGATTGCATGAACAGGATTAACCGTACTTGCATGCTCAGCAGAGTGTGACTTAGAGTGGCAACCTAGGAAATACTAGATATTGCGAAATATCTGAATACACTGTGTGGAAGCAATACTGCTTGAGATTAAAGCATACAAACAACACTATTTTTGAGGGATTGTAGGGTTACTTTTTGTGTATATGTGTAAAAATTAAGCATTGAGAAGATTCTTGAGAAAGTAAAGGAGTAAGCATCTAGGTCTGAGTATACCTAACCTATAAACCTCACACTGCAGATACTTGCCTGTATGAACTCACTCAATATTCCTCCTCCATGGAAAGGAAACCATTGTGAACCAAGAACTATCAAGTCAAAAAGCCAAAAAGAGAAAAGCTAGCTTCCATCTAATGGATTTGGCAGTAATTATGTAGAGATTTGGTTATCAGTATGTACTTCTTGGAGATAACAGGCTCATTTTTCTCAAGCCACTGACGGTTAACTGTGAAATACACAAATTTTTTTGGGAATAAGGAACAAAAAGAAGATCTTTCTGTATGGCTATACAGATATCTGATATTTTGCCAAAAGCCCTATAGTTTTTGAAAAATGTGATTAAGATAAAATGTCAGCTTTTCTTAAAACTGCTCTTCTCTTCATATTGGAGAAAGTTTGAATACATTACTGAAATGAAGTATAAAGATTAATAAATCTAGAAAGATCAGAAAACAATTAAAAATAAATACAGAAAAAGACATATACCCACACGAAGCGTTACTTTGAGTGTCTGACCTTTTGCATATACATTTGGAATTCATAATATGGCTTTACAATGTCCATTGAATAGTAAATGCTATGTGCAACTATTCCAAGATTCCATTACAGAAGTATTAATATAATATGATGGTAAATAAAGCATTAAAAATGACGAATATTAGTTAATTACAATGATATTACTAAAATCAGCTGCCACAGAATCTTAATTTTCAAAGTATTTAATGATTTAGTTAAGTAGAGCTCATTATACAACCAGGTACTTCATTTTCTGTAGAAATAAATCTGCTATCAATTTTTAGAAGTGTAGTTTAATGAAGGAAACATAAGAAAGAAGGAGAAATACTTTAAGATAAGCATACTTTGATTTTTTTTTTAGCCTTAATATTTTACATTCTTTACTGTAAAAAATTTATCTGAAATCAAGCCCGTATATGCAAGCCATAATTTCAAATTGGTCTGCTTAGATGCAACTCTTAGTTTGAATAAACATCATGAGTAAGCAAGGAAAATGTAACAGGGAATTTTAGTGTTACCTAACTGTAAGATTAGGTAACAGTTAGGTAACAGGTAACAGTTAGGTAAATATTAGTGAGAATAGCGTGTAAGCGATAAAATACGTAAATTAACTGACACACATTTTCTAATTCATTTGTCAATAAAAGCATATAGAAAGCGCAGATGAAAATTCAGAATAAGGTATGTGATTTTTTTTTTTATTTAGAATACTAAAACCAGACATTTGTTAGTTTGCTTTGAATATGTAAATTTTTCATTAGAAGATTGAAAACTGTTGTTATTCCTTAAAAAAACCTTTATTCCATCATTTCTTTTGAGATTGCAAGAAAAACAGCTTTTAGCACTAGCCTAAGTAAATATATTCTTATTTCTGTATTAAGTGTTATCATCATCATAGGTACACATTTTTCTTTGAAGATCTTTTAGAACAGACAAGGTGGCTGCAGCGTATTCTGTTTTTAGACGGAAAAAAATCCCTACCATTTATTCACACAGATAAGCAAATATTTATTATCCAAAGACTGCAAGACACTGAATTAGTATAGGATAATGTGGTGTCAGTCAGTAATCAAGGTAAGCCAGTTAATTAATAAGTGGAATTAAAGAAGCTAATCCAGTCATCTGCACTGGCTATACCGGATAAATATGCATTTTTCTAACTTAACCTCGGGCAGCAGTCTGAAGGTCTTCACTCCTGCTTATAAGGCTTCAGTAACCCACTCAACTGGAAGAAGATCTGTTAGGCAGAATATTCTGGTGGTTACATGTAAAAGACCCATATTTCAGCCTTTGCACAAGTTATATGTCATCTCCACATTGACTATCGCAGTGGGGACTTGGGGAGGGTTCTGTGGAATGGAAAAACCTGCAGTTAAGACACTGCTTGGTTTTAAAATGGAATCCAGTTTTCTTTTCCTTCATGACCTGGCTACACAAAGCAGTTAGTCAACCCACTAAAGGAATGGTAAGCAAGATCATCATCCAGCTTGAAGAGGATACTGGTCTGTTTTAAGGTCTTGTGTTTCTTGATCTTTCACTCAGAAGCTGCACGTGTAATTTTTTTTGGATCTCACATTCTCTTTAAGGAACAGAATCTTCCATAACTAAACTTTTCTTCTAGTTTTTAGGTATTTACTGGAACCTTTTTATTATAGATTTCTTCTTTATATCCAGAAGTGTAGCTGTGTGCTAACAGAAGTTAGTACAGTGAATCACAGCACATATTTGTGTACTCCAACTACCACAGAAGTTGTTCTGTTGTTATAATTTTAATAGGCTAAGTTTCGTTTACGGTTGTACTGCACTTCATTTTATACTTATCTATTTTTTTGATAAGAAGTTACCAAGTTGGTAATTTAAAGCTTAACTTATGAAGCATGCCAGGAAATATACTGGTTTGGTTCAGAGGTGAATTTTTAATCAAACATACATTCAGACATTAAGCTATATTTAGAGTTACAGTTGAGAACACATATAAGTAACTGAAGATCAGACAACATTACAGTGATATTTTAATTATCCACGGTTCAAATATTAGTGATTCAATTAATGTCTTTTTATTTCAACATTAAGATGAAAGTATTGAATGAATTGAGAAAGAGCTGGCCTAAGGCAGAGCAGATTTTCTCCATGAGAGTAAATGTGAAAATAACGTGTTCAGAACGTATCCAAAGTGTCCATAACACGTTTAAGTTGGACACATTGGAAGGATGGAAGAAAAAAGAAAAAAAGTAAAGGTAATTTTGTACTTTGTATGAGGAGCTGTATCAAACTAAGGAAGCTCACTAAAATTAATTTGAAGACAACAGCAAAAAGGTAAGTATTTACTGATGACCTGGAAATCATGTAGTAATACCATTTTAGAGTCTCACCAGTCACAAATCTAAAAAGTATCACCAAAAGAGGTGGTTAAACTACACAGTCAAGGAATCTAATGGAAATTAAAATATGTATTCCAGGAAAAGGAAATCATGTTCAAAAGAAGGTGGTAGTAAGATTGGCCAACAGGGTTTTGAGAAACAACTTTAAAACATGGGAACCCAATCTAACCACGAATACACTTTTTCAAAAATAAGAAAAGGAGGATACTTATTAAAGTGTCAATAGAAGTTCAAAGCCCAAAATACCTTCAAGGACAATGTTATTGCAGAAAAGCTAAGTAAGTTATAGGTGAGGTGAGGTGAGGATAAGTTACGTTAGGTTATGTTACGTTAGGTTATGTTAGGTTAGGTTAGGTTAGGTTAGGTTAGGTTAGGTTAGGTTAGGTTCACAGAATCACAGAATCACAGAATAGTAGAGGTTGCAAGGGACCTCTGTGGGTCATCTAGTCCAACACCCCCTGCCGAAGCAGGGTCACCTACAGCAGGCTGTACAGGATCTTGTCCAGGCGGGTCTTGAATATCTCCAGAGAAGGAGACTCCACAACCTCCCTGGGCAGCATGTTCCAGTGGTCCGTCACCCTCAGAGGGAAGAAGTTCTTCCTCATGTTCAGACGGAACTTCCTGTGCCTCAGTTTGTGCCCATTGCCCCTTGTCCTGTCACTGGGCACCACTGAAAAGAGCTTGGCCCCATCCTCCTGAC
>Ga0065711_1036880_pt1 | contig 20468 bp, 10 predicted proteins | sample Hoacrofraction12_FD_59098 | JGI IMG/M metagenome (GOLD analysis project Ga0065711, IMG submission 59098) | Hoatzin crop microbial communities from Cojedes, Venezuela - Epithelial fraction 12 v2 (version 2) | ecosystem: Host-associated > Birds > Digestive system > Esophagus > Crop | place...
AGGAAGGAAGGAAGGAAGGAAGGAAGGAAGGAAGGAAGGAAGGAAGGAAGGAAGGAAGGAAGGAAAATAAAATGTCTCATTAGTGAAATGAGAAATTAAATTCAAACTAAGTTTCATTTATAGGAACACGTTAACAGCGATACTGGAATAACTGGATGTAAAATACAATCAAACTCTGGAGGTTAAGGCTTCCTGGGCTGAGGTATGAGAGGCACTGTTTACATTTTTAGGCATCCATTGAATAACCAGGGCCTATAGGTACATTCTCATTTTGAAAATAAATTTGGGAAGTAGGCAAAATTTTCATGAAATGTCACAATAACCTGAGAGAAGAATGACGGACAAGAGACAAACAAAGAAGTTCTGTGCAAACCCGAATCAGACGGGCTTTTAGTTCAAGACTGGAACTGTGCTAGGGTTTTGTCCAGTAAAGAAGTGAATAGAATAGGCAAATCACATCGCTAAACTAGAGTTCTTTCATAAACAAATTAATGAGGGGATGGTTCTTCGTTCCTCATGTCTTTGTCTTAAGTTTGTAAAAGAAAGACTTCGGCAGAACAAAAAAGCAGAGTGGATTCTCAGGGCTGCAGACAGTCTGAAATTTTCTTCAGGTCTAGGAACTTCTCAAGATGTTCTTTTGAATAACAAAATAGTTCATTACTTCCCTAAAAATAACACTATTGAAGGATAAGATGTTCCTAAATGTAGCCACTCTTTTCTATAGTAGATTCAGACAGAAGCTAGGGGCTTTGGGTTTCAGGCCTGTAACACACAAATGTATAGTTGTTTTTCTACTTGTATATGAAAGGACTTCTAATGTCTTTGATATCATTATAAAAGAATGACAGAGATTCTCCTTATGCAACCTCAAGCAATAACTGCAGCTGTGCCTTTTCTGGCCAGTGCTATGTCACATTCCCATCTGTGATTTCTGGTACGTGCCACTGCATTGGAAGGTGCATTTTTTTCACTTATCATCAAGTGGTCATCAGTCTTAATATACAGCTTGAAAAACTGAACACATAAACAGCCTTTCTGCTAACATACTTGTCTTATTTATGGGAGATGACAGACAGCACAATATGGAAGACTGAGATTCAGAAACATGACTTTGGTAGGAAAAAAGAATTTTTCTCAGCTGATTGCAATCTGATTCATATCATAGCTTTTTTTTTTTTTTTTCTTAGCTTGCTGTCTGGTCCTGATCCGGTTTTCCTCCTTGTCTTTCAATTTATATGCTGCTGTCTTGAAGATATTCTCGAGAACAAAGACACAAATGCAGATCATTAGATTGAATACAGTGTAAAAACTTCCTTTTCTTATGAAAAAAAACCACCAAACTTTCTCCCCCTGGCTCTGTTCCACACATCTGTGGAACATATTAGTGGCAAAGGGCATAAACTTGCCTTACCTTCTGTGACTAGGACTACTGAAGTGGGCACAGTAGTTTACCATACCAATCAATTTTCGGTAAGTGTGAAGGCAAAGGGGGCATTTGTAAATATGCTGGCAGAACATAACCTTTCCACAAAGACACCCATCAGTGAAATAGAGCACAGATCCAGAACCTGTCAAGGAGATGAGCTGTGGAGCAAATAATGCCATCTGTACTGCTCATGATGTTCTTGGACCAACGTGTCAGAAAGATGTAAATGAATGTCACATTTATGTTCCCAGAATACAACCATGATTGATAATAAGCTACCAATATCAGTGGGATTTTTTTAATACAGTGCAAAATAAACAATTTTGGATGAAGAACTTTCATGTGCATTATCAGAAAATGAATACTAGTCTGCAGAATCACTCAACATATAACCTTTCATTATCCAACATATCACCAATAGAAGAGAAAATAAATATTTACAGATGACTTCAGTAAATTTCTCCATTTAGAAATTTGCTCTATTCACCATTTGAGGATGAAGATTTTTCAGGAAATATGTCATAAGAGGCCAATTTTAATCTCATCAGGAGGATACAGGACATCTGACAAGTATCTCTCGGATATTCCAACTGCTGAGAGAACTCAGTTCCACATTTTCAAAAGCAAAACCACTACAACTTCAAGCATATCCACTGTACAATTTATTCTGGATTAAGGGTATGAAAGATTAATGGACATTGTGTGAGCACACTTCTTGCATTACTAGGAAAAAGCTGACAAAGTCTGCCTCAATCTCCATGCCATGGCCACTCAAGACATGAGGTTCACATGGAATTTCTACAGTGATGTAATCTGAAACATGACAATAAAACAGACGATTACTAACTTTAGAAGATGATAACTTACTTAGAAGCTACTCAATACTTCATTTTTTTTTCATTTCAAAATAGATTGTCCCTTTTTTTAAACTCCATAAAGTTATTAAGATAAACTCAATGCAGACCATGTTATTCATACATAGTCATAGTCTTAAATTACTATGAATCTTTCTGTTATGAAAAAGGTTAGCCCTGTAGTCCAGGCAATCATTATTCTGAACAATTAACAAAAGAAATCTTAGTAGTCATTGCTTCAAAATGATATTAATCAACTGTTTCTGATAATGTCAGAATTGGGACTCTTGATATTTTTTTTCCATAGATTCAGTAATGACGTAAAATAAAAAGTTTCTTTGCCCTGATCCTACCAGGGATCAAACAAATCATACATAAATGAATGTTTTCCACTGAATTTTATGTCTCTCTTTTAAGGCTGATCCAGACTCTTATTATTGAGAAGAGCTGGAAACAAAGAGTGAAGTCAAAGTAAGTTGTAAGGGGAGAAATAAGACAAACACCAAATAATTAAAATAGGCAGTCTTGAATTTTTCAAAGTGAAAGTGCCCATCTATGAATGTATTTCATCATTACTAGACAAACACTATATGAGGTATATTTAAGTCTCTGCCCTCTTGGTTTTAGTCTGTTACAATTGTTTATTTTGCTGTTCATAATGTGCTTCTCCAAATTATCTTCCTCCTCCCATTTCTCCTTGTTCTTCTCCCCCTGAACAACTGCTTCTTAGAAATGATGGGAAAAGGTAAGGATCCCCAGGAAAATAGCTATTAGTAAACAGCGATATTTCTGCAAACAAATTTCCTCATATATATATATCTGTATGAGGTGTCTTTTTAATAAATATTCATATCAACAACACCTGAAACAGTTATAGATCAGCAAACAAAGGAGATGTTAATACAGCTGAACTTAAAACCAAACGAATTCAGCCAAATGTTTGCATATCACATTTCCGGTTCTAGTGTGGACTAAAGCTAACATTTATCCCTCTGTGAGACAGAAAAAAATATTTCATGCTTTACAGAAGAGACAGATTTTTTTTTTTAATTGAAAAAAAGACTTCAGTAAAAGGGACAACCTTCTTAGTAAACCTGTAGTACTCCAACTTGCAATATAAGGGATACACCACGAAGACAAAGAAAATGTGTATTCAGTTACTACATAAAAGCTTTCAAAAGCAAGAGGTGAGGGTCAAAGTAATTTTGGCTCACTTTTTTTTTTTTATAAAAACATAAAAACATAGGAATCCCTCAAAACCCCTGCTGCCAAATTATTTGAAAATCCGTAATTTGCTTTAAAACATTTTTTTACAGTGGTGTGCTTAAGATCTTGAAAATTCAGGGAGATAGTTTACTGCTTAATGGAAATAATCAGTACATTTTCCAGTTCAGAACAAAGTCATACAAGACGCAACAAGGCTAATTTTGTTTTTATAGATTGCCCACAAGGAAATTCTTCACAACATTTGTGAAAACTACAAGAACGGTCTGTTGTTCTCTTTGTGAAGGTTACTTTTATCTGCTGTGGAAGATACAGGTGCTGGCTATCAGAAATTTTTTTCCCAGACCCATTCTATTTAGCGAGAACACAGAAGAAAGCCAGCAGTAATTCTTCTGAGTCTTGCTAAATACTCTTTCAAACTAGTCAGTACTTCAGCAACCTACTGAAACGCAGCACCAGTGGACATGATTGTGTCTATGCTCTTTGCATTCCCAGGGAAAAGCTACCCAGGTAGGTCTGCCTGGGTGTGCAAGCTACCGTTACTGCCACTGGGCCTGCTTATTTCTCTTCCCTGACTGCAGCGACAGTTCAGATGAGTGGGCTATGTAGATGTCTAACTAGTAGACAAATGTAACCAGAAAAATTGAACCCCATCTTGTGCCTACACCTCACCAATGCAGCATTCTTCTTGTTGGTATATCCACCAAAAATTCAATGTTGTTTTGATAAGCTCAGGGTATACAGGTATTATTAACAAGCAAAGATTCCCATTCTGTTTGTTTTTCTGGATACTGTGAAACAACTATACATTATCTCAATTAATAGTGTTTTCAAGGGTGCTGATTCATTGGCATTCAACAGTGATGTTATGGAATTACAAATGGAGATCACAGAAATACATAAAAATGAATGTATGGAAGGAAATTATTCTTCTTTTTTGGCTTAAAAAGATCAATATTTTGTCCTGACAATTCTGATTACAGTCTTCTACCAACAGGCACCAATTAATTATAGTGTCTTTTAAAGGAATCACTCATTTCAGAGTCATATATGTAGATGATGAGGCCGAAAGATACTTTTGTGGTCACCAAGAACAGCTTCTCACAGAAGTCAGATTCTATTCCTGTCTGAATTCTTGATTCAGATCAAAAGATATATCTCAACAGGAAGATAGCTTTTAGAAAACAAAACCCAGTTCTGATTTTAAATTTACCACTGATGAAGAATCCCTTGCTAAGCTACACTAAAACCAAACAATTCTTGTTTCAAAGACATGTTTACACTGCCAGCTGTAGTTTGTCTAATTTCAAGTCCTGGTTGAAGATTCAAGTTATATTTTGCTGGTTAGATTGAAAAATGCACTGTTGCAGCTTGCTTACCAAAGTGACATTGACTCCCTAATCTTCTCTTTGATAAACTAAATACATGGAACTAATTTAGTCTTTCAGTATAACATGTTTTCCAGTTCATTAATCATTCTCATAGCTCTTCTCTAAATCTTCTCCCATTTTGTAACACTCTTCACTGGGTATCAGAAATGATCTTAATACAGAGGGTCAGTGCAGAACCCAACAATACAGTAATTTAATATCTCTATAACTTCTCATATCCTCTTTTGAATTCATGTAGCGGTCTCATTAACCTTTTTGCCACAGTGTTATCTTTAGAGCTCATTTTCATCAGATTAACTCCCATGACCTGTACATCCTTTTCACACTCCCTACTCCCAAGAACATATTTCCAATCCTGTATGTATAACTGACATTTTTTTTCTGCCCCTGTGACTATGTATTGGACAGTTCTGGGAAATAATTTGCCTGTGCCGCAGTTCCAAGCAATCAAGGTGCCTACATTTCAGTAACCTGCTTTCTTCATTATTTACCTCTTCCCCTATTTTCTTCTCAAACACAAGCTTTAGCAGTACAGTTTTGTATTTTCCAAATTGTAATAATGCATGTGTAGTGAAGAACAGATCTTACTGGGGCTTTCCTGAGAGGATGGCTGCTTCCTAATAATTCCAATTTACAACTTGTGGTGGGCTAACGTTGGCTGGTGACAGGTGTCCACCAAGCCAGTCTCTCACTCCCCCTCCTCAGCAGGACAGAGGGAGAAAATAAAATGAAAAACTCGTGGGTTGAGATAAAGGCAGCTTAATGAAAGAAAGCAAAGGCTGCATGTGCCAGCAAAGCAAAAAAAAGATTTATTTTCTACTTCCCAACAGCAGGCGATGTTCAGTTACTTCCCAAAAAAGCAGGGCCACAGTACACGTAGTGTTGCTTCAAAAGCTTTAATAATTAATGCCCCCTACGCCTTTCTTCTAGCTTTTATTGCTGAGCATGACATTATACGATATCGGATATCCCTTTGGTCAGTTTGGGTCAGCTGTCCCAGCTGCGTCCCCTCCAACCTCTCGCCCACTCCCAGCCTATTGGCTTTTGGTGAGGAAGGGTGGAAAGACGGCCTTGATGCTGTGTCAGCACTGCTCTGCAGTAGCCAGAACACTGGTGTGTTATCAACACATTTCCAGCCACAAATACAAAGCACAGCACTATGAGGGCTGCTATGGGGAAAGTTAACTCCATCCCAGCCAGACTCAATATACAACTGTATTTTGAAGCTCATGAATTATGTTTTTCAATACTTACTAAAACATTGAATGATTTTGCACCATTCTGCCTACTTAATGAAATATTGTTCTGTACCAAGTCAAATGCCTTGGAGATGCTTAGCTATATTAAATAGATTTCTCAGTCAAATTTGTAATCTCATAAAAAAGTAGCAAGCTAGATTAACAAATCCTATTAGCATATACTGATGTTGATTGGCAATAACCAAAGCAACCTCTTTTAACTCTTTATTAATTCGAACTGCATCAACCATTTCACTATTGCTCCTGAGATCAACGTCAGGCAAACAGGCTCATAATTATCACTGTTGTCCTCTGTAACATTCCCAAATACTGCTGCATTTATTTTCCTCCAAACCTCTTTTGCTTATTTTTCAGGCTACGGTTTCCAAGACTAGCAGAAAACAAGCAAAAGTACTCCAGCAAGGGATCCAGCCAACTCTTTCAAAACTCTTCATTGGGAAAAGTTAAATCCAGCTGAATAAAAAGTATGTAACTTTTGTCTTGTATACACCAGCTTTTCTGTTGAAAAACAAAGTATGTTGTTACAGAATAATGTATTAATATGGCATTGTATGAGTCAGCCATTCCACTTTTTCCCAGAGAGCGCTGAAATATTTGTGTAACTTCTCATAACCAATGTCTTGCATTCAGCTAGGATTATATCATAGAATCACAGAATCATAAAGTGATTTGGGTTGGAAGGCACCTTTAAAGGTCATCTAGTTCAACCTCCCTGCAATGAGCAGGGACAACTTTAACTAGACCAGGTTGCTCAGAGCCCCGTCCAGCCTGGCCTTGAATGTTTCCAGGGATGGGGCATTGACCACCTCACTGCCAGCATTTCATCACTCTCACTATAAAAAATTTCTTCCTTACATTCAGTCTACATCTACCCTCCCTTGGTTTAAAACCATTACTCCTTGTCCTACCACAACAAGCCCTGCTAAAAAGCCTGTCCCCATCTTTCTTACAAGACCCCTTTAAGTCCTGAAAGGCTGCAACAGGCCTTCTCAGAGCCTTCTCATCTCCAGGCTGAAGAACTCCAACTCTCTCAGCCTTTGCTCATAGGAGGTGCTCCAGCCCTCAGATCATTTTTGTCACCCTCCTCTGGACCCGCTCCAACAGGTCCACGTCTTTCCTGTGCTGAGGGCTCATGTGAAGGGAGAAAAAGAAGCACACTTTTTTCCTAATATGTGTGAGTACCTAGCAATAGGAACTGCTTTCCATCTCTGCCTAACAAGGACGGAAAGATGAGAAAAGTTTTTGACTCTGTGTCTACCATATGTGCCCACACAGCAGTATATTTCCCATTAATGTCAACAAGGATTACAAAAACACATGTGGGGGTGACCATGTGAGTAAGTAAAGAAATTGTCATTTGACTGTGCATAAATTTCAGAGCATAGGTGATTCAGCTTGCATTAGTTATCCAGCCTGCAACCCAGCATATTCGCACTTATTTTCTGAAAGAAACAGAAAATTATTAGCTGGCACAATTCCTTCTCCATTAGGGCTGGAGCTAGACTATCTATTCTCGCTTACTGCTTCTGAGTCACTATCAGATTCTGTTACTGTGGAAGAATTTTAATGATTGTTTATTTGCTGTTGAGTTACAGACACCACTAGAAGCATTATTTTCTGCAAGTTTTCTAATTGCTGAAAGGTTTGGGTGTTTGTATGTTGATTAATAGAACTGAACTGGCAGCTCTATGTTATGCAGTCTACTCCTAATATATGTTCACTCTAGGTTTACTAGAAGAGAGTAATCTGCCAAATGTGCATTTACCTTCCCAATTCCCACAATACCATGCTGAAAGCATGGACATAAGCACTGCCAGACTGCCTGACACTACCATGTATCCGTTCCACTTAGACTGGGGCTACAACTATTCTTGGCAATACCACGAACCTGTCTCAGCTGCCCAGCCTACAGAAGAGATATGAAACTGTTTCTCTTTTGGCTACAGACACTTTCTTTTCAGCTCAAGCTGCAGAGACTTCTGGTTTTAAGTTCAAAACGTTCCTGGGCTAAATCTCAAATGACAACTAAAATGGCAGCTGTCACCCTGTTACCATGCCAGCAGAGTCTGAGGCAGTGATACTCGCACTAATGATGGGGGAGCACAACATGATTAAGTCACTTCGAGTTTCCACTGACTCCGAGTCCGCCTTAGTGGAAGCATGGACCACAAGTGCCTGCCACTGCTTCTGCCTCTGAGCACGGACACTGCCCGTCACCTCTCCCAGCAAGGGATAATTTCTGCGCTGGGAAGGGATCAGTTTTAAACATTCTATTGTACAGAATATATCTAGACAAAGTTATGAATTGTAGCTGAGAACTAATGAATTAAGGCAGGTGCACGCTGGTACTAAATACGCAGCATGTTCCAGGGCTCTGGCATGTATCTATACCTTGTCTAATGAATGCAGCAAAATTGTGAGTAGTTCTGCAAGGAAACTCTCTGACCCCATAGAAGTGAGCCAAAAAGCAATTTGTGTTTAAAGGTAGCCTCGACTGCTGTGAGAGGGACCAGTGAATTTATTCCAGTTTTGTAAACGAACTCATTTTATTCAGACAATACAGGAAAATACCCTTCACCACGCTTGAAACAGGCCTTGGAGTAACAGAACACGGAGTAGAAAGCAGAGCATTTAACTTTTTAGAGATGTCCCCATAGCTGCAGCAAAACTAAACTTAAATCTGTCCTACAAGGTGCTTCTTCCAACTTCTCTTCAAACCTCCAAAGAAAAAGATATGGACACATTGCAGTAACATAATGCCATATGCAAATTCACAACCATGTCAAATTACAATCTGAAGGGTGAACTTTTTTCCTGCGTTGATAAAGATTTCAGTTCAAATAAAATCAGAAAAATAAATACAATTCAATATAACCTTGAAAGCTGACACCAAGTAGTTACTCAGCAAATTGAAATAAATTATGTGAAAAATGACAGAAGAAATTCAACAGAAAAAATCTCTAAAGATATCCTATATTTCAGTCATAGAAATGTAGTCTCATTTAAGTCATTTGCCAAGGACTAACACTGAGCTACTGCCCCATTACTGAGATCAGAAAATTGCTGCAGAGGAGTTAAATTATTTGCACTAAGCTATAGAGAAAAGAAATTTCCAACAACGTTTTTCTGGCTCCTGTTCCTGTGCTTTGGCAAAATCTTTCTGATCTACTTCATCTGAATTATAAATACAAAACTATTACATCATCCTTATATGCAGTATCTTATTACTGACATGCAGAGTAAAAACTATATACTTATGGTATTTTGTATCAGTAATACAAATCATATTTATATGATGTAATCAATAATATAAAAGATTAACATAAACTATGATTATGTATGGCTGCTTAATAAAGGCATGTAAGTTCACTACAGGAACATTTTGAATATCTTTAAAATTATGTGAACCAAAAGAAGGAAAAGGAAATACTGCGCAGTTGCTTTCTGCTTTGTTTTTTTTATTCTTCTGTTCAGTTACTCCTGTTCCGCTGCTTTCTTTGTAGGGAGAGGCTGAAATAGATGAGATTTATTAGGAATCACACAAAAACCACAGAAATGAGCTCACCAGCCCAGAAGGAAATCTGTGGCTATGATCCCTTGCTCGCAGACATTCCAGAAACTAGTTCAGCCAATTCTTACTGTCATGTCAAAGTGTCCTCCCCTCAAACACTGATAAGGAACTACACAGAAGTGAACAGATAACAGCCTTGTTATTATACTAGATTGTGTTCAACATAAACCCCAAATATTTAAATTCATAACCCTCCACAATAAGGCTGCACAAGTGTATGTGAGATACATCAGCTGGTGAGATGAGATAAGCAGAAACATATAAATAGGTATTGTGCAAATTGAGAGTGGGGAGAGACAGAGTGAGTGCAACACAAAGAGACTTTTCAACACTATCAAGAACCTCACCCTAAACCCCTTCTCCACATGGCAGTGACATCAGGGGAACAGATGAGAAAGTGCTAATGGAATAACGAGACGTATCACAAACCTTAGGAAGCTGGGGCAGGAATCTGCATTATAGTCAGGTTATTGTGACAGTTCATATGAAACACCAAGGTATGTGCCAGACTTTAGCAAGTGAAGGGTAATCATTCAAATTGGCATAAAAGGAAAACCTCCTTTGTTTTTATCTTTTCGGGAACCTATCGCACATCCTTGTGTCCCCACATACACACGCACACAGACACACACACTGACATGCAGAGAGTCATGTCGTAGCCGAGCTGAGCAGAGACTTGCATAATGCACAGTGCATACATCAAATTCTAGTCAGGTGCAGGAAAAGAAAGGAAAGGAAGATGTAGATCCTACAAAAAAAAAAAAGGTTATGGTGTCACGTCAAAGAAAAGACCTGAAGGAAACTCAAGCAACACTAAACATTTAAAGATGACTGAAGTGTTACTGTACGCTTTGACCAAAATACAATATGCTTGGTTTTCTTGGTATCCACCATGCAGCAATTACATGACAGGGATTCACAGTTCTGTACGCATCATGCCTCTAGGGACATGTAGGAGAAGACACGGTCTTTAAGGGGATGGAGATGGAATGAGTGCTGGAATAAACAAGTCCCCAAAAGTGGGGAAACTGAGGCAGTAAGTTTGGACTGCTTGACTACACTGGTAATACAAAAATATCTAGCTCTTTAGAACAGACTTGGGCTTCAGCTAGGTCACCACACTGGTTTCAAGATAGTAAGTCAAGCTGCCTTAAATTGATACCATGCTATAAGCCAAACTATTTCAAAAATCACCTTTTGGAAGCCATTTTAAAACTGGCTAAAATACAACCCTTTCCTAGACTTGAAAGTTATTTTGGAAGACAGAAGATCAAACAGACTGTAGTCAATTATCTGTCTGCTGGCAACTTCCTTTCCTGCACAGAAACAGATTATTTTGACCAATATACATACATACACTCATGAATAATTCCTGCATAATTCTGATTTCCAACACAAAAACAGTAAAAACGGTGGTGTGTCAAACACAATGATGTGCACAAAATTAAACATCTTGAAAATCAGAAAGCAAATTGTGATTAACCTTTGTAAAAAGATGGGGCTAAGGCAATGCAGCCTTAAAGCTTATGATGCAACCAGAACAAAACTTGGCCATTTGCTCATGGTGATGTGCTTGCCATCAGACGTAATAAAGACTTTCCAAACACCAAGTCCTCATCAAATTGCAGTCCCCAATGTCTCCTTTCATTGGTATCATCATCAAGTGTTCTTGACACGTTAGGTTTCATCTAACACAGGTATCTGGAAAGAGAGCAGAATCCTTGATCCTTGAAGTGACTTTCTCTCTTCCATTGACTACAGAGGGACACTTGAAGAGCATGGTTAACTAGATATCAAAATTTTTTATTGATCAAAATGAGTGCGCTGAATCTCCCATATGTGTCTGGCCCAAAATAGACTCTTCACTTCCTTCTGAGGTTTAAATATGAACAGTGCTTTCTTCCTCTTTGCTTATTCTACCACTATACAAAGCAGAGATTATCAAAACATTTCACAGGTTCCTAAGTACAAGAGGGCTCCATGGTGCACAGATGGCCAAAGAGTAGAATGTAGTTTTTTTCTTTCAGTCTGCACTTGATACAGTAGCTGTGATTAGATGTCTAACACAATTAGCATCAACGACAAAAGGGTAAGAACTCAGGATGGAAAAGGTAAAGCACAGATTTAATTCTGCTTTGAGAAGCTGGATGTTTTTAAACTGGCTGGTCCTGATGAAATTCACCTGAGGGTACTCAGAAAACTGGTTGAAGTGATCTCAGAGCCCTTAGCAATTATTCTGAGAACACAGCTAGGACAGGTAAAGTTTCAGAAAACAGAAAAAGGCAATCATAGTTCTTATCTTTAAAAAACCAAACAGAAGTGTAGATCAGTCAATCTAATTTCATTTACCAAAAGAAAAAAAACAAACAGTTTGAATATTCAAACATCTGGACAGTAACAAGGGGATAAGAATCAGCCAACATGGATTTGTCAAGAACAGATCATGTCAAAGGAACCTAGTTTTCTCCTGTGACATGGTGACAGGCCTGTGTATTGAAAAGAAAAATATCTTTACTTTAGTAAAGCTTTTGACAGTGTCTTTTATGACATTTTTCTATGCAGTCCAGGGTCTTCCTGAAACTGCCATAAGGTAGGAACACAACTGATTGGGATACTATGCATAAGCTGGAAGGGTGTAACAGTGAGGTCCACTGGGGACCGATTTGAAGTCTAGGTCTATCAAAACTTCCAATAATAAAAAATGCATGATGGAGTAGGGAATACACTTGCTATATTTGCAGATGATTCAAAGCTGGGAGAAGCTGAAGCAGTATATGGATGATGAGGTTAGAATTCAAACTGATTATTATAAATTGGAGAAATGGTCTAAAGTGACTGGGATGCAATTTAATAAGGGCAAAAATTCAAAAGTTCTCCACTTAGCTAAGAGTAACCGTCTGTACAATTACAGGATGAGGAATAACAATTCTTCTGAAAAAGGAGGCATGGGCTATAGTGGATCATAAATCGAGCATGAGTCAGCAATACTAGGCTATTTCAAAGACAAAAGGGAAGCTTCATCCTGGAAGGTATAAACAAGAGAATCATAAAGAAGACAAAGGAAATAAGCTTTCTGTTTATTTCACTCATCTCGAGTGTTTTGTCTAGATTTAGGATATCTTCCAGAAAGATCTGACCAACTAAAGAAACAAGAATAATCACGGGGTTATAAAACTCCATCTTTGAGGGCAAACCAAAATGAGTCGGTTTGTTAGTGTAGAAAAGTGGCATTTGAAGAGCATTTTGATAGTCTTCAAATATTTTAAAAGATTACTGCATAGAGGACAGAACAAAATTCAAATAGGAAAGGAATAAATCAACTAGCCTAAAATGCAGCGATGGAGATCTAAGTTAGATATTAGAGGAAAGAATGGTAAATATTGTTAAACACTTGAATAAATTGCCTACAGAAAATATGGACTTTTCAACACTGGAGATTTTTAAGAATTGGTAAGCTGCACATCCGTCAGGCACAGTTTAGGAAGAGCTGAACGTGCCTTGGGGCAAGAGTATGTACTGCCTAACCTCTCAAGATCTCTCCCACAAATGTGATTTCTCTATGATTTTTAATGTGTTTGACTCCTGTGATAACAGAGATGTGGAACACGAGAAGGGATTTTTTTCTAGTAATATGTATGGCAGATCTAGTTTATTTATATGAATGTAGTACCTCCGGAAAATATTTACTGATGTGACTGTCTACACCTCTTTGTCACACTTTACATTATACAACATCTCCAAAACGGTCCCAATTTAAGTCAAGAAAGAGTGCACTGCAATTCCTGAAATGAAGTGACAAAACTTGCCACAGGCACATATAATAGAGAGAATAGCACCATGGAAGACCCAGAGAAGTGCTCTAAATTGCCTTAATGGGTTGAGGTAGACAAGTATCTCAAATCAAACTGGTAGCATGCATGCATTTGCCAGTAGCTGTCAGTATCTCAAAAAAAAAAGAGAGGGAGGGGGAAGTAACAGCTCTAGTTGCTCTTGACATGGTTTCATTTAACTTGCTAGGTCTCTGACCTTTCAGTGTTGGTGAAAATAGAAGTGGAAATGTAACACTGAGGGGGAAAAATTAATGCAAATAATAACCTTTAAAACCACCAAGTGAGTCTTTTTTTTTAAAGGAGAGGAATCTGATGATCCAATTATGCAAGTCATTAGGAAAACAATGCTGAAATTTTGTGGCTAATGGGATTTTAAGTTATATTGACAATGAAAACCAATTATACTTTCAAAACTTTTTTTCTCTATCTTCAATTGCATTATTTTAATGAAATGGCATGCTAAACCTCAAGTAGCCAAATGAATGTTAATTATAGAAATAGTTGAGTTAACAAGACAAGCCCTCTCTTTCCATGACCTCATAATTTCACAAGTCTGAATAGAAGCATGAAGTCATCCATTTTGCCTCTAAATTCTTTGATGTTGTAAATATAGCAATCTTCAAACTCTTCAGAACTCCCACTACAGAATAAAATTTAATTTTCTTAAGAAGTACACTGGAACTGGAGCTCAACCACAGGATGAAAGCAATTTCAAGACTTTGGAATATTTAGATAATGACCCAATTCTTCCAGGTCAGAACCAATTCTAGTTTAACACATTAAAACTTTCCTGTTCTAATTGATTTTTCCACTATCTATTTATCTATCTAATTGGATAGTAAGGTAGCAGGTAAAAAAAAAATCTGAGAAACCCAACCAGTTCATGTAAGCAATTTCAATAAATGAAAGGACTGATGGGAAATTTTGCAAGGTGACTGAATAATTAATAGAAGTCACAAAATTAAAACCAGATTTTGTCAGTTGCTAATGTCATTGAGCTAACAGCAGAATAAATCTGTGATTCCCTAAAAGATATTTCTCACTGCAATAAGCAATTTTAGGTTTTACTGAGTTGAATATGCAGACAATAAAAGATTCGTAGACTAGTGGAAGTGTTTAAGTGAGAAGGAACCTTTGGAGATGATCTGGTCCAACCTTCCACTGAAAGCAGAGCTCAGCCTGGTTTATCAAGGGTCCTGTCAAGCCAAGTCTTGAGTATTTTGAGCAAGAGACATTCCACCACTTCGCTGGGCAAACTATCCCAATATTAAATTGTTCCCATGATGAAGAATTTGCTTATCTGCTTACAGAATTTCCCCTAAAGCAACTCGTGCCCGTTGCTTCTTGTCTTGTCACCATGCATCCTTACGAAATCAGTGTCTCCATCTTCCACATAACTACATTTCAGGTATTGGGAGGCCATGATTAGATTTCCGCTGGAGCCGCTTATTCTCTGAGCTGAACCCTATATTCCTTCAGCCACACATCCCCCTTTCCAGGGTATGGGTGTGTGTCACACACCCACATACACCCCTTTCCAAGTAAGTGAGATCATGGAGAAACATTTTTACAAGGACCTCTGACACCACATAGAAGCAGAGGATGCCAGGTGGGACCATTACAGGTCAGCGCTGAAACACCTGCCAGTCATTCTCCTGCCTGTACTGCTGCTCCTGCCCCCGGTGCTGGACTTCCATTTGCCTATATATAGACTATGCCAGGAAGGAGATGGGTTTAAGTGGTCTGACTGCTCTTTTCTTAACCTAACAATCTGCAAGAATCTAAAAATCTTGCCAATTTGCCTTCAGCAGCTGTATCACACAACTGAAAGCAGAGTTGTAGGCTTCCCCTCAGTGCAACTGCAATTCATTTCTTTTGCCAAACAAAAACTTTGCTCTTGAAATGCACCTAGGTCTGCAACAGTATCAGATAGCTTACGGTCTACTGTTTGGCATTTGATTTTGGCTGGGAAATCAGTCATTTGGCTTCAAAAATATTTTTAGGGCTAAATTTATTTGGAGGCAAAACAGACAGGAGTGAACATAGATTACAGAACAGTATCCACGCATTAGAAAAAATATGTTTCCACCTTGGCCATAGAGCTTTCCTACAAATATGGACAAATTATTCATACATTTGTATGGTTACTCTCCCCATCACCCTTGAGGTGTTTATTATACTGAAGTGCTTTGGAGCTGGCATTATGCTTTAGCAAAAATAGGAGACAGTGAGATAGTGCTGCTGCAGTGATCATAACTTGGTTCTGAAATACAAATGACAAAGCATAAATGGACCCAGACTACTCACAGAGGTCAGAAAATCTTCTTCCTTATTTTTAAGGAAAGTACACAGACAAACAAGTATTCCGCCAGCCCACTGGTACTGAAAAAATTATAAGCTCATAGATACTTTATTTAATTTTTGCTCTTGTTCTGAAAGTTGTATCACATCAGAGACTTAGAAGATCTAAAAATGAATGAGAACTTATCAGATCTCCATGCCCAAGCCTGCTCGCAATGTGCTTCCTCCAGTAGCTGTAAGATGCTAAAGATGATTTGCCTTTGACATGAGAACAAGCACTTCTAAGAGTGTCTGGAGAGAATTCCACTTGCAGAACCAGATTTTGAGACACTTGGTAGATCACATGCATTTTACATTTTCATACTAATTAATCTGAATCCACAATTTACCATAATCATCTTGCATGCTAGATATTGCTGCCCCCATGTGCAGATATGACAGCTCACTTCTGATGCGAGAAAGAGACAGCCAGAACACATAAAAAGTAAGGGTTCCTGAAAGTGGAGGGATTTGCTGAAATGATAAGGACTTGCCACCAACAACCCCAGGGAAGGCCAAGAAGAAAACCAACCCAAACTATACGTGACAGAAATTACTCATGGCTCATAATGCACAACTGGAAGGTGGTCAGAGACTATGGTGATCTGAACCAGTATTGAGGGGAATAGGAACAAAGTCCAAACACACTCAGAGAACCTGGTAAACAGCTCACTTGAAATAGCGAGAATAAAAGCCAGAGACTGACTGAATGTCCCAGATTAAAAGGGCAACGAATCTGGTGTCTATACTTGGGAAGGCTTCATTGAACATTGATGTACTGATGTATTAAATCTAGGACTAATGAGATTTTCCTGGAGGTGGGGTTTCCTGGTGTACTAGGAAAGGAGATGTGCGTCTTCAACAATGTCTGCAATTCACCACAAAGAAATGCCTTGTTATTGATATGGTTTTGTATATAGGTTGCTCACTGGGTGCAACACACCAGGGATCCCCCATTCTGCCAGACACTACATACCTGCCATTTCTTATTAGCAGCCAAATAAAATACATATTAAAATATTTTTTTTTTCCTAATTGAAACACACATTTAAATTATCCTTATTATCCTTTGCTTTACACTTACAAAGACTTCTTTCTTCATTCCAGCCTTGAATACTGACCTAGCTTTCATAGCAAGAGCTATTTAAAATTCATACATTTTGATGGAAAAAAATAGGTGACAGCTGCTTTTAATGTTCTTTTTAAGAGCATCAATAAGAACAGCTAGAGAATCAAGGTAATTCTGTTAGCCAAGGGAAGTAGATCGGGTTGCTTATTTCAGTCTCATCAGTTTTAACTTTGATTTTAATAAGATCTTTTGAAATGGTTCGTTTTCCACAAAGAGCTTGCAGTAACTCAGCTTGGTCTAGGTGTCCTCAATTCCTGTCACAATCAAAAGAATTCAGACATCTTCTACAAAGTGTAAATGTTCACGACTCCAAACAGGTATTTTTTGTATTGTGTATTTACTGAGATCCAGACCCTAGACTCCTTGCACGAGAACATAGTCCAGGAGAAGAGTAACATGAGTGAAGTATGCAAGATCTGAGATGTAAGCAATATTGATTTTTATCCAACAGCAAATCCAATTTAAATTTCCATTTTATCCTAAAAAGTCAAATCAACCTAATACTGCCTTAAAAAATTATTTTGTTTTTTTCCAGGACACTTAAAAATGTCATTAAGAAAATTTAAAGGGAACAAACAAACAAAAAAACCCCAGAATTTCTAAATCTCCCTGCAGTTTTACATCAAAGAGCATGACAGGATATGTAAGTTCACTGCTATTAACATCAACTTAGTTGCTCTTAATTTGTTTTAATTGAACTGTGCAGTGAATTTAAGTCCCACTGCCCAGCCAATGGCAGGATGAGCCCTTAACAGAACTGCATGTTACTGCATGGAAGAGAAAGGACCGTATCTCTCCAGAGCAGGAATAAACACTGATCAAGTCGAATCCGCATGGGGAGAAAAGATTAGCATGGAGGCAAATTTCCCACCAACTGGTTTCCATGCTTTGTGTCTGCCTTTACCCTATTTTACATAAATGACAGAAGCAGCTTTGCCCCCAAAGAGCAGAATGTAACAAAGAGGGCAGATGTATTTATTCTTTCATCTGCAACAGCATCCTGCCAATAGATTAAACAGGCCTGTGGCTGGCTTTTTTCAGCACATCCATCGACAGGCAATAGCTGTGCTTCCACATTCTGCAACAGCACTGCTTGCGCAGAACCTGTCTCTGGCAGCTCAATCCAGCCCCTTGGGAAAGCAATCTAAATAATGTCTTTTAGTAACCTGTATCAGTTCCCCTAAACAGCACTGCAGAGAGCACAGTGCAGAGCGAGGCATGAGCCAGAAAAGAAATGGTTAAGAGTGGCTACTCTGGCATTGCCATTGGTGAAATAGGGGATGCCAGGTATGAGACGGGCAAGGGTGCCAGAGCAACCCCAACCTGGTTGTCACCTTCCAGCTACTCCTCCTCAGGTTCTTCTGTGCTACAGAAAAATAACACCAGTGTCATCAGGAGCACAACAAAGGGATGTATAAGCAGTGTTGTGTCATAAGTAATAACTTACTTCACTACTCTTTTTCTTCTGAACTTTGTTTCAACTCTTTTCTGAAGATCAAGACCTGATCTGTGTTTTTGTAAAAAGTTATTAACCTTAGACCACGTATGTAAAAACTCATAAGCAGTTATCAGTAACTCCAGCAAGCTTTCAAAGAAAGTAGCTCATAGTCTGAGTGAAACTCATTTCTATTTCCAAAACAAAGGAATACGTACAGTATTCAGAATAACACTATTAGCAGACAAATTTAAAGATGCTGTTCAAACAATAGTCTGTATTTATTGCTACTACGTAGCTATCCTCAAATGAAGGATCTCAATACAATCACTGCAGGTTTGGTGTACCTCTTCCCTTACCTCTGCCTATGTGTGTCTGAACATCACCTCTGGTCGATGTTGAAAGCTTGACAGTTAATTTACAGAAAACTTTCTGTGGCCACTTCAGGCCATGGGACCACCTCCCTCTAACTCCTGTGTGTGACCTTCACTCCAAAGCCTGGTCAATAACAGAATCTCTCATGGTATCAACAGCACAGAAAGTTACAGCAGGCACAGTTACACAGCTCAGCCCTGGGACCACTGGGTTTTCTGGCATGGTGCGTTGTGATGGCGCTCTCTTTCTCCTCACTAACTCCTTCTTCCTCTAACCTAATGGAGACCCAATTTGGTCTCATTAGGGGAACTATTCCCTGTTCCTGGAGGATGCCACTGGACTGTTCAAGTTTCACCACAACGTGACATGAAGATCTCACCTCCTCTTCCACCACTGGGGCAAAGGATGCAGGTGGAGACTCAGCTCATCTACAGCCACTTCTTGTTCCCAGTGCCGAAGCAGAGAGACAGTGCCATAGCTTGGACTCCACATCGAGAGGGAGAAAGCAAAAGGTAGAGGATTTGCGCAGCAGAAAGAAGGTCCTGCTTCAGCAGGATGGCACACAACAGTGCATCACCCACACACGAGTGGTGTTCGACACCAGCCCTGGCAGATCGCAACACTTCCGGATCTTTAGACTGAAAGCCCTCATCTCCTGCAGAAACACAGACTATCACCGGGAACACCACAACTTCTTCCTCTCTGCTGCTCTCTGCTTCCCTAGGCTAACGAACAGACCAGTCTTCACAGAAGATGTATGTGGCTTTCACGTACATGTTCAATTTCTGGCAGATATATAATACTCCACCGTAAAGTGCAGCTTTACCACACATCTCTAAGAGAATATATGCGAAGTGAAAGAGGAACCCTAAAACGAACACCAGCAGAGTTACGGCTGAGCTTGCCCACGCGGCAACACAGGCCCGCGCGTCCGCAGGCGGGGAGCGCCCGCGTCTCCTCCAGGCCCGCCCGCCGCGCGCCGCTCCCCCGGGGCCCTCGCGCCGGGTGCCAGGGCGGCACATTCCGCGTGCTGCAGCGCCACCTAGCGCCGGGAAGCTGCCTACCGCCCGGCCGAGCGACGGAGCCTTCCGGGGCTCGGCGCCGGGTCAGAACCGACTGCCGGCCCTGGGTGAAACTCAGCTCTCGGCTTATTGTATCGCATTTTACTCTCTTTTTCTTTTTTTTTCCTAGACCATAAATGCAGCTGAGCAATACAGAAGCTCCTCTGAGAGCGATCTGCTACAGGAAATAACTGACATCCGCTGTTTTCATTGTTCCTCATCCAAACTGAAACCTCAGATAACTGAAATAGTGAAATAAACGAAAATCCAGAGCACCTACGTTGTTGTGGGTGTTTTGGTAGAAAACTGAGAACTTCAATAACAGAGGAAAGGAAAATAAAATTTCTAATAATGGAAGAAAGCTCTTGCCAGTCTTGCCAGTGTGGAATTTTGTTATAAGCGGAAAAAATCTATAGTGTATTATATAATTTCTTTTTTATTTTTAGAAATGCCAAATGAATTCCTTAGCTATTCCATACAACGATCAATTCACTTGTACCAGCTTGAAGTTTATCTAAATTAAATATTTGGGTTTGGATACAAGTGAGTTTAAATCCACCGGGGGGGGGGGGG
>Ga0065711_1036881_pt1 | contig 20465 bp, 20 predicted proteins | sample Hoacrofraction12_FD_59098 | JGI IMG/M metagenome (GOLD analysis project Ga0065711, IMG submission 59098) | Hoatzin crop microbial communities from Cojedes, Venezuela - Epithelial fraction 12 v2 (version 2) | ecosystem: Host-associated > Birds > Digestive system > Esophagus > Crop | place...
TGGGGGCTGGGGGGAGGGGGGCTTGCAGCCAGCCGCTGGCTGAGCTAAGTGGTTGATCCTCCTCTTTCTCACCAGGCTGTCAACACCAGATCGAAGCAATCCCACCTGGTAAACGGGAGCAGGTCCACAGGTCCCTTAAACGCTTTGTAGGCATCATCTCCCCTTTCGTAATGCTAGAGAGTGGCAGTGCGATGGTCAACCCTTGCCTCATCAGTCAAATGACTCACAGCCACCCTGCACTGGAGGGAAGCCATGGGTTGCTGAGCAGTAGGGACCATCCCTTAGGCCATCGGCTGCAGAAACCAGGCAGCCAAAGCCCTTTCCCTAGCTGAGAGCCTCTGGCTGAGGGAGTCTAGTGCAATGACTCTCACTGGAAGTAAACGGCAGAGACTCAATATCTCTCTCTAGGGACAGGAGCATGCCACAAGTGACATCCAGCACGGCCACGTCAGAGACTTTCCAAGAGACTGGTGTGGGCATCACCCTCCCCCCTCTTAACTGTGTGTGTCTCCAGTGTCCTTCATCTGAGGCACAGGACAAGAGTTTGGCCAAGCAACACCAGGTCACTACAAGAAGGCCTCAGAAGTTCCTTGTCCAGACTGCCACCTAGCCAAAGGCCACTGGTTGCACTCAGGGGAAGGAGACACCTCTGAAAGAGTTTGCTAGAACTTTGTTTTTCACCTTCAGCCTCCTGAAGTGCCCTGGTCTGGGAAAACATTCCCCACCGTCTCCAGCCAAAGTCCCAGAGGGTCTGGCCTCTGATTGTTATCTGTGACAATAAGGGACAACTCCAGAGTTGCAGGCTGCTTTACCTCCATTGACTCTGCATCAGAGAGGTTTTGTGCCATGCCTCTCAGGAGATAATTCTCCTTTTTTGCCTGGGACTAGGCAATATCAGGATACAGGCTGAATCCGATGGACAGCAAACACAGCTCACTGTCTTGTATCCTTGGTTTCTAAGAGCTCCATAGAGTATCTGCATTTTTCCATCTTGAACACTTTGTATCAGTCTGTCGCTCCAGTACCCTCAAGGCCATGTTAAATGTAAGACAAGACTAAACTGAAAACAGCAGGGTGGTCAGCAGCATGCCCCTACAAAGCAAAGGCTGCCATTCTTTACTGCAATATTGGAAATATAATAAAGGCTCCAAAAGAGAAAAATATGCTCAGCTGAAGGAAGCTCATTTCTGCTTCCTCTTCTAACACTCTTCTGGCATTACGACTATCTTGCTTTCAAAAGTATGTTCAAAATGAAGATTTTGCGTTGCAGGTAGCACAGTGGGATGCTGGGTCAAGCTCCTAAGGGTCTTCTCCCTCCTTCTCGCAACTCAGAGAGGGAAACTTAGCTTTGCCTTGCTGATGAATCCCCACCTGGAGCTGCAGCATACACATTCTTCCAGTGTTTTGCCTTGATCCTCTGTGCTGCTCACTCTTCATAAACCAGTAATGCCAGATAGCACCAGGCCTTGGACACGTTTAAGCTCCTCACTGGTAGACAGCTCTTGTCTCTGTCCCTCCAGAGCACTGCAGTGCTGAGCCATTTAGGAGCTCTTAAGCAGCTGTCCCAGCACGTCCCTGTCATCTTTGTTACTCCATGGGGCCACTAGTCAGGTGATGCCCTTCTGAAGACCATCATGACACCAGGATGGGTGTCTCATCTTCTGTAAAGAAGGGCTAGGAAGAGGCTGATTTTCATTCTTCCCCTTCCAGTGAGGTGTTCAGTGGGAAGGATAAAAGCAGTGAGTAGAGGCAGGGGTTTTAAGCCAGGTCCAATTACCTGATACATTTTAGCCCTCAATGCCTCACCTCTGGCATTGCTTTCACTCATGTCCATCCCTGTTGGGCTTATATCATTCTGAAGGCCACTTCCAAAAGCCGTGGACACAGCACACAGATGACCCGAGCACCACAGCCTAGACAGATGCATTGATGTCTGTCCCATCCCAGGCACATCACCCGTTTCAGATGGAGATCCCTTAGGAGGGTTTTGGACAGATTTTGAGAGTTAATGGAGATTGGGTGGGATGCTGTTCTGGGTCCACATTTTTTTCTGATGCAGGTTGGTGGTCAGGGCTGGCCTCATGCACAACAGAGCTGATGGGTGACCACCTGCCTCTTTGAAGGACAGGTGTTGTTCAGGGGCACTACCTGCCCCATATTTCTCTCTCACTGCTCTTGCTATAGTGCTTTGAGGTAAACTTTCAAGCCCAGATTCACTTGTTTTTCTCAGGTGGCCCAAAGCAAACATTCACTAGTCGTAGATGCCATGCCCTTTCAGTTCAGCAACAAGCCATCACAATTAACTTCTCCTTTCTTCTGGGATATCACATAGGCTGTTTTGGGTGTCCAAGTTCAGGGCATATCCTCAAGAGGCAGTTCCTATCCTTGCAGACAAAAAATGTTTTGTTGACATCAAGATTTTTTTCCAATGTGGCAGGCTGCCTGGTAGGGACTGGCTGCGATGCTCACCCCTCCTTAACCCAACCTCACCTGTGTGCAGGATGTGACGGGCACAGAGCTGGATTTGAGCCAGTGTCCAGGAAAATGCTTGTGTGGTATCCTCCCCTCCCAGCTCCATGCTGCATTTGAGATCGGACAGTGGGCTCAAGCTCTGCCGCAACACCGTCATTGGACTCATTCCTCTGTTCCTGAGAAAACAAACAGGCCTCTGAGCTGCAGCAAATCGATTTGCTGTGCTGTAACTGAATTACAAGCCTGAAATGCTCCCTCTCTCTCCCTTTTTCATCTTCTCCTTTCCTTTCGCTGTCTTGCACAGAGAAGGAGCTTTCCTCCCAGTGAAGCCAGAGTTGGACAGAAGGGCTGTGCTGTTGCCAGTCTCCAAGGATAGCTTGGCACCGGTGCCTAACCCTGAAGGACAGCTTCACTTCTCCCTTCTGAAGTGCATCTTGAAGGAAATTAAACATACATTGGTGTGGAAAGGTCGGGAGAAGAGTCAGAACAAGGGCATGGAAGGAGATGCTTAACTGCCCACCTGTAGGTTGTCTCAGGAAGAAGTTCAACTTTTGTGTTCTGTCCCTGCAAACAGTAGTAATGCACCCACACATCTATGCAGATGTACCTCTGGGGGAAAAGAAGGTTTAGGACAGGACACCAAGTTTTTCTGTCTTGAAGTGGTGGTGGAGATAAGTATCTGCTCTCCCGAAGCTCCACAAAGCAAAAATTGCTGTGGTGGGTTGTGGGGCAAGGAGGCAACAGGCAGTATCCTCCAAGGTGGAACAAGTGCTTATAGAAGGTGAGACCACTGTATTTCACAGGATAACAGCTACTTTTGGATGAACACTGCTTTTTGTCTTGTGTATCTACTTTCCATTTGCAAGCTATGAGCACTGCTCACATCGAGAGGTAGAAATGGTCTTCACCCCTGGGGCAGGCATGGGAGGAACAACATTCTCAACAGACCCTGTACCTGGGATATGGTATCTGCACCTCCTCTGACAAAATATATTGCCCAGCCATGATAGGATGCTCCTTTCCCTGTTGCTCTGTGCCCCTGTCCAAGTCTTGAGAGGCTGATTAACTCCTGAAAATTGTCAGTGCAATTGGCCTTGCTGATGCTCTGAAAGAAAGGCATCTTTTCCTCCTGCACACTCATGAATCCATGGTGATGTTTGGAAAGCCACTGGCCTCCTACTCGGGGAGCAAAGGGGATATAGAAAATCCTTGTGTCCTCCAGTGGAAAAAAGGCCTGTGCTTACAGCAGACTTGGCTAGTACATGGAGCCACTGAGGGAGTACAGGGAACTCACAAACAGACTTTCAGAAATAGGTTTGTGGGTCCCAGAGAAAAGGCAGTACAAATATTGGGTGCCCAGAGTGGGGGCAAAGGAACTGTGACTGCAGTCTGGACTTATGGCTGCCTCAGAGTTAGTGTCTGGTCTATGGCTGTCATCAGATTCCCTCTGTAGTCAACAGAGAGAAATCAGAACTGTTTTAGGGTGATTCAAGTCCACTTACCTCAGACACCTCTCTCAGAAGGGTTGAAATATCCCTATCTCCTTTGACAGTGTGGAAATGGGGTGAGGCCAACAGCTTAGAAAAGAAACTGAACTTGCAGGCAGGAAGAGTTAGCAGAAACACATCCAACCCCAGGACCCCTTCTGCAGGCTCCGGAGTAGACTCAGTTGCTTTGTGACCCACTGATTTCCAAGCAGTTGCGCAGATGAAAGCCTGGCCCTTCGAGTGCAGACAAAATCCCCACTTTGTACCACCGAAGGCTGCGGGGTTTGCTTCTGGCTGCTACAATTCACCTTTGCCTACCTCCAGAAGACTTTATGTCATCAGGGATGAACCCAGTGACCCTCAGCATCTACCACATCAGCCTGCTGAGGAAGGAACAGAGCTCCCTCTGTCTCCTTCCCACCTGACTTTTCTGGCCTCTTCCCTTGCACATCCAACCATGTCCACAGCCAGAAACCTCAATTTTGCTTTCCTAACACAAGTTCAAATCCCACAGTCCTGCTCCCTAGCTACAGTGAGGTTTCATCTTAAATTGGTAAGACAAAGCTTTCCAAAGTAAATGCGAAGCAGACTTGTCTTGCTCTCCATGCCCAAGGGGGCTCCATGCTTAAAACTCAGGTCCTGCACGCATGTGATAAATGGGATCCACCCAAAATAAATAAATAAACTCAGAGGCACACCAAAGGGGAGCAAAATCCCTGGGTTATTCCTGTATTACTCAGTCATCTCAAGGAGAGAGCAGCTATCTGCCGGTAGCTGCCTGAATCATCAGCTACCTAATGCTGCTTGGAATGAATACAGATGCTTTGGAATTGCCTTGTGTGAGCACTACAATAAAGACAGCTAAAGCAGCTTTGCTATCTCCAGAATGGTGGCTGACAATTTCAGTCGACAAAGTGACTCTGAAAGCACTCCTGGCAAAGTATGAAAGGGGAATTAGAGGCACTGCAAGCCCCACTGCCCGTTGCCTTCATGTCTTTGCTAAGGAAAAAGACTGGCAGTGCCCTGGCCAGCTCGCCTGCTTTGTTCGTTTAACACCTACTAATTCATCACAGCCACTTGCTCTTTTGGTGATTTATTTCATTGCTTTCATTACTCCCAGAGCATGTGAGTGTGCCTGTGTAGGGGCAACATCCCTTTTCATCATATCTAATGGCAAGAGTCTGTCACCAGGCGCCTAGAGGGATGAAAAGAGTGGGAAAGACACGTTGGGATGGATTGACCACCAGAAGCATTCATCTCGGCTGTATACAGCAGGCAGTGAGCCGAGCTTGCAGGACTGACACTTGGGGATGGGATTTCTACGGGGCTCACACAGCACCCTAGCATCGGTGGCCCAATTTTCCGCAACAAAGGCTGTCTTCAAGGACCACTGTGCCAAGTGGAGCTCTGCCCTCAGGGCTGGGAAGTGCTAGTGTAACCACTGGCATGTAGGTGTTATACAGACCATTTTCTTTCTTTGCTTTTTCCCCAGGGAAATAGGACCTGGCTAGTGCTCAGTCTGCAATGGCTGTGATTTGGGTGATGGATGACACCATCTTGAGCTACAAAACAATGATTATAACATCTATTGCCAACTCATGGTCTCCTCATGCCTGTGCTTAACAGGTTTCCAGCCTAGGTGAGTCTGTGTGCAATAAATAGAAGTAATCTGCAAGGAAAACATTCATGTTTAACTTCTTCCCTTCCTCTTCCCACAGTGTCTACTCTCTTCCGTACTCTTTCCTATACATGATCTCTTTTCATACTAGCCCTGTACCTCATTACATTATCTCCTCCTTTAGCTACTCAGAGGTGGGGACAGTCTCTGTTGAGGGACCATGACTCCTCTCACCAGCCTTGCTTTGTCAACCTCTAGCCAACAGTGCGGGCAGGGTCCATGTGCTAGGCTGAAGGACATCTTGCACAGGGCGGACTACCCTGGATATCAAGCTCAGAACTCTTGTGACAATGTCATCAAGATGCAATTACCTTTATTCCTGTGAATGAAGCATGGTGGGGTCTGTTCCCATGTTTTAGACCAGCTGTCATGGAGTGGCAGCTAGCAAACTTTTTTCTGGCAAACTCCCTACTAGCAAACTCCCTTGGACTCCAGACTAGACTGGCAGCAAACATACTGCCTGATGGGAATGTCCAGCAGTAAAATGATGTTCTTGCTGAAAGTGTCCAAGCATTGCCTTGGGAAACAACTTTGACTGCAGGTGAAGATCCTCTTTGAGTTGGGCTGTGAGGTGAAAGCAAGTCTTCAGCCCCTGAACTGCTGCAAAACTACTTGGACTAGTGGCTTGTGGCAAAGTGACAACACCAGAGTCATCCTGGCTGGCCAGAGTTTTGTTACAAGCTGGAACCAAGTTGTTTGTTCCCAGCATGAGAACATGTAGGACCTGGGCTCTGTAGCAGATGCTTTGGGTGGGAGGGAACCCAAGACTTTGGTATATAGCAGGAAGGTCTTGAGTGCTTATCTTCAGCTGTGGGAGAGGAGCAGGGGGGATGCAGAGGGGAAGGTTTGGCAGAAGGCAGGAAGGAAAGAGTCTCTCCCTTGAAGGCTGGGAGAGAGGGCTTAAGCATCAGGTTGCCTGGCAATGGGTTTCTAGGCATCAGAAATTGCTCTGATCTGCTCAAATAGTGTGCTGGCTCAGAACAAAGCCCTTCTCTGGCCCTTTAAAGACAGTGATGAGGTGCAGGCTGGAGATACATCACAGAATGCTGCCCCTCCTCTCCCTCCGCACCAGGTTGTGCTCAGGATACTCCAGCATGTGCCAGGCTCAGCCAAAAACCTGGTCCCCTTCTGGGGTGAGGGATGACAGGGAACACCAGGATGATGGGATTTGGAGAAGGGGCAGGTGTGGTAAGGAAGGAAACCATTCCTGATGCCCAGACTGCATTGGCAAGCACCACAGATTGCCATGTCACTAGTGTCGGGAGGCACCTAGACTTTGAGAGCAGTGACTTGTGTTGGTTGCTGGTGGGGTAAGGCAGCAGGTTGACTGGGATGGTCTCTGGGGAAACTGGGATCAGGAAATGACCAGGAGTGTGAATTAGTAAAATGCTGGGATTGCAGCTGGATGGCCCAGGTTTGTCTTACTTCTCTGTTTATGTGTATTCAGGAAAAAAAAAGACCATTATCCTACTCTTCCTACCCAAAGCCCTTACTTGACAATGCTGGAGTCAGTAGTTTTTCTCAGATGTCCAGGAAACACACGAGATGAGCTGACCTGCCCCAAATACCCTTCCCCAGACAGCAGGGTTTGATCCCCACAGATCTCTTTGACTCTAGCTGCCAGAATGACCTCTCCCTTCCAAGCTCAATTGTACCATATGATTGTGCATTAATTTAGAGCTAACTGCCAGGTAACGAATCCAGTTTTTCTCACTCCATTCCAATCCCCGTATGCTTCTAGCTGAACACTCATTTACATCCCATTCTGGACCTTCTTTCAGAGCCTTTGCTCTCAACCCTGCTGCTGCCTTTGCAAGTGCATGGGATGCAGCAAGGAAAATACTGGTTCTTTTAAAGGGGAAATACCAAGGCACAGCCGTCAGTTTGCATGCAGACAGGGAAAGAGCAGGTCCCAGATGCTTCCAAACACTTTTTTGTTTTTTTTGGATACAGAAGGGAATCAAAGCATCTTGAATTATTAGGACAGTGTGTTAGGGATCAGCCTGGCACTCTGTTCAAATCCCTTGCTCTGTCACTGACTTACCTTATGTCTCTGAACAAGTCAGCTGCTTGCCTCCCTAGCTGAAAAAAAGGTTAACAGCAACCTCCTCCTTCTTCGGGCTATGTTGCTTGTTAGACACTACATAAGCACTCTGGTACTCCGAGGTTTAGAGGCATTCCCTTAGTCAGATTATTGTACTAGAATAATGACTACAAATACGGTGAAAACCAACCAAATGAAACAATTCTTTGCTGAGATTTATCAGCAGAGAGAAAGCACTATCTACATACTCAATATAACTCATAATCCTGTAGGATGTGGTGAAAACCTTTTTTTGGGGCAGGCAGGGAAGGAATAAATCTTTTTGTCCATCATAAAGTAACTGAATTTGAGTTTGCTGGGTTTTTTTAAGCCCTTGCCTCCCCATTGTTTTAAATGACAGAAGCTACCCTGGCGAAGCCTGCGCTGCGCCAGAATGAGCAGCGGGACGCCGGGAAGCTGAGGTGGCGAATCATGGCTTTCAGACAGCACTAATGGGAGAGCAGGGGAGAGCTTGTTTGCGTTCAGGTAGAATGAGTTAACTCTGTGGGGCGTACGGCAGCAGCTGCCTCCGGGAGAGGGACTGGGTTGTAAAGTGCCTGATGACTTTGGCAAGGACAGCTAGGATGGGGAGGGGATGGGGATGTGCCTCTGCCCCTGGACGTTCATCGAGCTCGGTGCAGAACCCTGTTTGTCAGCCCAGGGAGCTGCCACGCCAGCCTTGTGTTTTTGCTTCCAGCACAGAGGGCCTCAAGGGGCATGAGGTAATGAATGCATCTTCTGCAGACTACTGGAGCTAATTTCCAGTGGCGACGAGTGCCTGTCAGCCTTGCAGAAAGGTTGAGCCTGTTTGGAAACAGTGAGATAATCCCCACAGCATGCCAGTGCAAGGAGAAAGAAGGGCAGGATTAGACCTTCATATGTGCTAATGCAGAAGGATGTGGCCTCCAAAGTGCTTTCACCTCTGTCAGCTAGCCCCTAGCTATGGTGTGAGATCCAGCAACCCCACCTTCCAGCCTGAGTTTGACTCCGGTGAAGAGTAGGGGGGTTAAAGTCCCTCAGTGTGACAGACCCTTGTGCAGGTTTTGCACGTACAAGGAGCGACGCGATCAGGCTGCAAATGAGAAGCAGACACTTTGAGTGGCAAACAACAGGTTCAGAACTGGAAAGGAAGAAATGGGAAAGCAGTGCAGGAGGCTGAGACACCAGGCATACCACTGTCTGGTCCCACCACGCCTGCCCAGCCCAGATATATGTGCAGACCATGAGTCCTGATGCTACATTTGCACCCCCTTTCAGATTCCCGGATAACCTGGGTGCCTGAATTGGCACCAGACACCAGTGTTTCAGAAGCTGGACGGAGCCCAGAGCACCCTGCCTGAGATCACCCTGCAACATGGCATGTCAAAGAGCATACATCTCCTGAATCCGTGTCAGTGCTTCCATTAAGGGTTGCATAGTTAAATGACTGGGCAAATTTATGGGCAGCAAAATCCATCCAGCGCTGTTAAATATAAAAGCTCTTTCTCAAGAAGCCCATGAGTTGTAGCTCACTGGGGGCTGAAAGAGTGTTTTGCAAAGAATCACTCCACACTTTCACTTTTTTCAGATAATCTCTTGACACCTACTGCCGACCACTTTTGGCAGCAGGACACAGAGCTGGAGCGATTTTTATTTTGACCTGTTATGGCTGTCCTTATTCTTTAACTCCCATAATCTCTGTAATTGATCGCTCATTAATATAAGCAATGGCTTTTCTGACAATTTCCTTCTATGAGTATCTCCGATCCACATAGCAAAGTGTGGGATCTGTAAGCTTCCCCACCTGCCCGTGGGATTGTGTGAGGGTCTGTCACAAGTATCAGTCTCTAACAGCAAAAGGAGAGATTTTTGATGGATTGTGAGGTTTGCATGGAGCACTGGGAGCCTGAATGAGCAGACGGTAGGCGCACCAAGAAAAAAGGAAGAGAGTCCAGAGCACAATCATCATGATGATGCTCAGCATTAGCAGAGGATAAGGGTGGAGGAAAATAACCCAAGGCCCCACTACCATGTTGGTGAGTTGTAAGAAGTAGTGATTTGCTCTACTGCTTCAGAACAAGAGGCATGAAGCATGTGAGTAATGCTGGTGGGAGCACCTAGAAGTCCTGTGTGTAGGGTGTCAAGGAGCAGAGGTGCTCGTCCTCCATCATGCAAGGCAGGGGGCTAAAGGCCTATGAGCGTCCCATCTAGGATAAGCTCATCCTTGCAATGGACATGCTGGGTTACAGAGTGAGGAAGGCTTTCATGATTTAGGACAGCCCAGAATCCAAAGAGCACCATGAATACTCCGTAGATACAAAGCTAACCTGCACGACGCACCTCTGTCTGAGGGACTCTGCTTTTCTGCTTTGAGTGAAGGACTTCTCCAAGGAAAGAGAGAAAATCTTTTTGCAGATTGGGGAAATTTCATATTTTAAAGATCAGCTGCAGCATTTATTCAGTCCTTCATGGGGGATGTTCATTCAGGCATTGTATCAATTAGTTTTCATCTCTGCACTGCGTGAGGTTGCAAAACTGGAATGGGGAAAGGGAGGCGTGGATGAATTCATGCTCCTCTCTCCATGCAGCACACATGTGCAAGGGCTGGGGGCAGAACACAGTTCCCTGGGTTTTGGACCTTTGTTCCAGCCATGGGAGAACTTTTCCTTCTGTATACAGAGGACAAAAGGATTTACACACATCATGCAAGACAGGGCTGCAAATGCTCTGAGATTCAGACACAGTCCTGGCTCCCCAGAGCTGCCACAACTTCATGTTTCATCAGGATGAAGAGTTGGGTGAAACTGGAACAAGATGGAGCCATTCTGGAGTAAGTGTGACATTAACATCCAGCCATAGACATGATGCTTCTCAAGGGACAGTGCTTAACAAGTCCCCATGGAGGTTTAGTCAAGATGCGAGCATATGTCCTTACCTCAGTCCAGCTGTGCCAGGGTGTATATCACCCCTATTCTCTCCACAAGTTTCTTGCCAACGTCCTTCACAGATTAGCTCCAACAATTTAAACAGTATGACCATGCTGGCCAAGCATGTTTGGACTGAAATGGCCTGAGCAGTGTTCACCCAGCACTGAATTTCACTGGAGTATGGCCAAGCTCACAGGTTGTTGGGCCAGACTGGTCTACAATGCAGTGTGATATAGTGTCATGAGCTCAGGATGTTTCTGCTTCTACACCATTCTGCTGCCATCCCTTCCCATCTTGCAGTTATGCTGGCACTACTCATAGGGTCCATAGGGTGGACAAGAGCAGGGAGGGGGCTGGTTTCAGAAGGAGACACTCAGAAAGTCTGTTGAAAAGGGAAGATACTTTAGAAGTTGGTCAGTTGTCTAATTCACAGCGTGGGCCATACACCCTTCAGTCAGCCCACCTAAGAGGATAGGACCAGGCAGGGACAACCAGCAAGAGGAAGAGATACCTAAAGATGCTTCTATCTCCAAAGACTACACATTGTCAATCCACTACCTAAGCGAATAACCAGGGAAAGGTGGGAACAGCCTAAACAAGTATTACCCCTGAACACTTTGTGCCATGAACGACATGCCACCATTCCCCCATTCAGCCCTCCCATGCCAAGTCAAACACCTTGGGGCGCTGAGCACTGGGCTGGCAGGTGCTGGGGCTCCTCATTACTGGGAGCGATGATGGGAATTGACGCGCAAACGATGAGCTGATTTTCACGGTATTGAAGCCCCGAGGGGGTGTTAATCTGCACCTGGGAAATGTCAGATCCAGTCAGCAAGCCCTAATGGATTGTTTGCTTTTCAGCAGCAGGAGAGTGGGAAATGTGTAGCTTGTGTAGGCTTGGTTGAGTCAGAAAAGAAACGGCTATTCCCCTGTGCCACCTGGGACAAGCGGGATGTGGTGATTGCGGAAACAACGGAGGGCTGTGTTCCGGCACTTGCTATTTGGGATGCTTTGCCTTGTCTCTCCAGGGAGCCAGAATCTGGCAGCAACTGGCAACAGGATGACTGGAATGCCTTCTCCTTCCTGGAGCTTAAATGTCCTTGTAGCTACAAAGATGTAAGTTATCATGAGCCTATGCTACCTCCTCCTGAATAAGCAGTCTCTTAGGCCTCAGTCTTTCCATGAATGTTTCTGCACAACTGAGAATTTAATCACAATTCATATATAGATATGTATACACACTCACACATACGTACATATGGACTAGTAAATACCCTTAAAAAAATGGGGGTTGGGAAGAAGTATGAAATTAATTCTAAATTCACATTGAATTTAATGAGTAATTTAGGCTAGGAGAAACAAAAGGGAAATCTCAGAAAAATAAAAAAATTGTGCTTGGACAGTTTCAGGAAGAATGTTTCCGTTGGTTCAAAGTAGTACTCAAAAAATGACTCAAATTTCTAAAAGAACAAGTACCAAAACTGAAACATGAAAATAGAGGAAAATTGTATGTCCCGTGTTGACTGAAACTTTTCACTTTTAAAACTCAAAATGCAAACATAACTGCTTAGTTTCAGGTCAGTGAGTCACAAACAGGGCTTCTCCTTATTTTCTATGTTTATTTCCCTTTTAAAATAATAATTCTGCCTCAAAAACAACCAGCTTGCCTTCTCATTTTTTCATTCTTTTTCAGCTTTGATGTAAAGTAAATCCATACTTTGCGTAGCTCCAGAGTCATCAAAAAGGCTGCTTCTGTCTCAAAAGCTATTGAGCTTTTGAGCTATTGTCTCAAATTTTTCTTATTTTTCCTGGCTATCACCTTGCTCTTGAATTCCATCTACATTATGAAGCTCTAAGCCCCTTCTCTACTCAGTCTGACCTGTCACCTGTCCTGGTGTGTATTCAGCCCTGTAGTCCATTGAGTATGATTTTGGCCATCACTAGCAGAAAGCTAGTGCATGGGCTTTGTGTAGACCTGACACTGCAGGGTCTCAGAATGGCTCTGGTCTTGCCATGTTCTGAGCTGGGTGTCCCTATGAGCACAAGAGTCCCATGGCCTTCTGCCCCACCAGCCTGATCTTGACACTGCCCAGCAAATACCAGCCCTTTGTGTGCTTGGGCTGGGCACTGGGCAGCTCTGCCACTGGTGTTGGGGACCAGGGAGCAGGCAGTGGGGAGAGGGGGATGAAGATGTCCTGGGGAAAATCCACCACAAACTTCACTCTCCTTCTTGCAGAGACATCAAGGTGGTGACAACTCACAATGATTTCACCACTTTTCTATTGGAGGTGACTGTTACCTTTAATCGTAGGGCCCAGAAGGACACTGGCAGTGTCTGTACCACACCAAAGAAAAAGGGACACTAAGAGGTTTTTCTTGCATAACTGTTTTAGAGTAGGGAAGGGGGAATCTAGAGGTGGTTAGCAGGAAAGATTCAGGGCCACAATGGCTGCCTGATCACATCACACTGATGGTAGAGCATCCTTCTCAACTATGCTGGGTTGGGCTTTAGTGCACTCTGCTAATACCACATATATATGGATGGGATATGATACAGTGGGCATGGTTTGTCTGTCCAACCTAACCTTGAGGCGATGGTCCCAGATATGTCACTGGATCCTGGGAAGGCTGTTATGTGACCTTCTGGATTTGGAGCAGCTAAAGCTCAAACTGTCTGCCAAATGCCTACAGAACACAACATGTAGGCCAATCTGGAACTTGTGTGCCAAGTTGACCTTGACCTGGGAGAATTTGGGATGAATTTAGATTCATCTTGGATGAAGTCAGAGCCAAATCTCATTGGCAAGTGCTCCCCAAGACAGAAACCCTTTAGTTTTCATGCCTTTTGCTGACCTACTCAGCTAATTCACTCTGAGCCCAGGGATGTGTCTTCTCTATGCACTCGCACAAGTGAAAAGTCACATCCTCCTGAAAAAGGTCATTTCCTCTTAGCATCTTGACAGCGTCTTGGTTTTGAGATTTTGAGCCACTTAACTTTTACCTGTGAGTTTGAATAAGCAAAGAGGTGTTGCTTCTGGAAGTAGAGAACCTCAGTCTGTGCTAACATCAAACACTTCCCCCTCCACATGCCGTAAACCCAGATTCCCTTTCCAATCTCTGTGCTGATGTAAACTAGCCATTCTTAGCAAAGATGTCACTTACTGGTGCTTGAAGGCTTAAAAGCTTATAGAGCTACTTGAATAGAAGTATTTAAAAGGAGAATTTTTTTGTTAATGAGAATGTTTTTAGCAATTATAGTGGTTTTAGTTATGCGACATTTTTTATCACAATACCATTGTTTAAAGGACTTACCAAGCAGTCAGCAAAGCAAGTTCAGCAGAGCAAGGATATCTGTCAAATTGCTCACTTAAAGAAATGTCCACCACAAATCCTTTCTGATGCGATGGTGTTCCAAACTCTTGGCAAGGAAAACGATGTCAGAAAGTTCACTCCAAAAATTGTCCTTTTGCACACCTCAGCCAGCCCCGTTTGTCTCCCTGGTGACTTTGCCCATGCCCCACTGAAGGCAAAGTTGGGTGCACCCTCTCATACCGGGATCCCTTCAGTGAGAGTTGATACTCCAGCTCAGACACTCTGTGCAATGCAAGTGACACAGCTCTGAAGGTAAAGTACAAAAAAAAGCCTTGTGAAACCTTCCCCTTCTCTGTGAGCTGGTTCTGGTATCTCACCAGGCAGCAAAAAAAATTTAGGCATTGGTTTTCCTTTCTCATGTGCAGTGTCAGTGGCACTTCTCTGAACTAAACTCCCTTAGGACAGCTGAGAATTTGCCTCTTGTCTATTAAATTCATCTGACTTCTTATTTCAGAAAGTCTCTTATTATTTGTTGAAAATTTCTGGAGAGTTGGAACTGGCTTAGACAGCAGCTGTCAACGGTTCTTGTTTAATTACAGGGAAAGGGGAGAGGGGAGGTCCTGGGAGAACTTGGGGTACACAGGCTTACCAAAATCTGTATGACAGGAAAGAATAAGAGAAACAGGATGTACTGAACTTGGCACAAAGTTGGGCAATAGTTATCCTGGCACAGAGTGTGCCTAAACATTGTAAAGAAGCAGACTGTTAAAACTGTCAGCATGCATTGCTGTGATCCAGGATGATAGGAAACATTCCCTTGCAGCCTGGGATTCGAGAGAAAGGAGTATTTGAAGTGCTAAGCAGATCCTTAGGAATCAGAGATTGTGTTGCCTAAAGTCACTGTGATTATCTTCAGACAGTGGTATTGCCAAGTGGCCAGTCCCTCCATCAAAAAGAAGAAACCTGAGTCTCTTCCACTCCAGACCATGTTTCAGCCCCTGACTGGATCCTGGCTGTTATGGTTTTGGCTCGTGGCCGGCAACAAAGGGCCACGCAGTCGCTCCATCACCCCTCCCCCCGCTGGGGTGGGGAGGAGAATGGAAAGAAAAAAGGCAAAATCTCTTGGGTCGGGATAAGGGCAGTTTAACAGAACAGCAAACAAAATTAACAGTAGCAACAACAGTACAGATAAGAAGGATATACAAAACAAACAGCAAAATGAACAGAGCAACTCTCACCGCCCGAGGTCCCACGTGTTCCCGAGTTGCGATTAACTTCCCCCCGCCAGCTCTCCCACCCAAACCCAGCATGTTGGCACATGGTATTGAATACCCTGTTCTGTTTGGCCAGTTTGGGTCAGCCGGCCCGGCTGTGTCCCCTCCCGGCTTCTGGTGAAAATTAACCCTGTCCCAGCCAAACCCAGGACGCTGGCTCAGGGCTGTATTCCCTGCAATATCCCAGAGGGACCTGGCTTGCGGAATAGCATCACCAAGCAGACTTCATACTCTTGCCTTCTCACCCTGCCACAAACCAGGATCCCTCCTATTGATTTTTAAGCTGTCCCTTTTCCTCAGTAGGACCCAGACCCTGTGCCTGCCATCTCCTCCAGCCTTCTTCCATCCCCTTGTGCTCAGCCTATCGTAGCACAGGACTCACTGCTATGCCTGGGAGAATTCACTGGGATGTCTCCTGGGGTACTCATCATGACCTAGAGCTCTCTGGAGTCCTGAAGGTAGCCTGGGAATGCCTGCATGGGCACAATTTAGTTGTACCAACTCCCCTACCGTCCATTCTGGCTTCTCCAGTCCCTGAGCAGCTCCCTTAGGCAGGGTGAGAACATCCCATTTTGCTGTCCCACATCACTGTGGGAGGGAAAATACCACTACCATGGTGAGGCTGGAGAGAAAACTGCTTCCCAGGGGAACGCTGACACCCCAGAAAGCTACAGCCCCCAGAGCTACAGCAGATAAGCACCATGGTGGTTGCACATCAGGGCACTTCTTGCCTCCTTTCTATAGAACCTTCAGAAACACACATCCTAGCCGCCAAAATTATTTTTCTCTGTGACATGATCTGCCCCCAGGCTCCTCTGCTGTCCCCCGAACATGTGTAGGGTTTCCAGCACGTATCACTTGAGACAACCATGAAGCATCTCTGCAAAATATATGAGTATCAGCTGCCTTGTCTATTTAGCCCAGAAGCTCTCTTGGCCTCACATCTCTCTCAGTGCCTGTGTAGCACCTAGTACAGTCAGCACGGTTTTGTGTTTGGCGGGGAATGCTACCATACCACTAATAATTAATAATATGTGGCTAAGCGCAGCACCCTAGCAGAGCATTGACTGCAAAGCCAGACATGCAGCCAAGAATGAAGATTAAAAGGGGGGAAGAAATTTGGCAAAGAATTACTTAATTTAGTACACTTGAAATGCAATAATTATTTCTTTAAAAATAGAATTTGCTGAAACAACTTCTGGTTTTTCATTCTTTTCCTTTTTTTAATCACCACATAATAAAATAATTAGTAATTTGTGTCACTTCTGTAATTTTTTTCCTTAGTATAATCACAAGGGGTGACACATTTTCACAGCACACTTAAAAAAAGTACAATAAAAAAAGGCAAAAATCAGAGCTGGTGTTTGAACCATGTCAAAGTAATACATGTTATGCCTCCTCAAAGTGATGATTACATCACTGCCAACAATTTATTAATTAGAGAAACCCTGGATGGTGGAGCAGTGCAAATACTCTGAGACAGATTCTGGTCTCAACTGAACTCAAGGATATCCAGTGACTTCCCCAGAGTAAGGCAAGCAGATGCATGGCTCCACACTGATAATGGTTTCTTGTCTATATTTTATTTGGATGTACAAGACACAGCCAAAGCGTCCCTGTTGGGCTAGCTGTTGGTGTTTGCAACCAAAGTGAGGATGGAAGGGAGAGAGAGAGAAATGTTTGGAGTGAGATATGGGGAATGTGAACTCCTCTGCAGATGACAGTGGAGGTGAGCTTCATCCAGCTGCCTCCTTGTCTCATCCATCCTTGGAGAGCTGCAGACTTCTCTCAGCTTAGTACCTCACTTAGGGAGATCCATTTGTGTGGCAAAAAAGATGATCTGCTGTCCACATTTGTTCAGCCCATGGCTTAGAAAGATCCTGCTAAGGTCTTAGAGGGATTTTGCAAAAGTTTAGTAAGACCCTCTGTCTTCTCCATGAAAGTCATGCAGCCCTCCTATGCATTCTGATGTCATCTTAATTCAGTATATATCAGAAGGTGGGCAAGGGGCAAGAAGGTTTTATTCTATGTGACTTTCTGGCCACTCCAGGCTCCCTGGTGATTCAGGGCTTGCGAATTATTCCTCCCCTCTATTGGGCATATCTACATCACTTCCTGGTGCCCTGAAAAGCCTCAAAGGCAGCTGGAACAAAACTCAAATCTGGACCCTGACTGACTGCTGACACAGATGCACCTCTGTCAGCCCAGGGTTTGCATTACCCTGCCCTCCCTGCTGAAGAAGGTTGGCAAAGTACCCCCACATGCACAGTCCTTCCCTGGCCTGAGGTAACTATAGGTCCCATTACCCCTCTCTCCTAATGTGACACCAGCATGGAGGCTGGTGTGGGACCCTTTTTGATGAGGAGGGACATGAGACCCAATATCGGCTAAAGTGGTCTGGCTTTGTAACACAGCAGTTAAAAAAAAAACAACCACTGTCCTGGCTCCTTTTCCAAACTGTGCTTCTGCTTTTGTCCAATGATTCACTCATGCAAAATGCATAAGCAGTGGCTGGAGCAAAGGTGAGCCCTCTGGATTTATCCCTTGCCCCAAAACGGATGTGAAATAGACTCCTAAGCACTTAGGAAACAGAATAATGCTGATGCTCCTCTTTTTCTCTGAGCCTGACCTGTCTGCAGATCAAGGCTGGAGACCTGCAATGCTGAAAGAGTGGAGCCACCAAGCAGTAGCTGTATTCATTGAGCAACCTCCCTCCCTTAAGACAAGTCTCATTACATACACCTTAAGCTGTGATCTCCACAACTTTTACGGTGATTTATTCTAGCTTAGACGCCCCTGAGCTTTCTTACCCCTGCCAGGGAGGTAAAAACACACATCTCCATGGCTTGGCTGAGAACCCCTGCCAAAAGGAGGTACCCCTTGCTTCCACCCAGATTGATGCTTATTCCTCCAGTTTCCCTCTGTAATGGTCACCGCCCTCCCTTCCCTCTCACCCTGGCATGATTTTAAAAGATAGGGCAATGATATCTATGAGCAGAAAAACCCTGAGAGGCAGCTTTTTCTCTTCAGAAATCTACCTTTCCCAAACTATCAGATCCAAGAGATCATGGAGAAGCAGAGTCCTGCTACTTACATATTAATGTTGCCTTTAATCCCCTTAATGAATTTGGAGGAGCTAAGTGGGAACTTCAATAACCTCAGGCTGAAGGGTTCCTCACTCCTGTCCCTCTCTGCTGACACCCCGTGTTCATACTATCACCTCCAGGTTCTGCCTGCTATCAGACATCTTCAGGTCACCTTCTTACCTGTTCCCTGGACTGATTTCCTCCCTAGTAACACACAGTAGCCGCCACATTTTCCTTGCACCAGAATCTCAGATGGACAAGTCAGAGACAACATGTTCAAACACAAACCAAGCCCCATCCACGTTTTTGTTAGAAAAAAAAAAAAGAAAGGCTTCAGTTTGAATTCATCCCTCTGCAGTCCAGGTGTCACCAGAGGCTGATGTCTATGTCATTAGACTGCATCCTTCATGTATGGAGCAAGATATCATCTGATACTCTCCAAAGGACTCATAAATGCCCCACTGACACCTGCCAAGAGTGGGATGAAGGAAGGTGAAATCTGGCAGTGTGGCTCCCATGAGGTCAGTTTGAGAAAAAGGGATTTATGTCACATTACCTGGGGTTTACAGGGAAATGTTGACAATAACAGGAGCCCAGAACATTATCTGTCCTTTTCTTTTCCGTCTCACTGCCTGGACACTTTCTCATCACAGGGAAGGTGGTTTCCTTTGTATGAGTCTTGCCGGCTGTTGTTTCAGATAAAAGTTGCATTTTCAGAAGATTCAGGGTTTAGGCTGCAGGTGTGCTAAGACATCAGCTGACACATCAGCCCAGCCATTGCATCTCTTCTTGCCCTCATCTTCTGCTTGTTGCCTATTCCCTTAGACTCTGAAGCCTTTGGGCTCAGGACAAATTATTTCTTCAATATTTGCATCATATCTAGTTCATATTTCTCCACAGTTTACATCCATAAAAATTTGTTAAAAACAAGCAAACAAACAGACAAAACTGAGCACTTTGGACTGTTGGCTAAGATGCTGCTAGAGATGGCTGCATACCAACTGCCTGTTGGTAACATCCATGGCCAACTCTTATCCTCAAATCATGCCTGGGAATTGCACTGGAGCATGCAAGATGGCATAGACTAAAACTACCTCAGGAGTCATCCCAACACCAAAACACTGCAAGGATCTATGTTCCTGTGCCCGGGAACATTCCTGCACTGGTGATTTTCTGTGTAAAAATACCTGCAGGGTAACACATAGAAGTGAAGTTGTGTTTCCTGGGTAGACGTTCAAGTCCAGACCTAACTATAGTTTTCCGGGATGGGATTAACCTGATTTTATTTGCTTGTCAGAGCTAGGCATCTTTAGCTCTGTTCATGATAAAGGAAGAGATAAGTACTGTTAGGTTCTGATTAATCTGACCTCTTCTGAGATAAGCTCAGTGGCAATTTTTCAGTACACTATAGGGTGAACAACATAGAAGTAGCTGTAGGTATCAGCTTTTAAAGAAGTGAGTGAATCTTCCTGTTCCTTGGTTTCCCTGGACAAGTCACTGTGTCTTTGTTTCTCAGCAGAGAAATGAGGCATTTCTCTTTTTCCACCTCCTCAAAACAGCAAAGGATACGGCACAGACAGAGATGGACTGGATGTCTTGACCATGCAAGCCAAGTGTGAAGCCAAACCCATTTTCATGCCCAAAGACCTTCATATACAGACACAAGGATCTAGTCATGCTCCCAAGCACTGTGCAGGGAAAACTGTGTCCTCCACCCCTCTACGCACTTTGCATATGATTCACCCGGCATCCTGCAGATATGATGGACTGCATTCTCCAAAAAGACTTCCAGCTCCCTTTGCCTGGTAGATCTATCTGGTGAATGTAGGAGAGCTGTTAATGAGTCGAACTCCTTTCCATCTGTCTCCCCTAAACCACATGCAGAGCATGCAGTTTGGACATAGGTGGCAACCACATGTTGTCGACCCTACATGTTGTGGAGAGACGGAGCATAATCTTCCCTCCCTCCCTTCTAGAGTGTACCTTCAACAAATTTGCTGATGACACAAAGCTGGGAGCAGTGGTGGATACACTGGAAGGCTGTGCTGCCATTCAGTGAGACCTGGACAGGCTGGAAAGTTGGGCAGAGAGGAACCTGATGAGGCTCAACAAGGGCAAGTGCAGGGTCCTGCACCTGGGGAGGAACAACCCCATGCACCATTACAGT
>Ga0065711_1008566_pt1 | contig 20463 bp, 15 predicted proteins | sample Hoacrofraction12_FD_59098 | JGI IMG/M metagenome (GOLD analysis project Ga0065711, IMG submission 59098) | Hoatzin crop microbial communities from Cojedes, Venezuela - Epithelial fraction 12 v2 (version 2) | ecosystem: Host-associated > Birds > Digestive system > Esophagus > Crop | place...
AATATAAGTATGATTGTTCACCTTTATTAGTCAGCAAAAACAAGTTTTATATAGCAAAACTATTACAGCATCTGAATGGTTAAACCCCCAACCCATATATAGGCAAAACTACTGCAACTCGTTGTGACTGGTGCAGAGCTGCATCTCGGTGTGAAAACAGTACTGTGGCAGGAAACAACAACGTGGCAGGAAGGAAGTGACAGTGTGGAAGGAAAAGGTGATGTTCCCCCTGCTCCAGTGTCCCGAGCTCATCGCTCTCCCTTCCCAGCAGGGTTCCGTGTCAGCCGCTCCCAAGGCTCACTTCCGGATAGGAACCTGGGTTGCTCAACGCACCAAACCATGTCCCCTCTCGTCCAGCCAGGACTCCACAAGTATGTCTACTGCAAATGAAATAAAGGCAGAAATTTTGAAAGGTGTGTTATAGGCCTGAAAATGGTCCAGTTGAAATCAATGGTTTATTTCTCATTGAAGTCTGAAGGTGAAACATCAGGATAAACGCTGAGGGCTCTATAAATTTTTCACTGAGTTAAAGACTGAGGTTAGATGTGCATGATCGAATTTGGCACTATAAGGCTGAAGAGAGTAATCTTTCTCCTTCAGGTAGTTCACAGCCTAGAGAAATTAATAATACTAGTTAAAAAAGAGTGAATGTTTTGTTTCAAATACTGCTGGTGAAGAAAGGCAAAATAGTGTTGAAAATGCCGTATCTCTTTTATCTGCTTGACTTTTTACCAGCAGATGTATAACCTACTGAACATCAGACATGATTCGACATCTTAATCTGACCTATGAATCTGTTGAGTTTCATATTGCTAGGTGGGATATATCTGTTTTCTGTTTATTTGCCTTTATGAAGGTACAAAGAGATGTCTTTGCAACAATTTGAGAAGAAGTCTGTGACAACTATGTGTATAAGTTCTTATATAAGTCAAATGAGCAATTTTTTCTGTGTATAAATATATATACCTGCTGCAAGTTTGCTGACAAAACAAAACCGGGAGGAGTGTCTGATACGCCAGAAGGCTGTGCTGACATTCAGCAAGACATGAACAAGCTGGAGAGATGGGCAGAGAGTAACCTTATGAGGTTCAACAAGGGCAAATGCAGGATCCTGAACCTGTGTAAGAACAACCCCACGCACCAATACAGGCTCGGGGCTGACCTGCTGGAGAGCAGCTTTGTGGAGAGGGACCTGGGTGACCTAGTGGAAGACAGGTTAACCATGAGCCAGCAGTGTGCCCTTGTTGTCAAGAAGGCCAAAGGCATCCTGGGATGCATTAGGAGGAATGTGGCCAGCAGGTCGAGGGAGGTTCTCTTGTCCCTCTACTCTGCCCTAGTGAGGCCCCATCTGGAGCACTGCATCCAGTTCTGGGCTCTGCAGTTCAAGAAAGATGATGAACTGTGGAGGGCTGTGAATATGATTAAAGGACTGGAGCATCTCTGCTAGGAGGAAAGACTGAGAGAGCTGGGCTTGTTTAGCCTGAGAAGAGAAGACTGAGAGGGGACTTTATCAATGCCTGTAAATATCTTCAGGGTGGGTGTCAGGAGGATGGGGCCAGACTCTTTTCAGTGGTGCTCACTGACAGGACCAGGGGCAACGGGTACAAACTGAAGCATGGGAAGTTCAATCTGAACACAAGGAAGAACTACTTTCCTCTGAGGATGACAGAACACTGGAATAGGCTGCCCAGGGAGGTTGTGGAGTCTCGTTCTCTGGAGACATTCAAGACCAGCCTGGACAAGGTTCTGTGCAGCCTGCTTCTAGGTGAGCCTGTTTCAACAGGGGGGTTGGACTAGACGACCCCCAGAGGTCCCTTCCAGCCCCTATCATTCTGTGATTCTGTGATACTGCACAGCCTAAACCACCAGTAGTACAAAATCCCTCATAAGTATATGCTTGTTCAAGCCATGGAATTACTTTTATTTTGACAACAGCTTGTCTGATGCAAAACTAATATTCTGTTCATGGACAATATTGAGTATAGAAAATAATGTTTACCACTGCAAAGAACAGAAATTATACAAGGACTTAAGGAACAAACAGTTAAAGGCCTCAGTGTCTTGCCATCATTTATTTTTCTTGCAAAGCAGTTGGCATCCCCAAAGTTATCTGACAGCTATGAACGATCAGATTCTTGCTAAAGGGGTTCAAGATCATGTCTTTAGACAACTAAAAGAAGAGAAGGTTTCAATCCTATAGCAGTCCAAATTGCTTTGCTGATATAAATATTTCACATAACAAAGAATAATGTTTTCCTATTTGTGTTCTTATTTGAGGCTGTTAGCTCCCTCAGTTTATGTCCAACCTACAGCAGACAGACTGCACTGAAGGAATTAAGTATATTAGGCAGAATTTCTATTAGTCTTTTTGCTTGCAAAGCCTTAAGCCTATTTCTTTATATGTGGGTTAATTGCTTAAAATAAAACCAATATATTAATCACTGTGGCTTTAGCTACTTAGTCTTCCTCTAGCAGAAATAGGGAAACAACTAGCTACAATCCAACAAGAAGAAAGACTCGAAAGAGGGAAAGTAAAATAGGTAAATACCATAAACAGCAAATGAAACAAAAAGAGCCAATGTGTATTATAAGGGAAAAAAAAACAATAAAACCACCAGACATCTGGGTGGGGCAGCAAGAGAGTGAAATCACTGAAGTAAACATATTAGCTGTCATAGCAAAATAAGAAATACCAAGAACTCCCTGGCTGCACGAGTAAATTCAACAGCACTCAGGAGCTCAGTCATCCATGCCGTGGAAGTGCTGAAAGGCTCCTTTGCAGGCTCGGGGACTGCGGTTTCTGGCCCCCTCCCAAACTGTCCATGGGATTGCTCAGAAACTGGAACATCCGTGACATACTCAGCAGGCAGCTTGCATGAAATTGTATGCTTCTGAGGTATTGTTAACTAGCATCTAGAGGGGACATCTCATAAAAGAATTTTAGAATCATTTAGGTTAGAAAAGACCCTTAAGATCATCAAGTCCAACCGTAAACCTAACACTGCCAAGTCCACCACTAAGCCTTGTCCCTAAATGTCATGTCTACATGTGTTTTAAATATCTCCAGCAATGGTGACTCCACCACTTCCCTGGGCAGCCTATTCCGACGCTTGATAACCCTTTCCAGCCTAAACCTGCCCTGGCACAACTTGAGGCCATTTACACTTGTCGTATCACTTGTTACTTGGGAGAAGAAACTGACACCCACCTCCCTACAACCTCCTTTCAGGTTACTGTAAAGAGTGATAATGTCCCCCATGAGCCTGCTTTCCTCCAGACAAAATAACCCCAGTTCCCTCAGTCGGTCCTCATAAGACTTTTCTCTAGACCCTTACCAGCTTCGTTGTCCTTCTTAGGATGCGCTCCAACAACTCATTGTCTTTCTAGTAGTGAGGGGCCCAAAAGGGAACACAATATTCAAGGTGTAGCCTCATCAGTGCCGAGTACAAAGGGACAATCACTTCCCTACTCCTGCTGACCACACTATTCCTGGAAAAAGCCAGGATGTCATTGGCCTTCCTGGCCACCTGCACACACTGCTGGATCATGTTCAGCTGTCTGTCAAACAACACTCCCAGGTTCTTTTCCGCCGGGCAGCTGTCCAGCCACTCCTCCCCAAGCCTGTAGCATTGTGCAGGGTTGTTGTGACCCAAGTGCAGGACCCAGCACCTGGCTTTGTGGAATCTCATACAGTTGGCCTCAGCCCATCGATCTAGCCTGTCCAGATCCCTCTGCAGAACCTTCTTACCCTCAAGCAGATCAACGCTCCCTCCCAACTTGGTGTCATCTGCAGACTTGCTGATTGTGCGCTGTCTCCTCATCCAGATCAGTGGTAAAGATCTTAAAGAGAACTGGCCCCAGTACTGAGCCCTGGGGAACAACACTTGTGACCGGCCACTGCCTGGATTTAGATTTATTCAACACCACTCTTTGGGCCTGGTCATCCAGCCACTTTTTTATGCAATGAAGGGTACACCCATCCAAACTACGGGCAGCCAGTTTCTCCAGGAGATTACTGTGGGAAAGTGTCAAAGGCTTTATGAAAGCCCAGGTAGGCAACATGCACAGCCTTGACTGCGTGTCACCTTTCACAGAAGGAGATCAGGTTAGTCAAGGAGGACCTGCCTTTCATAAACCCGTGCTGACAAAGCCTGATCACCTGGTTGTCCTGTATGTGCCATGTGATGACACTCAAGATAAGCTGCTCGATAACCTTCCATGGCACTGAGTTTGGACTGACAGGCCTGTAGTTCCCTGGATCCTCTTTCCGGTCCTTCTTGTAGATGGGCATCACATTTGCTAACCTCCAGTCAACTGGGACCTCCTCAGTTAGCCAGGACTGCTGATAAATGATGGAAAGTGTCTCAGTGAGCACTTCTGCCATCTCCCTCAGTACCCTTAGGTGGAACCCATCTGGCTCCAGACGTGTGTGTCTAAGTGGTGTAGCAGATATTGCTTACTATTTCCCCTTGGATCATGAGGGCTTCATTCTTCTCTCCACCACTATCCTCTAGCTCAGCGGCCTGTGTACTCCAAGAACTGCTGGTCTTACTATTAAAGACTGAGGCTAAGAAGGTATTAAGTACCTCAGGATTTTCCTCATCCTTTGTCACTACGTTTCGCACTGCATCCAATAAAGGATGGGTATTTTCTTTAGCCATCCTTTTGTTGTTAAAGTATTTATAGAAACCTTGTCAGAAACATTTCTTCATATAGAACCATATTAGCTGGCTTCCACAGCCAAAAATACTCTCATTAATATTTGATTTGCTATTACAGACAAGTACTAGTCAGAGCTTTCCCAAAAATTATATTGCAGTAGTATAGTAGAAGTAACTGATACTCTGGCTTATAAACAAGCGAATCTGTGTCCTGCCGCTAAAGTTGTGCATATAACAAATCCTCATCCTCTTGCACTGGCCTGATTCATGATGCTAGCATTTAGGTTAAAGTGTTTTCATCAGGAGGAGAAAAAAAAAGAAGTAGAAGTCACTCGGCAAAAGGAGGCAGAAAGAACAACTAGTGCAACATACAATTTCCTGAAGTAAAAGTGTAGGGTATGGAAATTTAATATACTACAATTCCTCAACAATGGAATAGCAAAAGACAGTTCTGAACACCTTTATTTCTATGACAAATATTGTGAAAAAAAGTCTAATAATATTGAGGCGTATTGAACCTAACTACTCATAGGTATCTATACAAATGGTAGTAGCTTTGTACATTACTTTTCGAAAGTTCCTTGGATTTCTTATTGCAGGACTCAACTTTGTCTTCTGTGGCATCTGTCCTAAGAATCTTTCATGAAATATCAGCCTAAGCAAGACACAGTCACCCAAATCTTCCACCTTCTAAAGCTGAAGCAGAACAACCCCTGATTTATAGTGCTAATATTAGCCTTAAACTTTGCTTGTCATAAAGACCTAGATAGTCAGAGTTATAAGCTACCTGACACACAGTCACCTCTACAAGAAATTCAGCAGAACTATTCTAACAAACTTTATATGTCAGTATACATTTTAAACAATAATAAAAGATCAAAATTTACCTGGACTGAATATGATAATATAGTATTTCCAGAACATGTGTGATCTTGCTCTGCCTAAGCTTCAAACTCAGCTAAAACATACCTGACCACAATAACATGGTGCCAGATCCGAGTTCATAAACCCATCTGAGAATTAGCATTTGTTTCTTTGGGGTCTGTGTTATGCTAGGAAGGTCAGAGATTCCAGGCTACTTTCAAAAACATACTACGTAAACCTATCCTCTACAATAAAATACCGAAAGACTGTTGGGAAACCCGTAATTACACCAGGATTTGACTTCTGTTTTCCCATGTACAAGGGTCAAAATGACATTATTTTAAAAATTGATGTTTTCTAATTGGTCCTCACATTTTAGTATAAATTATTCATATATATCATTCAGCTGTCACAACTAAAATATGTCCCTTTGCTCTGTGCACGTAAAGCCATACTCCTCTCCTCAGTTAGCTATGCAGAGAAGGAAATTCAAACTAACATCTACTAATATGTCAGTGCAGTAATAAAAAAAGGTATCTATTCAATAGAATGTGAGACAGGGCATCATTCTACCAGCATCTTGTCAGCAAGATAGCTGCCACAAGCAGGAGACTCAGATATCCCAATTACGCAGTAAAATTTTGTTTTCAGATACTTTTTATTCACACTGAGGAGCACTTTCAGTGTCAAAATGCTGGCTGAGCAAAATGGATACAGTTTTCTTTTAACTATTTATTTATAAATCTCCTCTGAGTATTAAACATACTCATAAAGATATGTCCATAAAAAGAACAAGTACAGACTGTATCCTGACATTTGATTTAAACTGTGTTAGGGAACTTATTTGACAGATACAGTTTTTCCCCCAAGCATTGAAATAGAACAGATTGTCACAAAGATTTGTGCTTAAAAAGAAGACCTCATTTTATAGTGAAATGCGAATATGAATAATGCTCTTAATCTCTGCAGATTTTCCTACCTTTCAGTAATATGCTACTATGTAATGTCATTAGCAAAGCAAAAGAAAGACTACCATCCTTCCTTAAAAGGATACTATTAAGTTATTTTAGCTCAGAGTTTGACCTGTATTAGTATCAGCTCTTGGCAAACATTCTCTGGAGGAAAAAAAGAACACTTTTAATCTGTTACGTGTTAAAATCACCACTCTGGCTCAGCAGAAAGAATAAAATCAAAGTTAAAACATTCCAGGTGATAAGATGGTTCTACAAAAAAACTGAACGAAAATTTTTAAAAACATCTTATCTTAATTAGTGAACTGCAGGCTGCATACTGCTTTTGAATCATTTGTGGTCTACTAAAATTCAGAGGAAAAATCAGAACAGTCTTGTGTATTTACAATCCCAATTAAATTTGGTGATAGTTTGAAAATATCTTTTTACATCTTTTTTCAGGCTATAGTATACTTATTAATAATATTAAGTCTACAGAAAATGAAACATTTTATGTATAATTTTGTGCCTAGTTTCAATAAATGTATAATTGTCAATTGCTATAATTATTAATTATATAGTTATCAATTTCACCATTTTTTCCTGATCAGTCTAATTTATTTTCTACATACAGCTTCTTGGTAAGAAAGATCTGGAAAATCTTCTCAACAGGACAAAAAAAGACATGTATCTTTCCAAACAGAAGTTAACATGACATGTTCACTCTGACAAATGAATAAGCTTTGCTCATCACAGACACTACAGGTGTTTCATAGCATGGTACCTAAGTAAGCTGCATTTTGTTTGAGACACTATTATAACTTGTTTCAGTGATCCAAAAGAACTGTATAAATATTGTATAGAAATAAAATAATGAGTCTAATTATCCTTTTTTCAAACACAGATATGATTCTATGATATCTTCAGCAGAATACGACCTGTATGAATGTGATAAGTATATGTGCACTGTTGCTGGACCAAACCTATGTAACAATTTACAGTATACAGTTGTATACTGTGTAGTATATAGTGTAATTATTGCTGGTAAATAGTGTCCTTATTACTAAATAAAACACACAAAACACACATCTGTAAGGAAAGAGGTATTTTTTTAATAAATTAATGATAAAAATACCTCAATTTTTTTTCCGAAGTATTAACACCGGAAGAAATCCTAAAACTATTTTGAAACATGTGAAGAGAGGAACAGAAAGGAAAGATACCACCTTTTCAGAAAGAGTAGGAGAGAAAAAAAGCACAACCTCTGTTCAGAAGCTTGTGTAATTTCATACTTGCCTTGAATAGCAAAGAGCTCAACAGCTCAAAAGTATTACAGACAGAACCTAACTTCACATCAACTGATTTTAACTACCAAGTCCATAAGTGCTTTTAGGAACATTACAGCTCATGGGCTGAATCATATATTGGTGGTATATATTTCTCTCTCTAACTATGCAGACAGCCTAAGGAGACAAAGCTTTTAAAAAAGGGGGATGAATCCTGGCCAGTGTAGAACACTGGATGTCTCTTGTCTCTTGAGAAATGGTTCACTGTTGACACAGTAATTTCAGAGAAGTGTTTAACAGAGTAAAGCAAACTTATCACACTTCCACTGCAATTCACTCGGAAACTGCTGTGCTAGCCTCTCCTGCTCAGATGGAATTATTTATTCCAAACTGTTTAACCACAGCTAATCAGAGACACGTTATGATACACTTCTATAAATCAGGAAAAAAAAAAAATCTAACATAATTCTCAGACTCCTTTTCTTTTACTAGTGTTGGGCTGTATGCTCTTTATGAAGTAAACAGGACAGGATTGGGCACTCATTTTCAGACAAATCACATGCCTGAAAGATCAAGTTTCTGCTTTCATGTTTTGGCAGGTTCAAAGCTATGATCAATATTCTGTGACATTTTTTCATGGTACATAATCATGAAATGTTAGTTGTTCTAATGACTACAATTTCAAGCCATTGCATTTGAAAGGATCAGTGGTTGAAAAGTTGGTATTTGTAGCAGTCCTGTGTGCTCATGTGTAATTACTATTTGTGAAATGTTGAAAGTACTTTCTATATCATAACAGCATTTAATAAACATATTTTATTGCCAAATAACTTTTAACTATTTTCTCTGCTGGTATGTTTTCCTACCTGAGCAGAAGTTGATTTTCTTTTTAGCTGATAAATTATTCTCTTGCTGAGAGAAGTACAGCTCTACTGTAAAATTTCCCAGATGTTTGCTGGACTATGTTTCACAGCAGATATCCATTTCTTGTTTCAGGGAATTATATTGGTATGTCTTTGAATATTTCAGTGACATCATTTTACATGCAGTTGATAATAAGCTACTTTCATATATTAAAAGATCATTACCGATATCTAGCCTTCACCTCTAGCAAGTATTTAAGAAGATAAATATTTCAAACAGAATATTACCTCTTGGCTGCCATAACAATATATTTTAAAATCTCTAGATTGCTGAACTATCTCCTGTTAGTGGTTAGTCTTATGAATCTAATAAGAATATTTAAATTACTAATTACAAGACAAATACAAAATAAATAGTATATGACCAATTTCAAGGATAAATTATTAAATATTGTTGTATGAGACATATTTAAACTGTCCTTATCACAGTGTTATCCTGTCATTTCATGATATCATTGACGCAGCAATAGATCAGAGTTTTTGGCTTTTAGAGCGTTTCTACAAAAGTCTGCGTAAAAGCACGTATCTTCTAGAGAAGTTAGTAAAAAAAAAAAAAGATTTTGCGGATTTCTAGCAAACAAGTCTCTATCAATTTGAAAGGCATAGGAGTTGTTTCTGTATCTTCTGTGACGACTAGTAACAGATTTTTCACCCCCACAAAACCAGACTTCCTTTCCTATTGCGGGAAGCAATGCAAGGGGAAGATTACTAAAGTGGATGACTTTACTACAAAGGAAAAATATGTCTTGGGAAAAACGATAACAGACTAGCCCAAGAAATGTATCTTCATCTAGAAAGATAGATCTGCTACTGCAACTGTTGAGTCTACTCATTCACAGAACGGTTGAGATTGGAAGGGACTTCTGGAGGTCATCTGGTCCAAACCCTGTGCTCAAGCAGAGACACCTAGAGCCAGTTGCTGTTGTGGTTTTGGCTGGAATAGTTAATTTTCCTCCCAGGAGCTATTGTGTTTTGGATTTAGTGTGGGAAGAATGTAGATAACACTGATATTTTCAGTTGTTGTTATGAAATCAAGGACTTTTTCACAGTTTCTTATATTCAGCTAATGAGCAGGTGTGTAGGAGCTGGGATGGAGCATAGCCAGACAGCTAGGCCAAGCTGACCAACGGAAATTTTCCACAGCATAGGTGTCATGTTCAGTTTATGAATGAGAGTTGGCCAAGGGGCAGGAACCTTTTGTCCTTCATTTTCCGTGAGTTCAAATCTTCTCTTGTCTGGCAGTTCAATTTTTTTTCCAGGAGTTTGGTCTTCTTTGGGAGTTTCGAGAAATTTGTGAGTTCCAGGTTTCATGATTGCTGCTGCGATCAGTCATCAGGCGGTGAGAAAAACTCTTTTGCGTATAGTTTGTTTTGCATATTCATTATAATCATTGCTATTATCATTAGTAGTAGTAGTAATAATTCCTTTATTGTCTTCTTAAACTGTCTTTATCTCAACCCACAAGTTTCCCCTTTTGTCCATTTCTGTTCTCCATCACACTGGAGGGGAAGGGGCAGGGTGAGTAAGTATCTGTCAGGTCCTATTTGCCAGCTGCTGGGTTAAACCACAACAGTTGCCCTGGATCAGCTTTTGAATATCTTCAAGAAAAGCAACTCCACAACCTCACTAGGAAACCTGCTCCCATGCTTGGTCATGCTCACAGTACAGAAATGTTTCCTGAAGTTCACATGGAATTTCCATGAAGAACTTGTCTATGCTCTCTTCGCACCATCCCTTCAAGTATTCATAGGTATTAATAAGATCTCCCCACGAGCCTTCATTTCTCCTGGCTGCACAGTGCCAGCTGTCTCAGTCTTTCCTCACAGGAAAGATGCTCCAGTCCCTTCTTCAGCTCCATGGCCCTTCGGTGAACTCTCTCTAGTATGTCCATGACTCTCCTGGACTGAGAAGCCCAGAACTGGACATAGTGCTCCAGGCGTGACCTCACCGGTGCTCAGCAGAGGGGAAGGATCACCTCCCTCAACCTGCTGGCAATACTTTGCCTAATGCAGCCAAGGATATCATTAGCCTTCTTTGCTGCAAGGGCACACTGCTGGCTCATGTTCAACTTGCTGTCAACCAAGACCCCAGGTCATTTTCTGTCAAGATGCTTTCCAGCTGCGTGGCCCTTATCATATACTGGTACCAGGGTTTGTTCCTTCCCACATGCAGGACTGCACTTCCCCTTGTTGAACTTCATGCTGTTCCTGTCAGCCCATTTCCCCAGCCTGTTCATATCCCTCTGGACAACAGCACAATCCTCTGGCTTATCAGTCACTCCTCACGGTTTTGTGTCATCAGCAATCTTGCAGAGGTTACACTCTGCCCCTGTTTGTTAGGAAAAATCTAGAAAAAGAACAGCAGAGTAAGGGAGGAGAGGAAAGGTCTGAATCTAACCTACACTTTAAAATTCTAATGATAAAGAGATTCAGCGAGTGCAAAATAGCACCAAATAGAGAAAATCTAGCTATCAGCAGAAAGCCAGCTGAACTGTTGGTGGTAAAGCATCACTTAATCAAATAAGCTATTTCAAAAAATTAAGCAGACCAGAACAGAAGCTTAAAAGCTAACACTGACAAAGTACCAATCAACGTTATCAGCAAACATGAAATTGCTTTCCAAAACAAAATCCACTTAGAAGTTCACTACACAGGAAAGGGCTACTTCACCATAACATAGCAAGACAGATATATTCATCAACAAAAATGCTGAATCCCAGGACAGTGATTTCAGGAGTCAGACATTCTATTTTGATAAAACTACTGTCATCAGTTTTTGTGCTAAAGATTGTATTCAAAGCCAAACCTTTCCGCACTAACATATTAATCTGTGAAATATTTTTGAAGAATATAAATGCAGTCTGAAGGAAAAGAACTTTCCTCAATATTTGTGATTTACAAAAGCATAAAATACTAGTTTACTGTTTAACTTTAAATTTTTTGTTTATTGTTTAATTATTTTTATTATTTTCTTAAGAAGTTTTTCCATTATTATTCACTCAGTATAACAGGAAAAGGTACAGAAGGGCGTATTTTAACCATCAGCCTGAAGCATGCTTAACTTTGTATGTATCTTTCCTGATGGATACCTCTCTTACATTTCTAACCTCCTCTTAGGTTTTCCTGGACATATTATAATTTCATATAAAGATTGGTTAATATAGCATTTGATTTAATTAACTTTATATCAAGCTTTAATTATATTAATCTTCATTAATTTTATTATGTTTTTCTCTCTTTTGATTTTCTTTTAGGTAGTACATGATTGAAACTAGATAAAGACTAGCTATGTTTTCAAAAAATATTCATAATGAGAAAACACAGGATAGTTAATCATCAGGGCATGAGGGGGAAAAAAAAATATTTTACTTTTGATTATTATCTCAATAAATTTGAGGCTACCAGTCGTACGATGCCCAGTATAGCCAGGATGGTGCCCCATGAAGCAATGGTTAGTTCAGCTGTGACTGAACACATTGTAGTGAGAAATAAAAAAACATTCTTTACAAGGGTCATATAAACCCTCCTCCCTTGTTTCATCACAGTGGCTTCATTTGCAGTTAGGGAGTTCGATTCCTTTTTTGGGGTTATTTTTCGCTTTCAACTGATTTAAAGTCTTCAATTATGTTCCTTTCAGTATTAATTCAGCTATGAAAGAAATAGCTGCAATGTCAGGTTTAGATCTTTGGTGAGAGTCTCTTTGCTTTTCTTTTGTTTGTTTGTCTTTAAAGAACATTTCCATATATCTGAGTAACAAATACTATAACGGAATTTCCCAATTAAGAGATAAATTTTCTTCTTATTTTTTGTATTTTATATTTAATAGGAGCTTGTATCAAACAAGGGGAACCATTTTGGTCTGATTCAGAACAGAACTAGGAGTGAAATTATGGTTTTGTTTAGGTCATCTGATCTTTGTGTAAGTAAAGCAGTCAAGAGCTTATACACAGAATGGATATGGCATGAAGTCAAAGTAATTTGTCTTATAAAAAAAGAGTCAGTGTTCATGTAGCATACCTTGATTTAATTTTAAAATATTTCTTTCATGTTTCTTCAATGAATCTAAGAAAATATATTTGGATTAAATGGCTGAGGCAAAGCATAGATGATTTAAAAAAAAAAAAAAGCGAACCAAAAAACCCACCAACTTTCTAAGTGTTATCACTAGCAATTCCCCATCAAACTGAAATGGTATTTTAAGCATAATTTCAAAGGAGTAATTTAATTTCTGATTGGTGCTATCAGCAAAAATGTGGAAGATTTGTACAATTATAATATTTTGTCACGTCCCAATGTGGAAATTAAAAGATTAAAGGCATTAACAAGAAGAAGGAAAATTTTAAATAAGCTATGTAAATTGGAAAATGAATCTGAAATCAAGGAGGAGAAATTCAGTACAAAACACATTATTGAAGGATACCATGTGTTATAAATGAACTTTACATAAACTGTGGTAGGCATTGCTATTCAGAAAGGATTGTAGACGTCAAAACTACCCAGCCAGATTAACTAGGAAGAAAATGAGAAAAGCTGACCTTGTAACAGAAAAATAGGTTACTGGCATTTAACCTAGCTCATAAACTAGATTGAAGCAGTTTGAAGACATGTAGAAGGCAATGCAAAGCAAAGGTCAGCCATCTGTGGCAAATGTAATAAAGACTGTGACTGGATGGAAGAATTCATTCCACATAACACTTAAAAGACTATAAAGTGTTAGTGATAGGTGTAGCAGGGGAAAGAACAAAGTGACAGGAAGAAGGTCCTGATCTAATAACATCGAGGAACAGCACTAAGATCTGAGAAACAAGTTGAGAACCTGGATCTGATCAAATCTTATTTAACCTTTTCCTTATTTTCAGTATCTGTAGAGTAAAATTGGTACATTTAAAGAGGTAACAGCCCTTACATGATTGGCTAATCCATATCTTTGTGCTTATAAGTGTTAAAGTGCATTGGAATAAATACTTCGCCTCACTGCACACATTCTTTTGTCTCACTCTTTTTGGAGTCAGCTGGTGGATTGAAACTGGAAGCATTTGTTCAATCAACCAGCCTGACTGGGGAGTGGCTGCAGCCTCCATCTGGCGTGAAACATCAAAAGAAGAAGTCAACCATGTATGCATGCAGACACACAATGGAGACTGTTTGGATAAGCAGAAAAGGATCTGGAGATTAAATCTAACTCATTTTAAGCTTAATAGCAGTCCAAAGTATGATTTGAATGCTAGAACAGCAGCTCTAACTGAGCCTTAATTAAAAGATAGTGGAATTTAGTCTGCTTAAATTATGTACTGTCTCACCAGAATTCTAGGTATGGATCTTTGAGGATAATCCAACACACCTAGCATAATCATATTGTTTTAATTTTATTTTTTTTTAATTAACAGAAAACTATTGGGGGAAGTTCAGTCTCCTTAAATAATATGTTTCTAAGACTACAGAAAAACAGCAGAAATTGTGAGTGCTTCCATTTACCTTCCTTAGCTCTTTGCTGACAGTATCATGAAGTCAATAAAGTCAAATTATTTGAACACTACCCCTGAAAAGAAGCATCTAGGCCATCTAAACTCCACTTAGAAGCAAAACCAATTAATATTGTCTACATATCTAGAGGGTTTCCTGACTATTAATGTTACTAAATGATCAAAGCAGTGGACCAATTCTAACAATCACAAATTTTACATGCAAGCATAGATTTTTAGTGCTGCCTCTGAAATGTAAAAACATTTTACATTAGAACATCACTAGACTAGCTTCCTATCCTGTCTCTTTCACATGGGGAAAAATAAAACAAAAATAAAACCTAATTCCCAACTCTTGCTGGCCCGAAACCAGAAAGAAGACTCTACCCTCAATCTGAGACCTTCTTATGACAAGATGCAGCTAAGGGCTTCATCAAATAGAAGACCCTAATTACTATATAAACAGCAACTCAGCTCCCATAGATGAACACAGAGTACCGTCGAACTTCTCTACAAGACACAGATTTTATCGCTATCTAAGGGTAAAACATTTATGGATTCGCTTCATCTTGGACTGAGTGGAATATAAAAGGGTTCCCAGTGTTCTCGCTTTCTGAATGACTTCCTTGACAGTTAAACAATTATGTAGAAATGGAGACACATTTATCACTAATTTTAGCTTGTCACAGGTCACTTTTTCAGGAACCTACAACTGTGTTAGCATGTATGTGCCCATCTATCCCAAAACCTCACTTTTGTCCATGTAAGGAGGAACACTAGGAACTGTTCTAACAGCTTGGAAGTTCACTAATGCAATACTACTGAATTTTTAAATTCCTATACAGGCAGTCCTAGTAATCACATGAAGGATTCTACAAAATAAAATACAAAGGGAAGATGTAGTAACACACAGAATGTTAGGAGTTGGAACGGACCTCTGGAGTTCATCTAGTCCAACCCCCTTCCCAAGCAGGGTCTCCTACAGCAGGCTGCACAGGACCTTGTCCAGGCGGGTCTTGAATATCTCCAGAGAAGGAGACTCCACAACCTCCCTGGGCAGCCTGTTCCAATGCTCCATCACTCTCAGAGGGAAGAAGTTCTTCCTCATGTTCAGACGGAACTTCCTATGCTTCGGTTTGTGCCTGTTGCCCCTTGTCCTGTCGCTAGGCACCACTGAAAAGGGTCTGGTCCCATCCTCCTGACACCCACCCTTCAGATATTTGTAAGTATATATTAGGTCCCCTCGCAGCCTTCTCTTCTTCAGGCTAAACAAGCCCAGCTCCCTCAGCCTTTCCTCATAGGACAGATACTCCAGTCCCCTCATCATTCTCGTAGTCCTCCACTGGACGCTCTGCAGTAGTTCCTCATCTCTCTTGAAGTGGGGAGCGCAGAACTGAACAGACTACTCCAGATGGGGCCTCACTAGGGCAGAGTAAAGGGACAAGAGAACCTCTCTCGACCTGCTGGCCACACTCCTCCTAATGCACCCCTGGATACCATTCGACTTCTTGGCAACCAGGGCACACTGCTGGCTCATGGTTAACCTGTTGTCCACCAGGACACCCAGGTCACTCTCCGCAGAGCTGCTCTCCAGCAGGTCCGCCCCAAGCCTGTACTGGGGCATGGGGTTGTTCCTCCCCAGGTGCAGGAACCTACACTTGCCTTTGTTGAACCTCATCAGGTTCCTCTCTGCCCAACTCTCCAGCCTGTCCAGGTCACGCTGAATGGCAGCACAGACTTCTGGTGTATCCACTACTCTTCCCAGTTTGGTGTTATCAGCAAACCTGCTGAGAGTACACTAACTCTTCATCGAGGTCATTGATGAAGAAGTTGAACAAGGCTAGGCCCAGTACTGACCCTTGGGGGACACCACTAGTTACCGGCCTTCAACTAGACTCAGTGCTGCTGATGACAACCCTCTGAGTTCTGCCATTCAGCCAGTTCTCAGTCCACCTCACTGACCGCTCATCCAGCCCACACTTCCTGAGCTTCCCTTTAAGGATGTTCTGGGAGACAGTGTCAAAAGCCTTGCTGAAGTCGAGATAGACAATATCCACAGATCTCCCTTCATCTACCCAGCCACTTACATCATTGTAGAAAGCTATCAGATTGGTCAGGCATGATTTCGCCTTAGTGAATCCATGCTGACTACTCCTGGTAACCTTCTTTTCCTCCACTTGCTTGATGATGATCTCTAGAATGAATTGCTCCATCACCTTTCCCAGGATGGAGGTGAGGCTGACCATCCTCTAGTTCCCTGGGTCCTCCTTCTTGCCCTTTTTGATGATTGAAGTGACACTGGCTTTGCTCTAGTCCTCGAGCACGCCTCCTGTCCTCCAGCACCTCTCAAAGATGATGGAGAGTGGCTCAGCAATGATATCCGCCAGCTCACTCAGCACTCGTGGGTGAATTGCATCAGGGCCCATGGATTTGTGGGTATCCAGCTTGCTTAAGTGATCTCTCACACAGTCCGCCTCGACCAAGAGAAGGTCATCCTTTCTGCAGGCTTCATCTCTTACCTCCGGGACCTTGGATTACTGAGGGCTGGCCTTGGCACTGAAGACTGAAGCAAAGAAGGCATTCAGTAGCTCTTCCTTCTCAGCATCCTCTGTCACCAGGACACCTGCCTCATTCAGCAGCGGCCCCACATTATCCCTAGTCTTCCATTTGCTGCTGATGTACTTGAAGAAGCTTTTCTTGTTGTTTCTGAGATCCCTTGCCAACTTCAATTCCAGGTGGGCCTTGGCCTTCCTCGTTGCATCCCTGCATGCTCTGACTACATTCCTGTACTCTTCCTAATTGGCCTGACCCTCTTTCCACATTCCATAGACCTTTCTCTTCCATCTGAGGTCTGCTAGAAGCTCCTTGCTCATCCATGCGGGTCTCCTGCCTCCTTTTCTAGGTTTCTTTCTCAGGGTGATGCACAGCTCCTGAGCATGGAGGAAGTGATTTTTAAACAGCAACCAGCACTCTTGGACCCCCCTGCCTTCGAGAGCCCTGATCCACAGGATTCCTCCAAGTAGCTCCGTGAAGAGGCCAAAGCTAGCTCTCCTGAAGTCCAAAGTTTTGATCCCACTTATCACCCTGTTTCCTCCACACAGGATCCTGAGCTTCACCATTTCTTGGTCACTGCAGCCGAGCCTACTTCCAACCTTCACATTCTCAACAGTCTCACAGTTCACATGTTAGACGACAATGAACAATTTATTCACTTTTTCTATCAGAAGATTAATAAGGATAAGAGTCAGCTTAATTTGCAGTAAAACCAACATGAGAAGCAGTTGCTTAGAACAGCTGGGATACTAAGTTAGCAACTGGGATGAGTGCTACTAGAGTTCACGTATGCGGAACAACAGTTTGTGCTGCAGTAAGCAGACCAACCTTCTAACAACAGCAGTAATAAAAAACCTCAAAATTCCAACAGGACAAACAAAATCCATTCTTCCAGACACAATTCGCATTCCTTTCCCCTGGCTCAAGCATACTCCATTTTCTTCTTCTTTAGTTGCTGTAGTGAACTGAACCTAACACCTCACATTCAGGATACAAAAATTCACTTTTGCCTACTTGGTTGGAAAGTTCTGAGTCAGCACTGCTGAGTGGATTGTGCAAGTTAAATGACATACCAGAGACCTACTTACAGATGAAAGAAAATTTATGTAAGAAAATTTATGCATTTGACAAGAAAGGAAATGTTATTTAATTATTTTCCTACTAAGATCACAACTGTAGACATTCCTACCTCAAGGACAATAAAGAGAATGGTATCTGTTCCTAATTCAGTCTACAAGATAGAAGGAAAGACACACTAAGATTGTTAGCTACTTCCTGACATTTGTTTTCTATTATACCAGATCCATACCAGCTGTGATGAACTTAAGGAATCACAGGTGCTGCAATCACCAGTAAGCAGGAGGAAAGGGCCTACCAGTATTCTGCTCTCCTAATGCCCTCCAGAAGTCTCAGATTCATTTCTGGCAAGAGTATTAAAGCTCCAGGAGTGAAAATGAGAATTAACAGAAAGATATGTGAAATATACAGGCAAGGTCCAAATGGGTAGATGTTTAAGGATACAGTTAGTGTTAAGATTTTGCCATATTGCAGGTAGAAACTGTTTCTGTTGTTTTTTTGAAAGCTTAGTTATCAGATAGATGGGAATGTAATATAGCTTGGGAGACATGATACTACAGCAGGATTTTGGTAAATTAATTGAGGTGTATTTATCTTTATGTATTTTCTTTCAGCTCTAGGGTTTTGGGTTTTTTTTTTATTCAACAGGTATTTTATAGGAATGTTTTCAGTACATGAAGGTGATAATGTACTCTTATTATTTAAATTGTATTTTAATGTTTTAATTTAAAGTATGTAGAATATAGGTTTATTAGTTTATTATGATGACTGTTGGTCTGTGTAGCTATTTTAATCTTGAATCATCAGTACAACTTGTGGCAGAAGCAGCTGTGAAAAAAGGGTATTTTCTTATTCTCTCAGTGTTAATTGTAAATCAGTAGGTGAAGTAGGGTATTACACCTTCATTTAGTGTAGCTATTTTTTAAAAATTTTGCAGAGGATGATTAGTGTCTTACTATTTGTGACAGCTGTAGGATGAGAAGTAGTTCTTCATCAGACAAGTCTCTTCTAATATAAAGCTTGTCTTGGAATAGGGGTTTCATGGTTCTTCTATCTAGAAAGCCTACCTCTGTGTGAAACACTTCAGTCAAGAGTCAAGAGGGCTGTATTCTCCTTGTTTTCTGTAGAATTAAAGGCAGCATAAGGAAGGTTCAGAATGTGTGTGTATATACATATAACTATATATACAATATGTAAGTTTGTGTATAGATTTTTGCAAGTCCTTAAAAATGAAAAGTGCAGTAGATACAAGAGACAGGATGTTCTGACTGTATTATGAATCTGAAGTATCTGGGAGTCTGAAGTCTTTACCGTGTCTCTTAAAAACAGAGGTTTGGCTTCCATATACTGTTCTCTGTTACAGGAACTTCTGAAATGTAATGGACAAGTGATTGACAGGTTTAAAAGGAAATTTGGTTAGGAATAGGGTTAACTCTCTGATCCATAAGCACCACTCCACAGTTTCCTATGCGACACAATTAATGTTCTTAGCTAAAGGGTGGAATATTTTGGGTTTGGCTCTCTTATTTTTTTTTTTTCCAAACTGATGAGGACTCTAGACACCTGTCATACTGTTCTTTATATGTATTTTGATGCAATAAAAAAATGTGCTTTTGTGGTTTCAAACATAAAGAAATCACATCTCCACTACGTCTTAGAATAGAATTGGATTTAAAAGGGGAAAAAATAGTTTTGGTTATTCTGAAAATTACATGTTGCTAACAAAAAATGTATGTTCACTGGGTAGTTATGATTAAACACTAAGAACAGACACTTGAATACACTCAGTTTCTACTCATATAAATCCTATTTTTGTGATATCAATGATGATCCATATAAATTATTAATATGTATGCTAATAGATGCTGTAGCTCTGCCTCAAACAAGACAACAACAAAAACCTCTCAATACAACAAAATTAACTGCAAACCATTCACAGTTATAAAGTTTAGCAGTATGCAGGATATCTTCCAAAATTTTGTTGTTCAGTTTTTTGTTTTATCCCTGAGATTTTGGATCTGGTATGTTTGGTTTGTCCGTGTTTACTGTGCCTTAACAACGTTAACTTCAGTTAATAAAAAAGCAGATCTACACGTGATAGGTGACTCAAAATGGATTTCTAAGATGACTTGTATGAGTCTGCACTTACTAAAAGTTTGTGGATGTCATTTTTCTTGTTTTATACACCTATTTATTTTTTGTAGCCTTTTTTTTGTTTCTTTTTTTATGAAGGAGGGCGCTTGCTGTCCAGTGCTGCAAATGGCTTCTGAACTTGGATAAGATCAAGTCGTAGCTCCATGCTTGACGGATTTTTTTTATAAAGTAGCCTGTGGAGAAGATGGACTATCCGGTGTTGAAACTGAAGTTTGTTTCTTTTCCAGGAGATGTCTTCTACTGTATAACTGAGATGGAAGGATTAGGAGGCTGATGAAAGGATTAGTAGGGGAGTCTCACATTGTAACTATCTATTGGATCAGTCCTCTGGAAAGGAGATGAAGAAAGCTATTAGTTAAATACTGTTTCTGCATTGGAGTTGTCAAATAAAACATAGCTCTGCTGTCAGTGTAACAAAGACTGATGACGGGCACTTGCAGGAAAATCCATGCCTCACTAGACTTTAGAACAAAATCTCCATATTCTTTACTTCCTTTAAGTTTAACAAGTCGGTTTCCCTGCTACTTGGGGTGG
>Ga0065711_1036882_pt1 | contig 20463 bp, 16 predicted proteins | sample Hoacrofraction12_FD_59098 | JGI IMG/M metagenome (GOLD analysis project Ga0065711, IMG submission 59098) | Hoatzin crop microbial communities from Cojedes, Venezuela - Epithelial fraction 12 v2 (version 2) | ecosystem: Host-associated > Birds > Digestive system > Esophagus > Crop | place...
GCTCCGGCTCCGGCTCCAGGCCCAGACCCAGGTCCAGGCTCCGGCTCCAGGCCCCGGCCCCGGCCCCATGCCCCGGCTCCAGGCCCAGGCCCAGGCCCAGGGGCCAGGCCATGCCCCGGCAGCAGGCCCACGCCGCAGGCCCCAGGCCCGGCTAGGCCTCCCCCGCAGGGCGTCCGGAGCCCGGCAGGCCGCAGCGTTCAGCCCCCTCAGCCCCGGGAACTCCCCGCATCTCCAGCAGCGCCTGAGGAGCAGCTTCAGCTGGGGGCCCACTGGGTGCCCTCCCTGCACCCCCACCCCAGCCAGACGCAATGGTCCCGGTGTTTCAGAGCTTAACTGGGTGCCACTGGGCCCTGTTCCCGCCCATGGCGAATCCTGTGTCAGTGCGGCGCCGTGCACATTGGCTAAAACCGACCAAAACGTGGGCCCGTTGGTTTGCCTGGACGCAACCAGACATGGCATCGTTGGAATGTGGCTGTCTCAGCTGGGAGAATGGCTTGCTGGGAAAAAACTTGAGATTATGGAGATTCTGCATTTCAGGGATAAGAGATTTTCTGCCCAAGATCCTTGGCTAATGGAGTTGGCAAGTCTCAAGAAGATTATCCTCTCCAGTGCTCCCTAAGAGCAGTCTGAAGCTGAAAGCTTTCCGAGCTTGACTTCCTTGGAAAAACAGAAAGTGCAGAGGATATGTCATGCAAAGTTGCCAGTACTGGCTAAAAATAGGCTGCACTTCCAATAATATTGCTTGCTCCTACTTGCATGAGTGGGAGTATCTATGAATTTCCTTTCCTTCTTGTGAAAACCTTTCACTTTACAAGCAGACAAGGGCATTTCTTTTCTCCCTATCAGGGTCATTCCCCGTAATGCTTATCTGAGTCGGAGTCAGTGTCAAATTAGTGGCTGTGAGCTGCCCTTGTGATCCCTCTGAGGGCAGGGGAAGAAGCCTGAGCGCGAGGGAAGCTGTGACAATGTTTACACCACAGTGCAATTTCTGTCCTATCCACTGCCTCACTGGATGACACAGGAATATTTACATTTATGCAAATTATGGGAAGACAAGGAACAGCCATGTCTTCCTGGGCATGCTCGTTTTCTCAAGGCGTCCCTTTGCACTTCTCCTTTTTGGGACATATGTGTTGCTCTGTCTGCATCCCAGCTTGGAAGTCACTGTGAAATCCCACAGCTCTACCAGCAACCTGCAGCATGGCTGTTTGGCTCCATAAATCTGAAGAAGAGCTGGAGGCATCTGCTTGGGGCTCAGCTGAGAACTTGGGGCTCTTGCTACAACGCAAGTCCTTTGGATTGCAGGAGTCATCTTCAGCTCCCACAACACTGAATCTCGCTCTCCTGATGGACTCTTTTACCCAATATCTCTGATTTTTAGATAAAACTCTGAACAAGTGGAGTTGCCCAGAATTAAGCATGGCTGGGGATGCCCAGGAAGCTGGTGATTCCCATGTGGCCTTATTCCTCCTTTTCTCGAGGGAAGTTTCTCACAGGCTCAATGTTTGCCACAGATAATTTTTCTCCATTTGAAACTACCTCCATTTCTTCGGGCACAGTTGCAGACAGTGCTTTGGTTCTGTTGTCTTCTCTCCCGGGAGGAACTGATGGTGCTGGCTTTACCTCTCAAGGCACAGTGATGCCCTTGGCCAACAGGGCCCTGTGACCAGACAGCCTCTGCTCCTGCCCTGTAGCAAGTTCCTCGCCAGCATTTGGGCAGACAAGCAGCTTTTATTTGGGGCAGAAGAGCTTGTTCCTTCAGCTCTTCCACTCCTCCCCGCCATGACTGTCAGCACTGTGTCTTCAGTTTCCTCCCCTTCTCTTCCCCGCTTTCCTTCTGGATCAGATCCGCTTCACATTTTCCGTCTGTGTATTCTCTGCCAGTATTTGCTGCCTGGCAGCTAGCTCCAGCGTGCAGACTGGGTCAGCTCTTGCTTCAAGATCTCAAGGACTTTGCTAGCCGCTACAAGTCTTCTGAGATCCTCGTTTAAAAGAAATTTTTAAGCTCTTGCCATGGTCCATTTCTCTTTGTTTGCCTTCAATACTGTCTGGCAAGCTCTTTTGACTGCCAACCAAAGAAAGCTCTCAACAAACCATACTTAGGACTTAGTTGCACATTCATTTCTTATTCGCTTATGCTTAGGGGAATCCAACTTTTACTGACCACAGGGGTCGTTCACATTCCTTCAAGCATGCAGTGGTGGTGCTATAAAGAGCATGTCATAACTGTAAGTTGACCTTGCAAAACAATCCTTATTTCCAGAACAGTTTCACTTTGCATTAGCTCAATAAAAATATATGTTTGCCTTTTTAGTCAATGATCAGGATCATTGTTGTCTTGCTAGGTGAGAAGGTAGATGTTTTGTTGACATGATTATAACTCAGTTCACTTGTAGCAGTCAAACTCAGCATGTATTTTCCTTGTTTGCAAGTTATGAAACACCCCTCTGGACCATCTCAGGTGAGGAGAGGGGTGACGTGACCTCAGGGGAACTCATCTCCACATCTGGGAGGAGGGCAGCACCACAGGTTGCACACCCGCTGGTTCCCCATGGAGAGTGAAGACAGTATTTTGGACCCCAGGCTCCTGGCAGTGATCCTTCAGCAGTCCCAAATGATGGGGCAGCCTCGGGTGTGGTGCTGGCTTGGGGGCTCTGTGTGGAGCAGCCAAATATCTGCTGTAAGCATCAGATGTCAGTGCAAGCCTCTGCCTGGTCCAAAATGTAACCAAAGGGCTGAATTCCCTGTAGCCTGAGCTTGCTCTCTCCACCTTCATGAGTCCCCCATCTCCACGGACATCTCAAGCAGGACTTACATTGGAGGCAGCTACTTCTGTTCCCTTCCCCTTATTTACCCTAGAAAGAGTTTCCGTGTTTGCCTGGGAAGTAGTGTCACCCTCAACAGGGTCCCTCTGAAGCTTCTTGCACATCCCAGCCTAGCAATTCTATTTCTGACCAACTAGATGAAATGTTTTCTCCCAGATTTATGCAGAAAATTCTAAGACGTCTGTCCAGATCTGCCAGCACCTTTGACAACAGTTAGAAAAAGAAGTGTCCTGGTTTTGGTTAAAACAGAACCGATTCTGTTTTAGTGAATCTTCCTTACAGCTAAGTTCTTCTAAGTAACTGAATTTTTCTGGAGTTGGCTGCATATTTTACAGACAGTGTCCTTTCCAAAGCTGATAACACCTACTCTTTATAGTCTTCCTGAGCTAATGGCAGGAAAGGAATGCAGAAAAAGGCCCTTGTTTGTAACTATTACTATGGCAGTCAAGGTCACCAACAGATCTCTTAGGTCCCACGAATGAGGAGTCGTAAAGGGTCGCACTTGCAGGGAGGGGTGACCGAATGTTGACCACTGAAGAATTCCATTGCATGCATGTCATACTCAGTTTAAAGCTTGGGGATCACGAGGATCTCGTTCTCTTTGTCCATGGCCGGCTTCTGAAGAGGACCCTGCTCATCCTGCTTGCAATCCTGATCCAGATTCTGATCTGTGCATCCCTGAGTCCAGTTCCTGTCTACTGCTGAGGCCAGTCTGGGAATTCCTGGTGCTGCCTGGCAGCTGCTGGCAGGACACCAGCACCCGCGGCACCCAACTCTGGGAAACTCAGTATCAGTTTTGTATATTTTGTTTTATTTCTCTTAATATTAGTATTATTAGTATTATTAGTGTTTTATATTTATATATAAATGTAAATACTTTTTATATTCAATTTGTAAGTCTCTCTCCCTTTTCCTTCTTTTTCCTTTCCTCTGGTGGGACGGCAGGGGTTAGTAGAAAGCGTCTGTCACTCAATTTATTGGTGCCCTGCTCTAAACGATGACAAGAAGTAAATTAAAAAATACAGTAAGAAGTTCTTCTTTCTCCCAAGGAGAGAGATGCTGTAACAGGACCTCAACTGCAGAGCCACCAGCTGCTCTCACCTCCGAATCAAAGTGAGGACAAGCGTGAGTGCTGTGTGAGGTAGGTCACGGCTGCTGGACCTAGATTCAGATTAAGATCAAGTGGCATTCAATAATCCTATGGAATAGGTTGAAGTGTGGGCAATTATATTCTGAAGTAGTAACAGTGGGTTGTATTTTTATATATTAACTCCCTGCAGGGACAAGCCCTCAGATAATTTTATCTTGAGAAAATTTGTGCCAAAAAAAAAAGAGCCTCCGTTGCTGAATATGCCAACAGGGCTGCAGCTCAAATATCTATCAACAATCCATATTTTTAAATATTTACTTATACCACCCCCACCCCCCCCAACCAGTTCCTTTGCTGTTTTGGCTTTTCTAGTGCACCACCACAGAGCTTGCCTCTGCTCCTTGTCCTCTGAGCACTTCACAAGATGCTCCATTGGGAAGATAGATAGAGAAATATATTGGCATCCAACATTTCCAACCGCCTTGTCAGCTGCACAGGGGCGGGAGAAGATCCTGGGAGCCTTTCTGGCTGCTGGTTATAAATTTTTACAGCATTGCTCTATTCTGGGTCAAGACCTTGAACATTTTGTCTTCAAGAATCAGCCATCCCTGCACGTACGTGCCACCACGCACTGTGCCATGGTTTGATAAGTCAGATACTTCATAAACACGTAGTTATTTGCATAGCTCAGATTAACAGTTTCATCAGAAATCATTCTCAGCCGCTGACTTCCTTGTCCACACCTGCTTGCATCCTTGCATGCTGATAAAACATCACACTTCAGATCATCCCATCGATTGTTTAATGCAATTTTCCCCAGAGGAATAATTTGAAATCCCCTTGTGAGACAATCATTTAGAGATTTTGCGTCAGCTTTTTAAGAGCATGAAGGCATGCCCTTTCCCCCATCCTAGGAGAGGTGGCCATACCCTTCATGCCAGCCTTCCAGGTCTGTCCTGTCCCCAGGCCTGTGGCAGGACCAGAAGTCCAGTGGCTGAACCACCCCTCTGCATGGTGTGTTTATTCTCAGAAATACAGAGCTTACAAGAAATCACTGTTGCAAATGAGCTTTGTCCAAACGACGGCAGCAGATCTGGGGCATGCGTTGTGTGGCTAGCGCTGGAGCACATGTCCACCTATTTTTTTGATGCATCCTTCCCTGGAATATCCCGAGCCCACACATGCAGTAGCGTGAGTCACGCAAGAGCCTTGCAGGCTGCACAAGGGCAGGGTGCAAACTGCCATGTAGTCACCCAAGACTGTTTGGTGGAGTTTAGGGTTTCTCTGGCCACAACCCAGAGAAACTCTGCTGTACTCCATGACTACCTCCTGCTTTGCATGCCCAGAAACACCTCTCCAGCTAGATTTGCTAAGCCATCGGATAGTGGCAGAGCTCTGTACTTTCACATAAGTGCATAGTGGTTAAAGCACTGGCTCAAGTGCAAGTATGGAGGGGATTGAGCCCAAGGCTGATGGGAGCAGAGAGCCCCAGGCTCTGGTCCTGCTCTCAAGAGCTTGTAAGGACAAATTGTTCTCCTAGACATCTGCAGTTATAAAACAGCTTTACAAGCAGCAAGATCTTCTTGCTAATGTATTTTGAAGTCTCCCATACTGCTTTCTTCCTTGCTTTAACGTTGCCACCTCAAGAGCAGGTAAATCCCACCCTACCACGTCCACTTCCATTTGAGGTAAAATTTTACTGAGTTTACAGCCACTTTTCACTCAAAAGACTTCCAGATCTCCCCAACTTTACTACTATTCGTGGGAGCCAAGCACTAGTATCATTTCCCTAGCCTAGTAGTCTGCCTGTGTATAGTCATTCTGCATGTCAGTGTACTATAATGAGATTTGCTTCTTTGCCCAAACCAGCAGAGAATGGCACTTGGGCAGCAGGTGTTTAATACTGGAGACTTGCCTGGATTAATTCGTAATGTTAAATCCATGACACCCCCATATGCCACAGCCATGCAATACCCTACTGAAATTCCTGCCTAAATTAAAATCTGGTATTAACCCTGCACAGGTGGGCAATAGACACCAGCAGTCAAGAGCCCATATCCTCTCTCTAGCTGTGGATAATCTGCGATGCATCAAAGCAACAAATAAAATCCAACTATTTGACCCTTTCTAGCCCCATAGGAGCCTTATTCCCATTGACATAAGAGAAGTGGGACAAAGAAACACAGTCATCAGAAACTATCACCATAAAATCACAGAGAGATTTAACCTGCAAGGACCTACAGGGGATCTCCCATCTAGCTCCTGGCCAAAGCAGGGTTAACCTCAAAGCCACATTAGGTTGCTCAGGGCCTTGTCCAGTCTGGTGATGTCCTCATGGTTGGCAATTCCTTTCCAAATCTTTGGGCCTGTCCCACATCTGCACCATGCTTACATTGAACAATTTTTTTTTTCCTAGAATGTGCCTACTGCAATTTAGAATAACAAAATCACAGAATCATTTAGGTTGGAAAAGACCCTTAAGGTCATCGAGTCCAACTGTAAACCTAACACTGCTAAGACCACCACTAAACCATGTCCCTGAGTGCTGCATCAACACGTCTTTTACATACCTCCAGGAATGGTGGCTCAGACACTTCCTTGGGCAGCCTGTTCCAATGCTTGACAATCCCTTTCGTGAAATAAATTTTCCTAATATCCAACCTAAACGTCCCCTGGCACAGCTTGAGGCTGTTTCCTGTTCTCCTATCACTTGTTACTTGGGAGAAGAGACTGACACCCACCTCATTACAATCTCCTTTCATGTAGCTGTAGAGCGTGATAAGGTCTAATCTGAGCTGTTGCTTCTTGTCCTTTCTCGGACATCTCTGAGAAAAGTCTGAGTCTGTCTTCTCTATATTCTCCCTCTAGGTAACTGAGAGCAGTCATTCGATTCCCCAGAAACTTTGTCTTCTCCAGTGAGACAAGCCCACTTCCTTCAGCATCTCCTCATATGCTATGTACTCAAGCCTCAACCATCTTAGTGACCCTCCGCTGGACTTCACAGTCGACCAACCTTTCCAATACCTCTCTGGAAGGATATGCTCAAAGTCCTGCTTCCATGAACACAGGCAAAATCAAGTTGTCAGTGATGTTACCTCCGCTCCATTGCAGCATCCCTTTCTCCGTGTAGCACCCTGAAGCTATCTGTCTGCATAAGCATGATTATCTCGTTCATGTCTTTGGCTTGTTTTCTGTTTCTTCTGCTACTCGTCACATATCATTGACTCCAGAATGGTTTAGGGCTCAGCCACGTGTTCCTTGCATTCACCTTGCATTCAGAGAAATGGCTTGGTCCAGACTTAACAGTGCAGTCAACAGCCTATGCTTTGGGCTTCTAGTATTTCACTATTATTTTTATAAGTACGTACCATGGCTATTGATGATGGAAGGACAGAGAAGCTGCCTGGATGCTTTTCAGAGCTTTTGCCAGTCTTCCTGCATAGCCCTCTCTGTAATCATTGCTGAGTCCTCATGGGCAGCTGAGCGCTGATAGATCCTTGAAGGAGAGGTGAGGCCAGTTTTGGGGGAGCAGTTTCATGACTGTGGGACCGGCTGAAAGAGCAGAAAGGTCCCTGCCAGTGAAGCAGAAAAATGGGACAACAGAGCACAAAACAAGTCGGGCCTGGTGAGAGATGCAGATCGGTAACTCGAGAAGGACTAGCTACAACGAAGCCTGAAGGCAGAGAGGGGACACTGGACCATGCTGTGGTGGAGACAGGGAGGGTAGTGAGGAGCAGTGATGGACCTTGGAAGCTATTACGTTCTCCACACATGAATCAGGCTATGCGGAAAGTCCAGCTACTTCTCAGCAGGGAACAATACTCCAGGATAGGCTCTGGATGATACACTGTTTTTGCACCTTGTCCCTTCCTTGTGCTGGGTCATTCCCCAGGGTGTGCTTCATGGAAGGGCCTGGCCTTTTTTAGCACTAGCAGCACCAGGCTGGAGGCAGTGGTTTGCTTTGTTTTGTAGCCATATCTAATCCATGCCTCTGCCATCCACCACAAAGTTCAACACCAGCAGTATGAAGTAATACTATAAAAAAACCCCACATGTCTTTAAATACATCTCAAATAACTAAGCACTGTGGAATGAATCATAAGCCACACTCCCTCGACAGATGAGGAAACACAGGGAAACAAAAACATTAAGTGCGGCAAGGAAGCTAGGTACTAGTTTGTTGCCCTACCCCTCAAGGTTTGTTTGGGAAGTTAAAAAAAATGTGTTGATTTTATTTCTTGTTAAACAGGGTGACCTCTTTACAATAAATACAACCACCCAGGGCTAGAAGTGAATGCTAGATCTCACAGGGGATTGAGTAACTTCCTCTTCTCAGGGGGTGAAGCTGTTGTTTCTAATGTGGTGTGGACCCCATTTCTGAGACAGGTGTGAGCAGCAGAGGAAGTCTTGGCTCCAGTGGAATGTTCCCATCTTGGCCCTTGGATAACATGAATAGCCCATAAGGGCAAAAGAGGTTGAGACTTCAACAAAAACAATTTAGAGTATCTGGGTAAATGTCCAGGGGTAAGATGCTGAGAGAAGAAACAAGCTCTGCACTATGAGCAGATGAGGTAAATGCAAGTGGTCCATGCTGTGAACATCCCCATCCTCGGGAGCAGGGACTCGGATACACCAAGAGCAGGGACAGGCTCCTGAATGCATCCTGGGTCTTGGACTTTAGCCGGGTAGGATGCCACTGACATAAAAATCTACCTAGCCAGCAGGTCCCCTGCTTGGAGAGTAAAACCCAAAGACAGACAGAAGACATGTTGTGAGCCCAGTGATAACCTGGGGAGCTGCAGCATCCAGGTTTCTCCTTCCTCTGGCAGCACGACACACCTGGAGAGCTTACCCAGTGTCACCAAAAAGGCCTTGAACAGCACAGTAGTTCCCCATTCAGTGGTCTTCCCAGAAACGTGGAGTGCCTAACAGTGCAGTCTCCCAGGAGAGTTCTTGTTTAATGTCATCGTCAGTACATAGAGGTGTGACATTCTTGTCCTTCTCTGCTCTCCTCCCAAGAATGGAAAAGATTAACCAAACATCATCTACAGTAACCATCGAGGTTAATTGTGACACTGCCAGTCTGTGCTCCAAGCCAGATGGATGTCAAGAGCAAAGAGCACTTCATGACATTTCTGCAGAAAGTAATCTGATTAGATAGCTCTAAAATTAAGCAAACATGGACAAACCCTAGTGCCACCCTCTGTCTGGCTGATTACTGCACGAAGCTCCGGTTCCCAAAGCATCAGAAGAACTCAGAGAAACCTCTCTTACTGATGAGAATATCAGTATTTTGGGGCCAAATAAAATCCTCCTTTCCAAAGGCTGTGGATTTTATAACAACAGATGTTCATGTGTTTCTTGTTTGCTGACCAAACCGCCAAAGGCTTGAGGAGCACCTCTGCCAAGGGGAAGGAGCAACCCAAGGAGATCACAAAATCACTGCCCACTCTGAAATCTTCAGCCATGGAGGAAACATAGTTCCCATTCAGTCCCTCTGTTGTCTACTGTTAAATAGCCATTCCTATTTACAAGCCTAGGGACAGGAATGGACTATCTACATACCTTTCATAAAAGTAATGCATAGTCTCTGCCACCTTCTAATGCAAACTCTTTGGGAAAAAGGTCAGCATTAGATGGAACAAATGCATAACAAAGTGAATATATGAGAATTCAGCAGCTTTTCATCTCCAGAATTGTCTAGAGAAGAACATGGGAACACTAGGAATGTTCAGAACATCTCGTCATGGTGGTTTCCACAAACTGGAGATACCCCAAGACTGTCTGAAATGACACTCACTTATTGGCTTTGTTATGCATTTGTTCTGCCTAATGCTGACTTTTTTTCTAAGATGTTTGTATTAGGAGGTAGAGGAGACTATGCATTACTTTTATGAAAGGTATGTAGGATTTGCGTACTCACCCTCACACTGTGAGCAGCAGGAATGATCTGGAACATCTTTTTTGAGTCCAAATAACCAAGAGCTGGGTGTGGTTGGAAAGGCGTGCTGGGCTTGGCATGACCACTGTCCATGTACAAATGGCATTCCTTCAAAAATACAATGGAAAAGCAACTGCTGAAGGAGGAGGCTGAGCATGGAAAACTGGCTTGAGTTGAGCTGGGGAGAAAGCCTAGCACGCCAGTGCTGGGAATAGGCTGGAGTCTGTCAAGCCACAAGCCAGAGATGTTGGGCTGCCAGCTGGAACACAAGGTAGTTCTTCTGCATCCGCCTGAAGACCAACGTGACTGCAACTGATGAATGCTCAGCTTTTTTCAGTGTGTGGACTATAGACTTTCACCCAGTAGCAGATGACATTCATGAGCTGTGAATTCTTTGCTGCTGCATGGCTGCACTGACCTGCACGTGCATGGTGATACATCCTACTCCGAAACTTGCTCTGGAGATCAGTCTAACAGCTCATCTGCAAGGCTGCCGACAACTCTCTCTCTCTCTGTGATTTGCTTGTTCTAAGTTTGCACATCATGTTCCTTTTGGAACGCAGTGACTGGTTGGCTTCTTCCCTGGGGAGCAGCTGAGCCCAGCTGGGGAGAAAGCGCAGAAGTAATAGCCATGACAAGGAGATGGGAAGCTGCATCTCCAGAAGCAGCAGCAAGGAGGAGCAGGGAGCAGGCATTGGGGTGATGCAGAAGGACCAATGGCCTCACACAGAGTTGAAGTCCAAGCTGCAGAGCTGACTAGACCCAAGTCTGGAAGCAAGGACACCTACAAGGACACAATGCTGGAGGAAAATGTTTATGAACCTCTTATTTTTCTATTCCAGACTTGTTCCTCTGAGTTCCCTTTAGCTGAAGGGTGATGTATTCTAGTTTATACCTGGGTTTGTTATGCTAGCAGTCTCTGTGGGGTGTTGGAAAGTCTGAGATCCCTGCCAAAAGTTTGGCTGACTCAGAGTCGCGACACACCCTGGCAAGAAGTAGAAGCCAGGGTCCGAGAAAGAAACAGGATGATGCCTTGAGAAACTCTGCAAAGACTTGTTTGGTGGAATGGTGACTGCTCTTTTAACTCTTGGCAGATGGCCATCCTTTACATCCCTGAGCTAAGATGGAAAGAGGCCAAGAAGATGTCAAGTCTGGCCATAACTTGCTGGCCATAGATAATTAATTGGTCTTTAGGATGCTGTGTACAGCCTGTTCATTTGTTGTACAATAGGGTGCATGATGTGCGGGGGGGTATGTGGTATACAGCAGGGTAAATGATGCATAAGAGTGATAAGGAGTTTCACAAAGATTAAGCAGAAACGAAGGACTATCAGAGGCCTCAGGCAAGAATACACCCAAGTACATATAACTAGCACATCGCAAAGAAGTGCAGGTAAACCAGCAGACACCAAGATAAGAAACTTGAGAAATCCACAAACTGCTCAGTGAGCCAACTCATGACCATATGTGGAAGAAAAGACCCAGAATTCATGTAAAGGACACTAAGAGACACCTCTTCAACAACAACAAGGAACCACCAGGAACCACCAGAGACCATTGAGGACCCCATGGAAGCCCCACAGAGACCCAGGCCACATGCGTAATGATTATGCAAATATGATAATTAGTTCCAGGAAACAGAATAAATATGTATGAACATTCCAGTAGACTTAATGCACATGTATGTAACAGGATGATATAAGTTTGGAGTAAGGCAACATATGGCATGCATGTTAGGCGGAGCAATCCCCCGTGCATCTGGCACCGTAATAAAGAATGCCTGCTTTTTAATGCCACATTGGCATTAAGAAGTTTTACTCCCAATTTCGGTGACACATTCCCTTCTTCTTTCCAACATACCAGTTGGCTTACACATGAGATTTCAGAGCTGACTCACTGGTGCATTTTCTTCTCTTCCAAAGCAGTGTTTGAGTTGGAAGGTGCTGGTCCTATTAGAGAAGCTGTTTTGTAATCGAATGCTAAGCCCGTCTCTTGCAAGGTTGCGCGCTCCCACGGCTGAGACCATTGCTTCTGCTTATCACCATCACTTCTGTGTGCCCCAGCAAATTAACTAGCAGTCATTACCTATTTCTCACATGCATATTGGTGGACACAGCTATTAAAAACCTAATCATCACTAACATGCTGGCAGCCGGCTGCGAAGTCTGAGCCACTGGGTGTCTTTGTTTACCTGCTCACCACTTACTCCACAAAACGAACTTGACAGAGTACTTCAGCTCTTGCCTATAGTTTGTATTGCCAGCCTGTTTTGGCAGGGCCACACCACTTCTTCCCAAGACCTGCTCGTTTCTGCACACAAGTATTCTTACGATGTTGGCCACGATCGCCTCTGCCAAGAATTCAGGGCAAAAGCATTTATTTTATGACATTTTTATCATCACAGTTGCCAGGCTTTTCAAAAGACTGGTTAAAAGTGCACTTTTTGTTTCTTTGAACTGGATTTTTACAAGTGGCTTTGTACAGCTAGTGCTATGCTAAGTAGCCTCAGAGGCAGGGAAAACCATTGCATTAAAAATTTTTTAGTGCAATTAGCTCAACTCAGAAATGGAGCAGCAAGTATGACGTCACTACTTTTCTTATTTTCAGGTGCAAACCTGTTTCTCTTAATCATGCATGAGGAGTTTTAGAACCGCACAAAAGCAGTAGTATTTTGGTAGTAGAGAAAATGTAGTTTTAGACTTGAGTACAGTACAATTTAAATCTCAGTCAAACGGAGCACATGTTCACATTCAGCTGTCCTCCAAAGCATTCTTTGTCTTGGCAATGGCTCCTTCCACACATTACTTCTGGCAGTTATTTTTAAAAAGCCCACAGTCAGCCTCTATAGGTATTGTAGCTTGAGTTTTTCTAATGTTCTTCCCCCAGCCCTGACAGGAACCCATTTGGTATGGATGCCATCTTAGGGGTGGGAGAAGATTTCAACAGGACAATAAAGATGATTTCACAGATGTTTGTTACCATGGGACCCAGCATTCTATAGGACAATCCATTGTTTTCTCTCTGTGACTTTAGTTTTTCATACACAGATGCTTCTTGCCTGAGCCTTGGGGCAATTCTGTAGTTAACAAACTGAGCTTTCTGTACCAACTTCTCCAGCAAGCAGTCCTGCAGGATTACTGTGCTTAGCACATGTGGAGACCCCATGCCTCAGGTGCAGCATGGAAGCACCGCTGACCCATTATAGCTTCTATCCCATCAGTACAGCTGCAGCTCTGCAAAAGGTCAAGTCCACATCGACATGGATGTAACCAGGATTGTGTTTCTTAGCTGGGAAACAGCCGATGAGGAAAGGGAACCATGTGGGTTTGCAGGAGCAAGGCTGGGGAGAACCTCAGGATGCAGAAGAGTTGCTCGTTGGAAGAAAATGATTTCTCAGAGCTGTGAATCAGGCCAGTGCCTTCTACCACTGCTGAAATACTCCAAAAGACTTCAGTCGAGGAAGACAGGATCCCAGCCTTGCTGCGGGCAAGGATGACTCAAAAGGAAAGGCATGGTGTGACTCCACAGGTGGAGGAGGGTGGTCCCCTCCAAGAAGGCAGCAGAGGTATTTTTTGTTGCTGCTGTGAGCTGGGCTGAGTTGCCTGTTGTTTTCACGGGGCTGAAGCACAAAGGTTGCTTTGAGACAACTAACGAGCAAGGCAGTGGCTGGGAGGCAGCACCAACCTAACAAATTTCTGCTGTTCCCCAGCACTTTCCAAGGGCTTAGCCTCCATCAGGTCTCACCCCCTCTAGTACCTACAGCTCTTCTAAAATCTCCTGCTCCTGCAGGTTGCTACCATTGGTGCTGGGATGAGCATCTCCAGGGCAGAGCTTTCACTCTGGTGCTTCAGCCTCACCCAGGAGGGTTGGTTCTGGTCTGCCAGGGCAAGTGAGGAGCAAAGAGAGTGAGGCAAGGGACAGCGTGAGTCACACAGACATACCGAATTGCCCGCAGCAGTCTGAGGGTGCTCGTCTGTGGCAAATGAAACCCAGTCCTTTAGTTTTGTATTTTCTTCACACTGGAAAATATCTAAAATGGTTACTTCTGTGTAAGCTGAGCATGATCTAGGTCCTCTGCAATGTGCCTGACTCACCAGCTCAGCTTCTGCTCTCTGCTGGAGATCTTTGTGCAGTTATTAAGAGAAATTTGGTTTGAGCACATAATGGCACAGAGAGGGTTTTTTTGTCCTAAAATGAGGAAAATAATACATTCTGTGTATTTGCTTTTGCTTTTCTACATTCATCTTCTTATACGATTATTTTTAATGACCATATTTAGAAACAAATTGTCCCTGTAGCGTTTCCCTGCCAAAATACATGTTTTCCTGCACAACACTTTTGTCATTTGTTAGCCCAAGCTTTGCTCCTAATGGCCTCAGTCAAGCAAGCGTCAATGATGGTCCAAAGTCTGTATTTGCTGTTCCCTAAAAAGACATTTTCAAAATTATATAAAACAGTTGACCATTTTTCCCCAAAAAGAGTTAATGCATTTTTTAATAGTGACCAGAAATATCCACAATAGCAGGAGATCCTAGAAGAAGAACAAAAGAGTGAGATGCAGGTGACGGAGAGAAGGAATACGGAAATCTGCCCAAAAACCATGGGAGGGAGAAGTTCAGAGGAAGGTGTACGTAACAGCACTGTCAGGTGCTGGAGATGAGTGTGCACATTTCTCTAGCCCAATAGTCTTCACAAAGCAGTTTGGTTTTGCCCGTGTTTACTGTAAGGCTCTGCTTTAAGCAGCAGTGGGATTTCTTTGGGCAAGTCAGGACACCTCGAGGTACATATTTGTAAGTAGAAACAAAGACTGTCAAATTCTTTCTCAACACAGTTGCATTTCTGAGGAGTGTCTGCCCTTGACCTGTGTGACCAGGTGAGAATTGGGCTACACGTGGTTTGCTGGGTTGACATGGAGCTGGTTTCCACCAGCTGGTTCCTCTGTTCTTTTTGGGACAGTTTGGTGGTCCATCTTGTCCAAGGAAAGGCATGCATCCCTGCTCCATTATCTCGGGAAGGCAGACGCCTTCTCTCCTGGTGTCTGTCCTTCATCACAGGCTCTGGAGATGATGTTCCTCTCTAGTTCTTGGCAGTCCTCTATCACTTGAGTTTTCTCCTGAAACTTTCCCAAAACACTGCCTTGCATCCTGTCTTGTCCATGCAAGAAAGTTATAGCAGAAGGTAGAAACATGAATTTAAATGGAAGTAGTTATAGCAATATTATTTTCCACAGTCCACTGCAAAGAGCATTACATGCGGTACCTCAGGGATGTTTTAACCCTGAAAGGCTTAGCCCAGCTCTCCCCTATCTTGTCTGGACTTTGATTTTGGCCAGTTCCTCTCTGCCCTCTGGAACTGCAAATGCTTCAGATCTAACATTCATGCTGAAAACTTTTCCCAGAAGTGAAAGGTCCATAGCTCTGACTGTCCCCGCTCAGAAAAACGTGAGAAAACATATCTTGTTTTTTTCCAGGGCTCACCCAACACTGTCCTTTGTTAGTGTCACCAGTGTTTGTCTCCATCTTCTAGTTCAGGAAATTCCTGTGCATCACAGCTTTACTCTGATCCCATACACAAGCACACACCTTGGGGAGACAGCCTTTCTTTTAACCACAACGTGTTTTTAGACACCCAAGGTTTACTTACTGGCTTTGGATTTGTGTCTGTTTGTAATACTTTTTTTTACGAATATAAACAGTTTAAAAAGCTATTAGCTTCCAGTTTTCTTTTGTATAGTGCTTTTTTTAAGGGCAAGTTTGTTTGAGAAGCAAACACCAAGAAGTGCCTGAACACTAAGAAATGCTTAAACCCTCTGGAAAACATTGGCTGCGTTCAGTGGATATAATAAATTTAATCCTTAAAACAATTTTTTGTTCTGAGCTAGAAACTTATGTTTATTTAAGCAAAAATCTGTTCATCCACATGAATTAAGTGATAAATAACTTCCTACTGAATGTGGCCAGAGAGATCTGCTGAGCCAGGTTTGTCCCCTCTGCCATGCAACGTCCCCATAAATTGCAAGAATCAGAGGAAGTTTGAGGGTCGAGGGAACGCTGGAGGGCTCGGTCCACCACGTGTGCACTGGAGGTCTCCAGGGGTGGACATCCCCCTCCACTTCTCTATCCCCTGTCCAGCAGCTCCACCACACTCAATGTGAATTTTTTCCCCTTGTACCTGACTGGAATTAGCCCCCCCTTTCCCAAGGGGGGAAGCTGGTTTCTCCCCAGCCACAGGGCCTCTCTGTCAGAAATAAAAAATACTTATTTGAAACAGTTAACTGTTAGTGAAGGATTTTTAACCTTACTTGAATACTAGAATAGTTTTTAAGGTTCTACCACCACCATTTTTTAAATATATTGGATATAAGCTTTCCTGAATCTGTTTAATAAAGCCAAATCCATCACATGAACTCATCCCAAGAGATGCCCTTGTAACCTTTCAATCTGTAACAAGGGCAAATTTTTCAGAACTAACATTTCTCTGAGAAAAGAAGCCAAGACAACAGACCCAGGGCTCCCTGAGATTTCCAGACAAGCCTTTTTTTGTAAATATTAAGAAAAGTGGTCCATGTCAAAGTGTTCAGTTCAAGCCAAGAAAGGGTAATTTTAAGATGCATCTGTTGAAATCCAGCATTTTAGAAAGGTACTGCCATGGCCAGGTTGATCCACAAAAGAGAAATATTTCTCTCCAATTCCCCCAAATTGCCCCAAAAGAGGCCACGTAGCTACAGGTGGCAACTTCCATGAAAAAGCAATATTTCCTTACTGATTCCCAGCTCACATCTCAGTGCCCACACCAGAGGGCTAACCCCAAAACAGGTGTATTTAATTAAACTCTAATAAAATTTTGCCCTGTTTGTTTGGTCCTCGTCAGCATTTTGATGTACTCAGGACACAAGTGCCAGGGCTGGTTCAGGAACAGGACAGTCATGACTTGCAGTCAGTGATTTCTCTGGGAGTGGTTTTCTTGCAGAAATGAGCCCCTGGGACTGGAGGTGCTTTTCTTAGTTAGTATCCTTGTAAAGACTGAGCCGTGGAGTGCAGGGGGGTGGTGGTGAGGCTAATAAAGACGTTCGTTTCTAGAGGAACAACTTGCTCTGTTTTCAAAGACATAAGTTTTTGGGTAAGACCAGTAAGCATAGCTGGAAAAAAATAAACCATTACAGCTGCAGGAGTACTGCCGAATATTGTAACCATGGCATCCAAACCCCTTCTGTGCCTGCGATGCGTTTCTGAAAGCATGGCAGCTGGCAAATTGGCTGGGCAGCGATTCCCATTCCCAAAGATCTCAGCTGCTTCGTCCGCGAAGCCCTCATCATGACTGGTCTTCATTCATCCAAGAGTGAGGATGAAACCCAAAAGGTTTTTGTTGAGTGGTCTGGCCTCACAGACAAAGCAGTGGAGATCTTCTGCAGGGGTGATTGGTTCCCAGCAGCTGGTCAGGGGAGCTGGAGTGTTTTTCTCCAGGTGGAGATGACACTTCCCAAACCCACAGGCATCTCCTGGAGAGCGCTAGGGGCACAGCCCTGTGCTGCAGCATCTTGGAAAAGAAGACCTATCCCAGGGAGCCGTTTCCACCCAGATACCACTGCCGATTGTTCACCCCTGCTTTTTCAGGAAATGGTCCTCTAGCACAGAAGCCGTGTTCCCTCAAGTCTGGGTTTGGAAAGCAAAAATGCTGGCTGCAGATGACTGGCAGGAAGCAGGCAAAGGCACAAAGTTTCGTGTAATGTGGGGATGTTGTATCAGGCTGTCTATCAATCAATCAGGAGCCCTATTGAGCAAAGCACGCGGAAGCAGTGCTGAATGCTGTTGACTTTGGTCAATGATGGTGCCCATGGCTCAGACTGTCTACATTAACAGGACTTGTTCCCAAGGTGAGGTGCTGGGATTAAGTGGTTGGCATCCACCTGCGCCAGCAGACACTTCGTAAAATGCCACACATGGCCACCCACCAGCACAGAGATCTCCTGGGAGCATTAGCAGATATGAACCAGCCCCTTGCCCCTGGCAGGGAGGAGGTGGCAGATGCTTGGTCTTCCTGGAACTGGGCAGTGATGATGCTTCTTGCTGGGAGAAGCAGGGCTTGATCCAGCTCAGGTTGAAACCAGGGACGCCGCGGACAGAGCAAAGCTGACAGCCTCCGACAGCCATTTGCAAGGCCAAAACCCCTCCAAACTCCCTCGTTCCGTTCAGCTTTCTCTCCTGGAAGGCCATATGCAAGTTGTGGCCACTGCTGCCAGTGCTGAGAAGTTAGAGTAACCTGAAAGTCAACGACAACCCTAAGATGTAAAGTGCTTTCTCCATGCAGGGCAACTCTGTATCACCTCTGGAGAAGCACTAAGTACCACGGTCCAGACCTGTGTGCATAGCTTTTCCCGTGCTGCCCTGGGCAAACATCCAGAAAAGCCAGTTGCAGGAGGACTTCCAGCACTTTTTATCAGTATCTGTGGTTTCCAGGCTGGAAACACCCAACAGGCAGTAGCATGGACTGAGGGCTTGCTTATGACCCCCCAGCACCAGTCCCTAAGGCTGGCAGGTCCCATGACAGCCTGTCAGATCAGGCCCTATCTGCATTCTGGTGGGGCTGGTAGATCTCCTGAGAAACTCCAGCACACCCTGCATGAGCTCAGTTGTTGGTGAACAGAGCACTGTCTTTGCTGTCTTTGCCAGCAGAGAAGGGAAAGACCCTGCAGACGACAGCAGGTGCTCACCTCACTGAAAGAGCATGAGGGGGACCATGCTGTCACCCACAGACCCTGGAGCAACCAACCTAGTCCTCAGCAGAACGCCAAGGACAGCAAGAGGACGAAGGGCAGATGGAAATACGTTGGTCATGGTACCAGCATGTCCTGAAAGTCAGTAATTGCTGCACTAGCCATTTGGCTTTGACACATTGGCGCAAGCTAGTATCCTCCCTTTGCCTGTTGAAACGCCTGTCGTGGGTCAGCAGCATGGAGATTTGGTCCCCAGGAGAGGTTCGGGAGTTCCTATTCACTCCTGTGACCCAGAGGAGAGTGAAAGAAGTGTGTCAATCACAATGAATCCCAGTGGATGAAGCCCACCAGGTGAAGCCCAGAGGGTGAAGGCCAGCTGATGAAGCCCACCAGATGAAGCCCAGTGGATGAAACGCACCAGATGAAGTATGCTCAGTCTGCCGTGCCTAGAGAGCATGGGAAACTGAGGGAAGGGAGAGCTGTGGATTCCTGTAGCAGGACAAATACCCTGGAGGCTGCAATACATCTGCACCACAGAGGAAAAGCTGGGATTCCTCCTGTTTTGAGTGCTCAGACCAAGGGAGCAGGACATGTTGGATGTATTTGGAGACACTTCCAGGCTTTTGTCAGGGGCTGGTGGCAGAGGCATCCTGACCTGCTAGAGTCCTTCCTGAGCTAATGTCTCAGTGCCATCTGCTGTCTGGCCCAACACTGTCCTAGAGTGATGGTGATGCTTCTGGCCGTCTCGAGCTTCAAGCTCATTTGCAAAAAGAGCTAGACCAGGTAGCCCACTGCCGAGCTCGGGTGGCCACCACTGCTCCTTGCCTAGTAACGAGCTGAATGTGTCATTGTTATAACATCACATAAGACTGTTGTATTTTCTTCTTTTTTAGTTAAATAATACCAGAAGCTATGCATTGGCAGAGGCACCCAGAAGAGGGAGATCTCCAGCCTCAGGGGTTTCCCAGGCTCAGCTGGACCAAACCACGACTGGCCTGAGTCAGTGCTGGTGGCGGTCCCACCACCACCAGTTTGTGCTATGGACACCCCCCTGCAGCAAGCCCACTGAGCTTCAGGGTATTTTTCGTAACAATGCTAAAGCTGACCAGAAAAGTAAAAAGATTTCCCTGTATTAATACAGAGGTTCTTTGTCTGAAGTAGTTACACTCTCCCCATCCCAAGGGGGAGAGGAAGGTGCAGGACAAAATCTATGCATGTTTTCTCTGCTGTCCTGAGCTGCAACCTCCCGGTAAGCTGCTGCTTGGGGAAGTGTCCTGGTTTCTTGTGCTCAGGTCTCGGATGCCACCTCCTGGCTTTCCCACTGTACTGTGCATCTCATTAACGCGCTCAACGCAATCCGGGAGGACCTTTCCCATCCCACTGTCAGAAATAACAAAGCGTCTAAAGCCTTGCTGGTGCAGAGGAGCTTTTATTCTTTGAGGATGTGACCCGTTCCCCTCTGTTTTTGAATCAGGATGGAGGTAATTCCTCTAACTAATAACCCTCCAGCTACCCGCTCGCCGTTACGGTATTACAGGATTTTGTGCAGGATCCCACCGCAGCAGCACCTTGACTGCCAAAGCCCCTCAGGCTGCGATCCTTCGCGCTGGGCCCCGGTACCTCTCACCTTTCCCCAGCAGTTACTGTGCAGGGTGTGTTTTGTCCCACTCCCCTGTGCAGTCTGTTCTGTATCACCTGTGTCTTGCCATGCTCGCTGTTTGGGGTATTGGGATGCAGTTTCCAAGTCTCTACTCTGCCCTTCTACTCTGCCCCTCTACTCTGCTCTGGTGAGATCTCACCTGGAGTACTGCGTTCAGCTCTGGAGCCCTCAGCACAAGAAGGACATGGAACTGTTGGAGCGGGTCCAAAGGAGGGCTACAAAAATGATCCGAGG
>Ga0065711_1036883_pt1 | contig 20463 bp, 10 predicted proteins | sample Hoacrofraction12_FD_59098 | JGI IMG/M metagenome (GOLD analysis project Ga0065711, IMG submission 59098) | Hoatzin crop microbial communities from Cojedes, Venezuela - Epithelial fraction 12 v2 (version 2) | ecosystem: Host-associated > Birds > Digestive system > Esophagus > Crop | place...
CAGGCTGCCCAGGGAGGTTGTGGAGTCTCCTTCTCTGGAGATATTCAAGACCCGCCTGGACAAGGTCCTCTGCAGCCTGCTGTAGGCAGGAGGGTTGGACTAGATGACCCACAGAGGTCCCTTCCAACCCCTACCATTCTGTGATTCTGTGAATCTCCTCCCTCCCACAGCAGGGCAAGACTAGGATAAACACAATAAGCAGAAATAGTATTAAAGACTGCCCTCAACTACTACTATATATTTATGTATGAATAAATGGTATTGCAAGGAGCAGATACCTTAAGATTCTAAACACAAACTTTTCCCATCTGTGTGTTCTTTTGTTGCTGTGGATATGTGTTTGCAATTTCATTTTCACAGTTAATTTCTTTTTTTTCAGATATTTATTTGTACCAGGCAGACTTGGCTGTGAGGACAGCCTGAGATACACTTCAAGTTTCTGGCTACCTTTAAAGACCACCCCCTTATTTACAAATAGTACTACGTACACACTGACACCCATGCAAAATTCTTTTTCCTCTCACAAACTGAAACTAACTTACCTGTTAACTGCTAGACTCCAAAACTGAGCAACAGTGGTAATCAGCCTCATTGAGACATCGCATTTCTTTGACACATCACATCATGATTTTCACTTGAAAAATGCCATTGCCAGTAGCATCCTGACCTTGCCAGCAATGCTGCTAGCAGCATATCGTTCAGGTTTCCTTCACCTTATGATAAAGCATTCACTGTAATATGCTACAAGCTGCACCTCAGAGGTTCTTGCACAGGATCTTACTGGCAAAGTCATGTATTTCAGTTTAATCTATCACCACTGACCTGAATTTGCACTATATTTTCTGAACACTGATAAGCCTGGGGGCCGCTGATGGGAGGTAAAAACCAGGACTTAGACCCACATTTCGCTTTGTCTCAAGCCCCTGACGAAGCAGTCAGGAGGTAAGCCCCCCTTGGGAGAGCAGCAGCAGGGACACAGAGCTGTGGCTCAACTGCACGGGAATCTCCCTCTGGCCCTTGGAACAGCCCTCAGCAATGAGCTGTTGGCCCAGACACATGACTAAGATGCCACTTACACAGCTGTATCTGCCACAGAGCTGTCGCTGAACTGTCATATCCTTGTTGATGCATGATTGCCTGGCTCAGCTAAATGACCCAAACCAAACAGTGAAGCAGTTCCCACACTGACAAAGCCTGCTGGAGAGGAAGAGTAGGCTATAACCTGACGGCTTAATGTCCATGTTCTTGTGCCACCACTGTCCTTTACTCTAAGACGAGTAAAGCCGTGTTTCAGCATGGACAGGGAAAGAATCACTGACACCTGCTGGGTATTTTTAATACAAATCTTTATTTGTGAAACAAAGGAGAAGTTCAGAAAAATCCTAAAAAGGTGAAGTGCGTGTACCTGTCCTCGATTGTTCACATTTTACTGCTGCTTTGTTTTTGCTCCAGCTGAGCATTTATATCCAGGTCAGACTAGATTGGGTTTGTGTTCATTCCATCATCAGAATGAAAGTGCAACTTTATTGGGAAAGTAGCATAAACTACAGAGCCGTTGCGTTGGTAGAAAGGAAAAAAAAAAAAAAAGAGCATCTTTAGTGACTGGCTCGTTTCATCATAGTATGGGCACCTAAGAAATTCAGGATACATTTTGCCTTTAGATACAGGCAGGTTGGTGGAAAACCTGCATATGACTCCCACAACAAAGGCTGGCCCCAAGCCAGTTAAATTGATGGCAACAGCACAGTTTGACAACAAACAATGTGCATTTCAGTATGCATGGATTATAAAAAAACCAAACCAAAACACAGAATACTCAATAAGCTACACACGTGCACCAATGTCAATGCATTGTCAGGTTGTCAGGTTTCTAGCAAACATATGCCTGTGGGGGGGGGGAAAAAAGAAACAAACACATATTAACAGGAAGAATGCTAATATTGTATCCAACTACAAGAGCTAAAATTAAACTGACCCTATTTAGACAATCATGGCATGCCTCTTTCATACTGCAACTACAGCACAGAAGACAGGAGTGAGAAGACAGTAATAGGTTTGAAAGAGCCCCAACATTCAACTATGTCAATTAAAAAGGCAGAACACATTCTTAGCCATAATGTATGTGTGATAAGTTACATCTGGTTCACACCTTCAGCCACTGCAATTCCAACAGTACCACTACCGTACTGATTTTTAACAACATGCTCAAACTATGTAACAAGACTCTAAAGACTTTAAATGTGGAGGAAATTCCCCTTCTTCACTGAAAAAATACCCCACCTTCAACAAAACCCTTCAGATATGTCTGCAGGTTTTTTTAACTATGTGCAATTTAATTCCTTCTCTTATGCTGCTTTTACTAAGCAAGACCAGGATGCTGCAGAATTGATCAGATATGGCATATTCTCAGTAGTCTATCAGCTGCTGCGAGCAAAATACAAGGCTAAAGCAATATATTTAGAAAAAGAAACCTACCAAAAAACTGCACCACACTATGCAACAATAGTTTGGGCTATGGCAAAGACCACCACCATGAGATTTGTATTTCAGTTATATCATGTATATGGCGCCGATGACCACATGTGCCACAGCGGGGAAAAAAGTCTTCCAGTTCCTATGCAGACTAACTTCACTGTGACAGCTGAGGAATCAGCTGAAACCATGTGGTCAAATATTACATGAAAATGCTGAACACAACAGGGCTATAAAAAAAGTTGTGCACTGAATTGTTGCTTAAGAATACCTAAAAAATAGCTGCGGAGTAAGACTCCACAGCAGCATCAGTAACGATAGCGTTTCGTGCCCATCTGAGAAGCATTGTTATACTACAAATAGCTTACCTCCTCATGACTGCAGCACAACCCACACAGTCCTCCAAGAATGCCACTGATTATCTGTATGAAGCACAGAATGAACTCTATTCCTCCCAAGACAAGGAGGATGGAAAAGAGGGTGACATTCCACTGCACGATGTTTTGAGGTTCTTGACATTCAGACCACTTGTTATACTCAAACAAGTACCTGTACATAGCAATTAAAAGCATATTAACATGGTGACAGTGGGATGCTTACCACACACTAGAACCAGATTACATCTGATTTGTAACTGCATTGAGGATTGATGGAGAATAGATGGGAACAGAAAATACAATGGTTTAATTCCGTGCAAAGTTTGCTCTGTTTAAGAATGTGCTGAACTATCAACCATACATTTTTGTTAACTCTTAATTTCTTTTTTTAAAAACAAATCTAAGCTATAAAGGCAGAATCTTCTATTACTGATTAAAGCGAAACACAAGCTCAAGCAAGCCGAAAGTGCAAAGCTATTTCGCAGAACAATCAGAGCTTTACAGGACTGGGTCTTTATCCTAAGGACAGCAATTACTGATCTGAAGCCAACAGGTCACTTCCTCTCCTGTGCTCCTGTCTTTGGGCCCTCAGGTGCCTCCCCTGGAAGAGCCGAACACAGAACAAATTTAGAGGGGTACTGCAGTATTCCAGCTGCTACTCCTCACCCACATCTTCAGAACAGCAGCACTGGTAAGCGTTCAGCAAGGACTTAACTCAGTTCTTCTATATTCAGTCATAGTTGGGGGTGATGGGGAAGGAAGAATGCCCCTTCTTGGGAGAGACAAAACTGAATGTAAAATTCAAAAACTCTCTGCTGCAGAGGAGCTTTATGTGGCTTCTAGTACTCAAACAGTCTCTAGTCTGGCATCAGCCACAGACTGTTACTAGAAACAGCTTTGAGTTTGCCAACCATACAGACACTGTAGAAGCACGTCATGATCCAAACCAAATCCTCTTCCAGCCTACAGGATTTGTGGGGATTAATGGGGAATAGCATACAACTCAGCTACATAGGCTTGGTTTGCTAGAGCGCGCTAATTAGGGCCAATTAAGAGCTTCTGGCCCTCCCCTCCTGCAGCGTATAACGATTCTCATAAGCCTTTTCTAGTTTCATTTACACAGGTTGTCTGCCAATGTCACTAATGAAAGCATTATATCAGTTTACAGTGATGCAAAGCAACTTCAAAAGCAAGCCTCACAAACCAGATTCTTACAGAAACGATAAGGCAAATTGCATAACAACCACTATTCACAGTTTGTAAATCCCTCAAAGTCCTAAAACTTTATGTTAGAGAAGTTCATGGACACAAACAGTATATGGTATATAGATATTATTACCTATATACGTATGTTCAGATCCCATTTAGTAGAACAGAGTATGTATATTACTTTGGTTTTAAGCTATAGCAGCATGGGTAACTGGTGCCATCTGTTTAGTTCTTAGTGAGCGAGACGTATAAAGTTATGAATGGATCTTGGTATATGGTCACTGGATATTGCTGAAAGGTACTGGTGTACATGTGGGAAGATATAAGATCCTCATGAACAGCCAACTTACCCTCCAGAGGAATCAGTGAAAGGATAGATCCAGTTTCTTTCTAGGTAAGTGAAACAGTACGGTCCGTGAGACAAGCCCAGTGCTGAAATGATTATACAGTATCCAGAACCAAGGATCCCAACAAAGGCTGCCAGAACCGAGGACAGCATCTGCACAGCAAACAGACATGAACTTTCAACACAGCCATCACCTTGTCTTTGATATTATCTGGGACTGGAGCATATAGGGCCACTTACCACACAGCTTTTCCCACAGTCCTCATGGCCAAAGCACCCACAGCAGTCATCATTGTGAAGCCCAATGAATACTGCAGCTGGAATGAGTACCTAGGGACGGAGCAAACAAACCACACCGTTCGACTTTGTTGCACAGACAGGGCAGATAAAACACAGTCCTCACATTGCATTCGTTTATATTGCTTCTTGGTAAGGGAATGGGGCGCCGCCTGTATAGATTATTTGGTTTTACTCCTATTAACACAGTAGGCATCTTGCTACTGATATCAGCAGCACCAGCAGCAGTATAGGTATATTTCTATTTCTGCTTTGTGTATACACAGTGCTTAAGTGCATAAAGAGCCTGTCGATAGAGACCCTGCTGTGGTATAGCTGCAAGTTAATGTACTTCAGCTTTAAAAATTTTTGTCCACATTAAAGGCTATATCTTGCAAATAAAATGCTTTGCAAAAAAATGCATTCACTTTCTGCCAAATAAGGACTACAAGATAAGTCTCTCATCGTTATTTTGTTAAAAAAAACAACTACTACCAACATATTAGTTACTGAAGAGTAGTCATCTCTGCCTGCGTGACAAACCAGTCTGACTAGAGTAGAAAGCCTAGGAGTATTTTGACCAATTCTAGCTTTTTCTAGGTTTTCACAACCAGTTTTCAGTGAAAGAAAAGCACAGTAACAAACAAGCAGCTCTCTGTAAGAAGCATAAATCTTCCATACTCTAGAGCTTTTAGCATAATATCAAGAGGGAGCAGAGTTGATTTAACAGAGTATCTTCCCCACCAGCACTAATAGGACTTTATAAGTCTGCCCTTACAAAGACTCTATGCCCAGCAGTACCTCAGAAAACCATAAAGAGCAAAGTGCTTTCTGCAAACTGCACAGGTTTACTTATGAAGACACAAAAATAGCAACTATCCAGCTGAACAGGCACATACTTGTCAGCCCTTACTCAAACCTGTCGCTGAGCCCCAGTGCTGCAGGTCCAGAAGAGGTTGTACAAGTGTGTTCCAGGAGCAGTCCCACTGATTTCACTCGTATTACTCTGTGCGTGAAGACCAGTCTTTGCAAATCCGAGCCTAGGTTGCAACGGGGCTGTAACACAGCTGTAAGCACCTCTCAAGACGGAGGGCCTTACCACGCAATTGTTTTCAACCCGCAATTCACAGACACCTTGAGATCTGTAGCCTATTTCTAAGTGGACTTTTAAAAGCAAATGAAAAAGTAAGCCTGGAGTCAGTGAACTTAAATATGCTACAATGTGGTCCACAAAACTGAAAAGGTAGAAAACAACATCTTCAGATTAATAATGTCCTACAATGGATGCACTCAATTCTTCATCCTTTGCTGTTACTCGAATGCAAAGCTTTAATAACTGCCGCTTGATTCCTCTGAATAAAAGAGCTAAGGCAGAGAAATAACTGTCAACATTTCAGGTAACAGAAATTAAGGGATTGTAACTAAATGCTAGTTATCTAGGGACATTTGAAAGGAGAATAGTTCAATAACACAACAAAAAAAGATTTAACCCTTTATGCAACCCGTGACCCGCTGAGAGGCTTGGTCCCAGTTCTGCACTTGGATTCTGCGACGTAGAGCCTATAATTTTCTCAGCTCTAAAGTGACATAATGTTCCAGATAAAATAACCAATACTAACAAGTAATACCTATGGGGTAATATAGCTAAGTCCTTTTGATACAACTCCAGAGCTTCCTGCTGATGAGATATTTGATCAATCAATTAATGTAACTGGTAAAGAAACAGTAATACCAAGTAACTCCAAAATAAACTTGAAAGAAACCACTAGCTCATTACTCACCAAAAAGCCTCCACCTAGAATGCCATGAAGGCACTCCACGTATCTGCTGAGATGATGCTCTGAAGCAAATCTTGTTTCGCCATTGGGAAAATAAAGTAAAACGTTGGCCACGATGCTCAGCAAGGCAAGGATGAGCAACTTATAACCAACACATCTAGCACACCTTCCAAAACACATGTCCTCAGCTTTACAAACACTTCTTTCACTAGTCCAATCCAATCTCTCTCATACCTGTCCACACCTAAAAGAAGATCAGCCTTTATTCTCACCTCCTTAAATACTCAGGGTTACCTAGCTACCTGGATGATGTTTACACCTCTTCATAACTACTACTCCCAATTGCAGGGTGAGGGAACAGGGATGGCAGAACGCCACCACCCTTTATAAATGCAGTAATTGTGGTCAAACCAAATGCAATCAAGGAAATATTGAATACTAGGTAATATCACTCTAATATATGATGCTTGGAATGATCACCAGTGAATGATTAGACAGAAAAACAGGCTTAAACCACAAGTTCTGTTAGGAATTGAAGGAAAAAGGTTTTGTTTTCTCTGTTAGAAGCAGGTTTGACTTTTAGGTTTATAGACTGATTCAGCACAACCTGAAGCCAGGGAAAGACTCAGCTGACTTCAACAGCACTGAGTCAGAGTTTTGGCTATAAATGGAATAAGGTCTACAGCAATGCGAAGTATGTAGAGCAACTTCTTGATTTGCTATCCTGTTGATGGAATAAGAGCAAACCTCATCAGGAGGTTGGAAAACAAATAAAATGGACAGGTAGCCTTCTAAGGAGTGTCCTTGTTCTTGCCATTATAAGACAAGCTGAATTTAGATTAACAGCCACTTGTTAAACCAAGCAAACACTGGTGAAAAATACTGCTTCAGAAAGAAGATTATAAAATACAGTCCTTGTACTGAAACGTCATATATGGAAATGCAAAAAATAAAACATGTATTATATCAGGGGCTTCCAAACTGTGTTACATGTACCAGTACCATTAATTTGCATAGTAACTAGCAATACAGTGTGACCTGGAAAATTAAGATCTGGTCTTCTCTCTTTTCCCTCATACAAAAGTTGCTAAAATAGCCAAAAGCTTCCTTGTTCACATACATACAGCTCAACACAGGGGCATGAGCTGCCATGCCCACTACCACCACATGCTAGAATTCTGGTAACCAAGACATGCACAGGCCCAGACTAGATCCGGGAGGCGCTGCTGCTGCAATGTAATTCTCGTTGCAAAACCAGTATCTAGACAAACCAAGTTTGGGAATGTACAGGGCATTAGAAGACCGCAGTGAGGCTTTTTCAATCATTTAGGGGGAAAAAATACTTATTCAGGTTTTTTGGCTTGTTGGTGTGTGTATTATTTTTTTACCAGCTAAATAATATGTAAACAGAAGCCCAAATCAAATCCATGGTACTCTTGCAAGTGATATGAGCAACACTTAAGCTGAGACAGTGAGCACCCAAAAAGAAAGCGGGGGTGGGGGAGTCGGGGGGGGGGGTGTGGAGCAAGCAGTCTTGTGCACATGTGGTTTTGCAACGTAACTTCTCCGGGTATTGTAGCTGTTGACCTTGGAGACTTCCTTCATTATGAGAAATATCCTCCAATTGTAGAAACACGGGCTTACCATTATTGTACATTTCACCTCTGATGACTGAAACAAATAAACATCATCCTGCAAGTTTCCTCTGCAGAAGCAGATGGCTGCTCAACTGAAAACTCCCTTCATTGTGTTATGCTAAAAAAACCAAACCACTCCCTAACAAAAAAACACCACGCAACACGCTCCCCCTCCCCAACCACCACACCATACATATGGCCACTGGGAAGTAGATTTAAAATCTGTTCTATTTATAACCTGTATAATTGTTTTCTAAACACTTGATTTGAAATAAAGTTTCACATAATCAAGAACTTCCTATATTTAAAATCAATTCTGTACATTATCAAGCACGCGGGGCATAGCACGGGCATTGCCGTCTGCAGTTACTACCAAAAAGCCCCCCCAAACAATACAGTAGCAGTTCAGATCACTCTCCTCAAGCTTGTTTACTTCTTATGCTTGTTTGCTTCATACATCATCATTTTATTGCTCAAAGGGAACAGCAGTGGATTTCTGGAATGCATCACGGGCATGTCAAGTTCTAAATGCTGGAACTGACCCCCCGCCGAGCAGCAGCCAAACGAGAGCATCCCATCAGCCTGAGGAACAGCCGGGCCCGAACTGCAGCTTGTGACATGCTCCAGCACCACAAGACGACAGAGTTTACACCAGTGTAAACAAAACCAGAATTGGGTTTTGAGTCTTTTACACAAGAACCACAGTGTTTGCACTTGAAGAGGTAAGATAACTGCTTACTCACAGGTGCTTCCCCACGCCCATGGGAAACTCCACTATTTCTTTCTCACAGGACTATTCCTGTAGCTTTGATGCCTGTCCTGGACAAAGAACACATATTAAAAGGCAATCAATCACCCAGTGTTATTAGAGACAATAAAAGTCTAATTCTAGGCTAAAGCCTAACTTTAGACTGTAGGTCTAGTCCTCAGCTCTGGCTGAGAAGCACCTACCGCAGCACGGTACAGGAAGGACAAGACAACCGACGGAGTGGTGAGGCAGTTTTGATAGCACGCGCTAAGGTCCAGCAGGTAGGACCATTGTGAAAGATGTCCATATCCGCTCCTGGCAGAAGGGGGCTGGCTTATAAACAATTATAGTAACTGGCTTGTATCCTCCAGTCATCAATTCTGCAGGATAAAGCTTGTCAGCAGAACAGTGCAAGGCTCTGTGCTCTGAGGATGCTGCAGAACCCTCTTTCCTTAGCTCTCCAGCACACGGTCAGGACAGTCTGGCTGCAATGCACTTCACGGAAATGAGATTTTTATAGTACAGCTACCCGTAATCCTCAGCATTAATCTTAATCTTGCTAACCCTCCCTAAACTGAATGTTGCCTTTTTCTTTTTTTTTTTTTTTTACAATTTTAACACCTAAAGAGGTTTTCATTCCTTATAACCAGACAAGGGATAAAACATGTGCAATAAACATTTCTGCAATCAGTGTTTTCTGAGCAAATATAAGCAATCTCCCGACTTAAAGATGCCAGAAAGATGGAAACAAAGATGTCGCTCTACAGAAAAGCATAAAATGTGTCTTCCCAATAGTTTCCTCTAATGCTCCAAATGGTCAGTCCTACTGCTTTATGCTGCTCTATAGCCACCCCTAGACACGGTTTGCTAAAAGACACAACAGTGATCAAGAGACACAGCTGAAAAGGACACGTGACAAATGTCTTCCAATTACCTTGAAAACAATCTGAAGAAAAAACCAAAAAAACCTTGAAGCAAATAAAACTTTTTTACGTTTTAAAATCTGGTCAGATGTGAATCAAGGGGGGCTTACTGATATCATTGCCATTTGGACACCCTACATTACAACTTCCATCACAGAGCTTCTCATTATAACTCTTCTTAAAAATCTTCTGGTCCCATCCACCACTGGCAAAAGGTTAATGGGAGGGAAGCATCTCTCGTGATAGGGTGTGCAACTGCATGACATCTGTAGATGAGACATGGCCTGAGAAATAATAGCACGGGCTTTTATTGACGGGGCAGCACAATCAATGTCTATCGACACAGGTTATGAACTCACACTTGTATTCCCTTATGAGCTATTCTCATTTGTTCTCCTTTTACTGTTTAGTAGGTTACTGCTCACAGAGGTAAATACTAGCTCAGGCAACTGCTGGGAATGATGACGAATATGCAGTCACCTGACAGCTAAACTGAGCTAAGCCTCTCAGCCAGCTCTCCCGACAGAGCTCCCAGTGACCTCCAGAACACCCACGACTTCCCTTTAATCGAATGGAGAAACACCCATCCATGCCACCCTCCGTTTCTCAATGTCCAAGTGATGCATCGCTCATGTTTTCCAGCCATTGTCCACACAAACACTACGCTGTAGCTGTAATTGTCCTCAGGCAGCCACCTCACAAGCGCACGTCAATCTGCAAACTCCACCTGGACAGTCATGAGAGGAAACCGCTCCCCTGACGTCCCAGGTGTCTATGGTCTCCGGGCCAGAGTCAGAAGAAAGTTTCCAGATTACCTTTATTAATTACTTGACAGCTCCTTCGATGAACTAATGAGCTGCCTCTGAGGAGGAGCAACCACCTGTTGTCATGAACGTAAAATCCACCACTCCTTATACAGCTATAGCACACATGCCTATGCTCGCTTGCTATCTCTGAGACAGAAAACTGATCTGAGCTGTAGAAGTCAGCTTGAAGCGAGCGCTCACACTTCTATGCAACAACACACATTGACACATATAAAGAAGATTTAATTTATTAGTAATAATGCTGACCGAAGAACGAGTCAGCAATGATGCAACAAAAGTAGTTTTGACACTTCACCAACCAGCTTGGAGATTCAAAAGCTTCCAGTCAGGGCAGAGCTACCACTAAATGAGCATACAGAAATTCCTCTCTCTAAAGAGCCCATAAACCTTACTTAAGAACAACTATTACTGACCCTAGACTTGCAACGCTACTGTAACATCATTCCACAATCAAATAAACCACTTCAAAAAACTGTTTTCTGGTGACATATAAAAACCATGATGTAGACCACATTCATCACTCCTTGCAACAATGTTATTATGATAAAAGTAGGACATAAGACAAACAAATCCTATTTCTGTTTCTGTCACAGCCTGTGGGTGAAACCTTGGCCATGCAAAATGGCCAACGAAAAATTGTTTTCCTTGGACTGTAGCATTCACACACAGGTTTCCATTCTGTATTTCTAGTCGATTCCTAAAATTGTGACACTCTTGCAAAAGTTAAACAATCATGAAGCGTTATCATCACTGTACTATGAGCATAGTCTGTTCTATGCTGCGTGTATGCAAAGGCTGTATGAATCAGAAAACGAGGATGAGCTTAGCACACGTGTCTCTGCACAGCACGATGATGAACAGACTGTCTTCAGGCTCGAAGTGTGCCACTTTTGTGACTCCCCTCCCCTGTAACAATATGCATAAAACAGATGTCCAGTAAAAGGCATTCAATTCTGACACTTCAGAGAACATGGAACAAAAATTACCACGATTATGTCTTTGGCTTTTGTGGTGCAAAATCATTAAGCATCTTTGTTTCTCCTACAGTGATCCTGTGAGTAGTTTTCTACTTACCTTTAATCTAGCAAAAAAAGATTACCTCTATCATACCACATATTTTAGAGCTGTAGGCTCAAAAAAAGGAAAGAAAAAAAGAAAAGCAACAAATTTCATTGCCCATTTTTGTCTCATTTGCATATGCTTTATGCACTGTTCACGCATTCTTATCTCTGGAACTACTCATTAGTAAGTTCATGCCAGTTTAAAACTTTTAAAATGCTTCTTGCTGAATGATGCCACAACTCCTGCTTGGCTAGGCACAGTCTATGTATTGATTCCATAGAAGTAAAATATGAAGTTCAGTCTTTAAAATTAACACGTCTTGCATGTTATCATGACTGATATTGCAGCATGCTGCATTTGCTTGCAAATCTTTCAGCATCAGTAGTAACAGGATCACATACATCACAGTCAGAGGAGCAAATCAGACAATGACCACAAGACTCTTGAAAGATGATTTCCCAAACTGCACTCTCACCCTTCCATCAGCCTTTGCTATCATCATTTAAATTGGAACTCTGAAGTTCATTTAGCAATATACATTCAGTGCACTGAATTTTTGCTACCAGCTGATCCTTAAAACAGTTGTCAATCATAGAGCCAACTATTTCACGGTCATGTTCCTCCACCAGGCATATCAAGATCTCAAAAATGCTCTACAAACGTAGCACACATTTTTAACAGCAGAATGCTAATAAAAATATTTAAAACTACAGTTAAAGAATAAATCAGACTACAGATGATCCCTTTTAATCTGATCAACATTTAATGGAGAAAAGCAGAAGAAAATAACATTTAACACTGATTATGTTTTAATTAATTCTTAGTCTTTTTTTAAGGAAACATACTGGAACAATACCACTGAGACTGTACTCTGCGTAGATATAGAAAATATCTGTCTGCCATACGGAGCCTGTACTACCTACAACGCTTTACTGTGGCTGCTCCTTTCACAAGGTCCTTCCAACTCACATATGTGGTGCTATTCTAATGAACTGTAATTTGGTTTGGAGGGTGGGGAAAGACTAACTTACTGAATTAGGAGTTTTATATCCCTTTGAACTATAATTCCAGCTATAAGTATCCATGTCACCAGTGCACCTAAAAATGGAAGCTAATGCTGCAGACTTACACACATGTCCATTCCAGAGCAATATTCCATCACACAGCCGTCCCCTCAGGGGTCACATCCTGCCCGCAGGACTTGCTGCAAGTCCTTGGAAGACAAGGACTCCCCCCGGTTTTCTCCAGCACGCTCTAGTGATAATCGGGCTGTGAGCAAACAGGCTCTGTTGTGCCCATTCGTTGGTCACTGGCTCCAGTGCACTCTGGCTCTCCAGTCTTCTACAACAGCTCATGAAATACCATCTTCAAGCGACATCTGCCACCTGCCTTCCGCATCAGACAACAACGCTCAGTAAGAGCTACTGATGGCACAGGAGTCGGGAGCAACGTGCTCTGCGAGAACAGGAACTGAACCCACCGTACCCACCGAGTCAGATCCTGAAGGCTTCAGCCAGACTGGACTGGGTTCAGGTGCTAGCTCTGAAAGAGAGCTCTTCCAGGAAGAGCACTACTATATGGTAAGTCAAAAAAGGAAGTAAACCAACTTCCTTCTTTTACAAGTCTTCACAGCAGAGAAGCAGTCCTGCTCTTTGCTCTCCACAAGCACAAAGACAAAGGAAACAAACAAAAATACTGGAATTTTCCTTGAAAGGTGAGGACAAAAAAAAAGAAAAAAAAAAAAAATCACAGCCCTTCTCTAGTATCTGAGCTGAGTCAGGTGATACTTTCCTCCAAAAAGGCAGGCACTATCTTTGAGGAAACTGCAGCCACGTCAACAATAGCACTTGCCTGCCAGGCAAAACATCTTCGGTTTTTGTGGTGTTGGTTTTTTTTATTTTTGTGTTCTCGCCATCAACTTCCAAGATTTTTTGCAATTACACTCTGCCCTAAATGGAAGACATAGGACTTACTAATTCAGTACTACTCAGGGACATACAAAAGGCTAAAGGAAAAATTAAAATGTGTCCTGTGCAACCATTACAATTATAAAGCCATTACATAGTTCTTCATATGCAGACTTTGCAAGCAGGTTGCTGATTAATCCAGCCTATGATTAATGCGCAATTAATATAAAAAGACTATCACAACAGGAATGAGTTCCCATGCCACCTCCTAGAAAACGTATTTTATTTCAGATTATGCACTAAGCAATCAAAATACTCCTTTACAAACAGACCTGAGAACAGCAGGCAAGTCTGACTATGACAATACAGCACTACCACATCTCTGCTACGTACAGATGATGCCGAGAACTGCTGGTTACAGGGTCCTCACAGTCCCTTCTGCTACTGTGTACGTGCTACGACTAAACTCCTGGCCTAACCATTCACTTTTTCAAGCATTCAATTAAGATCATGCCTCTCTTGGAAGAGTTCAAGCCAAGCCAGATTGCAGCTAAGACTTATTGAGGATTCATCCCAAACTCCAACATATTTAGTAGCACCTTCTAAAAGAATAATCAAAGTTCTATAATGAGGTAGAGTGGATATAATAATAAAATCAGCAGGAAAAAGAAATCCCAGAAAATTAAGTCACACTCACAGTATTTATAGTTAGATGCTTTCTGCAAAGCAACATGCAGAGCAAACACCCATATAAAATACAGATGCGGCCACCATAAAGTAACTGATATTAAAACATCTAAACTTCACATCATATGCTGTCGCTTTTGCCCTTGTAAGGGTAACATACATGTTCAGCTGAAGATGAAAAGCAAACAGCCCCACCAAGGGATTTCTGCAAAATACATACTGCCATTTTAACACTTGCAAAATATTTGGGTGTGGAGCAGCCAGCCTGCCCGCTCAGCACCGTGAGCATCAGGAATCTACCGGCCCTTCGATATAGCTGCACTCCGCTGTTCTGAGCCTGCCACTTGCAGCCAGTTGTGGCATTACCGAAATGTGTATTCAGGAGCTTATTTCTCCCAGCTGCTGCCTGAGCTCAGACATACACATAGAAAAATGTCAGCGAGTATGACAACTGCTGCATGCACAAAACATGGCAGACCTATGCCAAGGAAACACTGTGCACACCAGAGTGTAGGTACCTCAACTCTAGTGCAGAAGTCAGCACTCTTAAACATTTTGTTTGATCTGATGAGGAAGCTACAACTCTAGAAATCCAATAAGCACAGAGCAATTCCTGACAGTTGTTACTTTCAGTCTTCCAGTCTGGATAGCCATGCCTATCTTTTTTACTTGCAATAGGCTACCAGCGTAAACACATTTATAGAATCTGGCTTGCAAGCTGCTAAACAAGCTGCCTCAAGTTTTCTTCATCATATAATAAATCATGACTTTCAGATGTGTAGCACCTGTCATTTCTTTGGCTAAGTCACAAGTTACATTTTTCATAGAGAATCAAAAGCTGACACTTCCTGTTCCTTCTTAAAATTACACGACACAAACGTTAGTCACCTTCATGATAGAATGAAATGTCCTGAAACTGCATAGTAGGTATACATGCAAAGATCCTCACAGATAGCTCTCCTATATGCTCTCTGCTATGTAACATCAGCTACGTTATATTCATTGAGTGGTGACAGCAATTTCAGCTATTTAAAAAAAATTAACACATTTAGTACTATTTAACTCTACTTTTAGAGGTAAAAAAATTGCAGACCTGCTTCAAACAGTGTTAAGTCTCCCAAATACAGATGTGCATATTTGTGATTAGTAATTACCAAAGTTTATATATTACATATATGTTTTCATTTAAACTGTGCAGAAATTCTTTGGGAAATAAGAACATGGCCTGCAAGATAAGATGGCTTTTACACGTATCAACAAGAATTGCCTAGCTAACAGCCAAATACAGAGAAATACATATTGCCATCTTCCTTTTGGCAAGGAAGTACTTTCCATTACAAAAGGACACAATTTTCTCACACAATAAGACCAATTAATTCAGTTAAAAAATCATATTGATGCAAACAAAAATGCCTAAACAGTACACTGGTAAGTAACGTACACAATAAGATGCTATTAAAGTTTATCACTAGTAACTCAGTCTTGATATTTCAGGATTCTGAATGAATACATGTTGCCAAGGCAGAATTTGGTCTATTTTTTTTTCCCCTCAAGTACAAAGTTTGAGAACTTGCTGTCTATGCCAAACCTATATTGCCATTGATCTTTAACGATTACATTTCTACCGCATGTCGTATTTAAAAGCAGCAATTTATGCTGCATTTCATATTTAAAAATAAACCCTACTGTTCATTACATTTGATGAAAAGAGAACCATACAACCTGCTATGCTTAAAGTTTTCAGGCCACCACTTTAGCTGTGTAAAAGTGGAGTAAACTAGGAAAGAAAAGGGGAAGAAATATATACAGCAACAGAATCCTTGCAAAGAGATGAGCACCGAAACTGAGTGAGGATAAGAAGTTCCCCATGTGAAAAACAAGTAACAGATCAAATCCTATTCCCATGTGGGTGCTTAACTGGTGCAAAGATTATAAAACAGTAAACCAGGAAACGTAATACATTTCTACTTTTCTCTCAAAATAAAATGGAAGATCTAGAATTTACACGCACACCTTGCAAAGAGCTCATCAAGAACTTCCTTAACATTGTAAGTTATGTTTACAAAGAGCAAAAAGTTATCACCATTGGTTATACAGAAGAATTCTGTACGTATGGGTTACAGGGTACACAGTTGTCGGGGCGGTATCACCTTGCACTGCTCAAGGAGTCACTTTTAAGTATCTTAGAAGTCATGGAAGACACTTCTATCTTTCCTTGCCTTAAAAAAAAAAAAAAAGAAAAAAAGAAAAAAAGGCTCAGCTATGGCCACAGCACCCCAAATGCAACTTTACCAACACTGTATTTGCATAGTTCAGCACGGATGCAAGGCTGACCTGCTGAGGCTAGCGAAGATGTGTGACAACCTCACCTCCTGGACTCGGCCAACACACATGTCAGTCAGCCCTCCTGGAATCTCATATCTGCCCTGCAGAACGAGAACACAGGCAGAAGAGGCTGGAACTCCACTCCTGTTCTCCTGTTGTACAGAAAAGGCTTTGTGTAAAACAAAAATGAGTTGCTTTAGTCAGACAGAGCTTAAAAAGAACAAGAAATACGTATTTAAAAAATCTGAATATTAACTATCCCATCCTGTAAGAATAGCACAGTTTGGACTCTCTGATCATCTTCTCAAAGAGCCTTTACGCATACTAGAACATGTTATATTGGGAAATATTTTCTCACTTGCAGTGTAAATCCTCAGCCATCTGGGACCTGTCCTGTGCCAAAGCCTGTGCAGTTACACCTGATGAAAGAAAGAGTAGGCATCACCTTGAGGATCCACCACAATGAAGTAAACTGTCACAGTTCTAACGGCAGGACATTTTCAGAACTAGATTTCTTACTGCTCTGAAATGCAGAAAATAAGCAAGTTTAGCACACACAGAAATGCTGGCTCAGTTAAAAGTAAACCACTGTGTACCTACAAGACATAACTCACCCCGTCTTGTGAACTGTCCTTCTGGAACCAGAGGATATATTCACACAGGCAAGTGACAAAAATAGGATCCTAATCCATACTTGCTTTATTAAAGCAAAGGGTTGAATCAGCCTAGACTCCTCACGCCACTACAGAACTGCAGAAAATTTAAGGAGAGTAACTCCAAATTGGTAGTATAAACCATAATCCAAAACAAACGTGACACACCAGGTTTCAGATGGACACTTCGAACTGACAGATGTTATCGCACGAAAGAAAGTACTGGATGGAGCCAAAGTCCTCTTACAGCCACGTAATGCCTGTATCAATAAGGCTTTTCAACTTTATAACTAATATTTGGTTAAGTTCAAACAGAATCCTGCCAATAAATTAAAGTAAACACACCTATCTAAAGTACACAAAAGCAGACTAACACAGCCTGGTGCTTAAACACATGGGAATTTCTACCCGTGCATGAGTAATGACTGCGCTCATAGGACTTTCCTCATCTCCCTCAGTAAGGCTGGCATTGTACAAAGAATGAAGATGACTTCCAGCTACAAGATCTTGCTAAGCACAGACCGTACTGAATTTGACCAGACTGCAAACCCCAGCAGCGTCCAATATTTCACTTCTGCCTTTCAGACACACTAATGAAAGAAAATCACTAAAAAGAACGAGCAGTGCTGAAAGCAGGGTTGTAAGGCAGCAGAGCCACGTGGAGTGTGTTTGGATAGCTTTACTGCACGGTTCACCTTCCACCTTCTGCTCCACACGTGCGGGTGCGGTTCGTGCCACGCTGAACTCTTGGTTGAGGGCAGAAATTCAGGGCCTAAACATCTGCCACAGAAAGCAGCAGAGCTCTTGGGAGAGCTACAGCCAGCTGTGACTGAAGGTAGGTCCTCTCCTCTCACCTCTTCCCAAGGGAAGGATGCTGCTCACGCTGCATTTACTGCCTCTGTATGACAGAAATCAGTACTGAAGAAACCAGCTGTCAAGAGGCACAGATGCCTACAGATATACAAAGATTTAATGACTCTGGGATGTGCCGTAGCATCTGTATGATTCTCTGATCATGCTGACTAAGATTTACAGTTTGAGCCAAATTTTTCCTCATTTTTTGCTTGGACAGTCAGGGAACAGAAAAATTTTTCATGTTATTCTTAGGCAAGAGGAAAATATCATATAGTCATGAAATTGAACACCTTTAAGCATTTTGTTTAAAATCAGCTTAAGATATCAGCGCATCTCTTCCATTTCAATACTTTTTAGTTTATTTAAAATCTGCAGACTAATTGTTTCTAATAAGTCCTTACTGCAATTTATCATTTTTGATTTGTTGTTTTTCTACTCCTTTTCATTTTTTATGTGGTACAACTGTATACACGGACTGATGTTATAAAAACAAACAATTCTGAGCCAGACGTACTTCAAAGTAAATAATTCTGAGGGAAGCCTTATGATCATCATATATACAGAAGTAGATTAAAATCTCCACTAAGAGTTCCTCGTCATACTACAGAGTGTACTTACATACCTAACCCACAAATACAAGGGAAAATACTTCTTAAAGTTAATTAGTTGAGAATGATCCTTAGTGCAGGATCTGGACAGGCCTTTTTTTTTCTAGGCACCAGAACTTTGTCAGGGTCAGCCAGATTAAGACTGGGTCAGTGAAGACGAGTTTCATGGCCTCAGCCAGCATGTGCAGAGAGTTGGCTGTACTATGACCCAAGTCTGAAAGCAGCAACAACAAAAGTACAATTGCATTAGATTTACCACCCATTTTAAAACATCCAGTGTTACTGCACAACGAGCACTGTGTATGCAGACATTATTCACATCACTTATTTAAGGTATTATATTAACCATAGTGTTCACAGCATTGTGCAGTACTTAGCCATGAGGAATTCTGAAATAGTATAAAGTTGTTTATAAAAATCAATTAAATCATACCGGAGATTTTCTTTGAAGTTTATATTGTAGCTTGCAAAACATAGTATTTTCAACATAAAAATGAAAACAGTTTCATACTAAGAACTTCTCCCCAACAAATTCACATTTTAGTTAGTAGTAGAAAACTATTCATTTTACAGTTTACTTCAAGCCATGTCTTCTGACCGGGCTTCAGTGAAGAATTGCCTTGAACTGTAAATGGCTGAAACGTTTTACAGACTCATCCTTCTGTCTCTGAATCATACTTTCAGAGTTGGCCAGACTTGAAAAACAAACACATGCCTCTCGAATCTCTTACTGGATATAAAAGCCATACTTTTCACATTAGAATTCTCCAAACTGTTTAGAGTCAAAGCTGTGATTCCTTCTTCACTTGGAGGTATTCCCCAAACATGCACACACGACAGCGGGTAGGGGTGGGTGAGTGTGTGTGTGTGTGTGGTGGAAAAAAGCCTTTTCCCTCTGCTTTAAATAACAACGAATAGAGCATTATTAGAAATTTATGTTAAAACCAGCACAGAGTGAAGGTATTTCTTCATAACGAACACACAAACTCCCAACAGCAAGGTAGCGGCTTTCCCTGTTTCTCCAACTCAATCTTTTAGAATAAGATATAAGCATTACAAATTAGTACAGGGTTCTGCAGCAGTAACTCAATTCGCTGTCCAATGCGGTCTAAGAAAGTGCTAATACTATCATTATTGCTGCACGGATGGAGATCTTGAGCCTTGACACAGAACAGATTTCACCTGCAGATTACAGATAGGCTTTTTTCATAATGCACTTGAAGGTTACTTAATACTTGGTGCCTTAAGGGTCAGATTGTGGCCTTTGTTTTTCCTTAGTACTCCCAAGAGCCGAAAAAAGTCAGAACCTGTCTGCAGCAGAAATGAGCCAGTTAAAATGGTTTGCGAGAACCACATAAAATTATGAGAAGCTGTCTTTTGCCTTCAGCACAGGACCTGTAAACAACCTGTCAAAGAATAAAAGCCTAGACCAGAAGTCTGCTTGCTTGTAAAAGGACTTCAGCAGAAGTAAGGTGCCCTGTAAATCCTGCCAAGAATGCATGTACCTAAACTTCTGCTTTGTCGGAGAACTGCTACCACAGTCCTGATCACCAGGGTACAGCATCCTGGGCCAGCTGCTGCTTCGCTGCAGCCTTGCGTGGCTCGAACCCTTCTGCTACTCAAGGTTGCATGCAAGACAAGGTGGCGGCACTCCCAGCGAGACCACAGAATCACAGAATCACACAATGGTAGGGGTTGGAAGGGACCTCTGTGGGTCATCTAGTCCAACCCTCCTGCCGAAGCAGGGTCACCTACAGCAGGCTGCACAGGACC
>Ga0065711_1036884_pt1 | contig 20461 bp, 18 predicted proteins | sample Hoacrofraction12_FD_59098 | JGI IMG/M metagenome (GOLD analysis project Ga0065711, IMG submission 59098) | Hoatzin crop microbial communities from Cojedes, Venezuela - Epithelial fraction 12 v2 (version 2) | ecosystem: Host-associated > Birds > Digestive system > Esophagus > Crop | place...
GTTCCATGTCCTTGTGCTGAGGGCTCCAGAGCTGAACGCAGTACTCCAGGTGAGGTCTCACCAGAGCAGAGTAGAGGGGCAGAATCACCTCTCTCGACCTGCTGGCCACGCTTCTCTTGATGCAGCCCAGAACACGGTTGGCCCTCTGGGCTGCCAGCGCACATTGCCGGCTTATGTCCAGCCTCTCGTCTATCAGTACCCCCAAGTCCCTCTCAGCAGGGCTACTCTCGATCCTTTCATCCTCCAGCCTGTATTGATAGTGGGGATTACCCCAACCCAGGTGTAGGATCTTGCACTTGGCCCTGTTGAACCTCAAGAGGTTCACACAGGCCCACCTCTCCAGCTTGTCCAGGTAATATATAATAATATAGTATATTGAGAAGGATTTTTTTCTTCTTAATTCCCCATTCATACCAGGCACGTGAATACAAGAAGCATAGTCAGACTCATTTGAAATTTTTTGCCTGATGAACCTTCTCACACTTTTCCTTTGTGCACTAAATTCTTTATTTTATCGTAATACACACTCAAGCACTCTCTTTCATATTTCTTTGAACAAACAGTTCAGTGTAATACCTAAGTAACATAAGTTTAGAACTTAAACACATGCTTAATTGCTTTTTTCAGAGCCAAGATTATAGATAAGTCCATTAGAAAAATCAGGGAAACTAGTTCCACCATGTCTTTTTAACATTGGACTTAAAACAGAGTTTCACCACTACTTCACACCGACTTTCCTGAAGTATCCAAAAATCTCCAAAATCCACTCCATTATTAAGTGTCTCAGGTTCTACTCTGTTCTACAATATCTCCTGTCTTCCCTTCTGTACCCAGTTTCCTTCCCTTGGTAATGTTCATACAGCCAGATGGTGCTCTGGTGACACCAGTCTACCCTTGCAGGTAGATTCATTGAAATTTGGTAAGAAAGACACATTTTCACTTGCCAATCAGCAGGGCACAGTCTGATACTGTGTTCCGTCTTGATCTATGAAAATAAAATGTTTTGTTTGTTATGTATGAAAGAGATATCATTAATGCAATATAAACAGACTGTGACATACAAGAAAGTAGCACATAATCAACTTAAAATAGTACTTGGCAAGCAATGTTTTATGCTGTCAGATTGTTGTCCACTGGTCACATGCAAGGTGGACCAATGGGATAATAAAGTAGATAACTGCAATGCATTTGGATTAGTATACAGTATGTAATGGTTATTTTTTCCTTCAAGTTTTGGACATGGAAACATTTAAAATGAATAGACTATTCAGTAGTGCTTCTAGCAAAGAAAATACATTAGTTAATTAACTGTACTTTGTGACCTGAATATGAAGAAAGACAGGGGTGGGTAGAAAAACATATACCCTCAGGCCTCATTGTTCCTTTGCAGTTAGCCCAGATCTTTATATGCATAAGTTGTCTTAGGTTAAAATTGCAGCAATTTCTTTGCCTAATAATTTTGAGAGAGTGCCTCCTTTTTATATCTTGTCACATTGCACAAGTGCAACTGATTTTGTTACATTTCCTAGTTTGAAGGGGGATTATTTATAAAGAAAAAGTTAGATGTCCAGATTTCATTTATGTGCTGTCTTTGATGCAAGTACACTGGGTTGAAATTTTCCACAACAAAGGGATATACAGTAATGTGCTTGCAATGTCTATGTCCATTAACATCAGAGCTAGGAAAAGGAGAAAGAGATGAAGCGGATGTCTGCCAGTCCAAATTCTATCACACCCGAAAAAACATGGCTATGGATAAATATAACTGTAGTCTACTATTTTAAATATAGCTGTATTTTATTTATTTTTTGTGTGTGAGCACATAACTCCACCAATTTGATTGGGGACATTCCACAGCTAAGCAATGTCACCTACTGCATTATCAGGAAAAATGTTCATAGATTTTACATAGAATCCTAACTCACCCTTGCCCAATAAACAGATTTGACTATATCTTTTAATAGAAAGGTAAGGCATGCAGTAATTAATTATCCTTAACTTCTAAAAGCACTGAAATAATCTTATATACATATCTAAAGTGGGTGGATGTGGGTTTGATGGGTGGACTGTTTGGTGGATAAGGAATTGGTTGGGAGGTTGCAGCCAGAGGGTAGTGGTCAGCAGCTTGATGTCCAGATGGACACTGGTGGCAAGTGGTGTCCCTCAGGGGTCCGTATGGGGACTGGTGCCTGAGATGCATTAGGAGGAGTGTGGCCAGCAGGTCGAGGGAGGTTCTCCTTCCCCTCTACACTGCCCTAGTGAGGCCCCATCTGGAGTACTCTGTCCAGTTCGGGGCTCCCCAGTTCAAGAAAGAGGAGGAGGTACTGGAGAGAGTACAGCGGAGGGCTACGAGGATGGTGAGGGGACTGGAGCATCTCTCCTATGAGGAGAGGCTGATGGAGATGGGCTTGTTCAGCCTGAAGAAGAGAAGGCCCAAGGAGACCTAACAAATGCTTATAAATATCTCAAGGGTGGGTGTCAGGAGGATGGGGCCAGACTCTTTTCAGTGGTGCCCAGTGACAGGACAAGGGGCAAAGGGCACAAACCGAGGCACAGGAAGTTCCATCTGAACATGAGGAAGAATTTCTTCCCTCTGAGGGTGACAGAGCACTGGAACAGGCTGCCCAGGGAGGTCGTGGAATCTCCTTCTCTGGAGATATTCAAGACCCACCTGGACAAGGTCCTGTGCAGCCTGCTGTAGGTGACCCTGCTCCAGCAGGAGGGTCGGACTAGATGACCCACAGAGGTCCCTTCCAACCCCTACCATTCTGTGATTCTGTGATTCTGTGATTAACATTTTCATTAATGACATTGACAGTGAGATCGAGTGCAGCCTCAGCAAGTCTGCAGATGACACTGAGCTAAGTGGTGCAGCTGGCACACCAGAAGGATGGGATGCCATCCAGACGGACTTGGACAAGCTGGAGGAGTGGGCCTGTGTGAACATCATGAGGTTCAATAAGACCAAGTGCAAGGTCCTGTACCTGGGTAGGGGCAACCCCTGCTATCAATACAGGCTGGGTGATGAAGGGATTGAGAGCAGCCCTGCTAAGAACGACCTGGGGGTACTGGGGGATTAAATGCTGGACATGAGCCAACAACATGTGCTCGCAGCCCAGAAGGCCAGCTGTATCCTGGGCTACGTCAAGAGAAGCATGGCCAGCAGGCTGAGGGAGGTGATTCTGCCCCTGTAGTCTGTTCTGGAGAGACCTCAGCTGGAGTCCTGCATCTGGCTCTGGAGCCCCCAGCACAATAAGGACATGGAGCTGTTGGAGCAGGTCCAGAGGAGGGCCACGAAGATGATCTGAGGGCTGGAGGAGCTCTCCTATGAGGAAAGGCTGAAAGAGATGGAGTTGTTCAGCCTGGAGAGGAGAAGGCTGCAGGGAGACCTTATAGCAGCCTTTCAGTACCTGAAGGGGGCCTATAGGAAAGATGGGCACTATCTTTTTAGCAAAGCCTGTTGTGATAGGGCAAGGAGTAGTGGCTTTAAACTAAGAGAGGGCAGATTTAGACTGGAAGAAATTTTTTGCAGTGAGGGTGTTGAAACACTGGAACAGGTTGCCCGGAGAGGTAGTGGAGGCCCCATCCCTGGACACATTCAAGGTCAGGTTGGACGGGACTTTGAGCAACCTGATCTAGTTGAAGATGTCCCTGCTCACTTAAGGGAGGCTGGGCTAGACGACTTTCAAAGGTCCGTTCCAACCCAAAGCATTCTAAGATTCTATGATCTGTAACACACAGACATACAACTACACTAAACGAAGTATTTGCTCATAGCAATGGATTTTTGCATCTGTAAAAAGAAAATATTTCTGGTTTTTATATTTGTTGAAGAGATACTAGTTCTTGATATTCGACTAGTAGCACACGGTAGCATACTTCTGAACTAGCCAGCCATCACTTCAAGGGAAAAGCTCGACATCACTTTTCTACTTAATTCTTTATAACCTAAGCACCTATTTTTACATGTGTGTAGTATGATACCTTACGAATTAGTGTGGATCGGAATTAATTTCTGCTGGTAATAATTTTAACCATCCTTCAAAAATGTATGAGAATTTTGTAACATCAACTACATTAAATTTCCATTCTATTTATCTTTTATGCTATTTAAATTTACTGTTGGACATTTCCAGTTTGATAAAGCACCAGAATACGTACCAATTCAAAGCAAACTATGAGCTGTTTTTTACAAATAATGACAAGATATGCATTCAGAAAATATTTAAATTATTTATACAGCAAACTTCAGATGCATATTTGTATATAGATCTCTCTATAGAGAGAGAAATAATGCTTTCGTTAGAGTGAGATAGATGATATACCTAATGCACCTGAAAAAAAAAGTCCCAAAACTTTTCATTTTGAAACACACATTCCTTCTGGAATATACATAAAGTTTGCTGAGAAAAATAATTAGTTGTTCAGCCTTCTGCTTGTATCTAAGTATTATTCCACAAAGGAAAATTGAGAAGGAATGAATGATATGAAAATAAATAATTGACCTGTAAATCCAGGAACCAGATTAATGACAACAACAGATATGCAATCCTCAAAAAACAATTAATCCCCTTCAAAAAATTATCTTTTAAAGTTCACAGAGTAGCCTTCTCTTTGTAAAGAATGGAGAAGGGGGGAGAAGAATTAAATCATCAATTTAACGTAAAATACAATACATTTTAATCTAAAATATCCTGCCACTTAAATCGTGGGGGCTTTTATCTCTTCTAATCTCACTGAAAATTAGATCTCAGAACACAAAAATTCATAGTGTGGGAGGTCTAAGAATTTTCTTCTCCAGAAGTGTTGCAGGATAAGTTGTTCATGCAGGGTTCTGAGATTATGGTATTACAAATTTGTCTTTAGCCTAGCTTTGGCACTTAGAATGTGACTGTTGACTCTTCATACTGACAATATATTACTTTAAAAATGAAAAAGATGGTAATGAACAACTTGTGGTCTGGCAAGTGTTACCAGACCTTCTCTCATGCAGCAGAGTCTCTTGATGATAGTATGATACAGTTGAATAAATGGGAACAGGCACAGGAAATGCCTAGTAGCCAAGAAACCCAAGGACAAGCTACTGACTTTGCATTTGTTACAAATACTTGGGTTAATACCATCCACAGGTTGTGTAACCAGCACATACGTCTGAAGAACAATGTATTTTTGCAATGACATGATGTAGCTGACAATGTGTATGGTTCACATATGATATCAAGTGTAATTACAGTGAGCTAAATTTTTAGAAATGTCATTAAAAGCAAAGTCTGTTTATTCCAAGGTGTCACTTACAATATGTGTTACTAATGTGCACAGGCAGAGGAGTTAGGGAAAAGAAAGTGCTGGGACACTTGAAGGAAGGAATGTGGTAGAGGCGGCAGGGAAGCTAGTAATTTATGTAGACTCATTTGACAGCACTTCAAGAGGTACAGAGTGAACTGATTATCCACGGGACATTAATGCAATTCTGTGAACATGGATGGACATTTCAGAAGGGACTGCCATCACCTTCGTAGCAGGCAAATCCCTCTGCTAATTAGTACAGAGGCAGAAAATAAGCAACTCTAGGTCTACATGAAAAGTTACCAGAGAAGAAAGATTTCTTTTGTCTAAGATATTATGCTTTATAGTTATAGAGTAAGTAGCATCTGCCACTGGGCCAGAGAGAATACTCTGGCTGGAAATATAAGATAGTTGCTTAACAGTCAGATCACAAGAGTTATTGTTGCCTCATATAAAGAAAAGTTTGGTCTTAGGTTTCTGTCTCAAGTTCTCACATCATTCTGCAGATTATCCTAGAGGCAAAAAAAAGGAAAAGAAACACTAAAATAGTGAAATGAACTGTTGGGTTTCTTTACTGCATTTAGTGTTCAAAGTATGTTTTGGTAGCTAACATCCACACTACACCTCTCTTTAAACATGCAGAGCTCTTCAGCACAGAGCTGCTGTTGTCTCTGGTAAGAAAACATGCCTATCCAAAGGCAATGTCAAGAGGTTATTCATTTAAAAATAATAAATGTTGACTTCTGCAAGATCACAAAATGCCAGAGCATCCCAGGACAAAAGTGAGGAATTACAGAGGACAGGGAGCATGAAGTCCTTTAGCACTAAAAATTTTTTTATCACACACTACATCTTGAAGACCTAAGAGTAATTGGCTCATTTGCAGGCAGAACACTTGCTGCCTTTTCTCTGGAGATTTTTTTTTCTAGTAGATTTCAGTTAATTAGTAAACAAGTACAAGACAAAAATGAGAGAGGAAGAGCATCAAAAGCTAGCACTTAACATTTCTTAGTCACAGACAACATAACTAGGTGTAGCACAGGTCAACACGCCAGCACATTGTGTCCCTCTTCCAGAGGAGGCAGCTATAATACATAAACGTTTCTGAAGTTTAATAAAAGTTGAAAGCCAGTGGGAAGTTACTGTTCTTACAAAATACAGAAAAAGAAAATGTCCAATTTGAGGTAAATAAGTCACCTAAATTTACTAAAAAGTCCCCTGTGTCATTTATGGAAGTGGACCATTAAGTACTGACAGATTCTATATATGGATTTTGCAGAAAGAAGAAAGCAAAAATACCTCTACAAAGCCAATATTTACTGCTGGTAGTCATAAGTAGCATGTATGACAAATGCTTTTCTGTTACAGCTATTGAGGCATCACGGAGTATATGTGGTGTATATAAGTTACCTGAAGTAATCACTTCAGTTAATAGCCCAAGCATTCCTTAAGGAAAACCCTGCTGAAGAACACTAGACCTACTATTTATTGCCCATCATCAGGCTGATTAGCAGAAGGCTTTGTGCCCACAGAACTTTTAAAGACAACATGTAGGAAAATTTTGAATAGAATGCGGAGAGGAGAAAGACGCTTTCCTGTTTCATTCGATGCTGCATCAGGAGACTGCACTGCTTAGGAACTGCCTAAATTCCATGGAGGAAGAGACGATCCTCCAAAGAGTGCTTTGCAATAGGCACCTATTGCATGTGCTCTTCAGCCCTTCTGAATTCCCTGTCAGTTCTTCTGAGGTTCTGCCAGCTGCTGAATGTGTTCTCCATTTCCAGCCCCTGATGGCCTTGGCTGCTGCTGCCCACGAAGAACAGGCTGCTGTGCTACTACGGTCTGGGAGGAGAAGACATGGCATGTCTGCCTGGCCCAAATTGCTGGGCTGTTGGCACGATTTTGGAAACTGTAAATGGCTGCTGTCAGGCAAGCAGCCAATCCTTCACCCATGCAGAAAAGCTGGCAGCAACTATCTCCTCAGTGGCCACAGCTCTGTCTTGTGTTGTGGGCAGATGACAGGGCCACTGAGCTGGATGAACCCTGTTTTCTGGTTGTGGAGATGCACGCTGTCTCTCAGCCTAAAGAGACAGGATGGAAACATCATAGATGCCAGAGCTGGTCTCCAGGTCACCTATTTGGTCATGCTGCTTTACATGCAAATTTACATAAAAAACACCAGCTGTTGCTTCATTCTGACAGAAAATATGAGAAGGACATCTATCCTAAAACATGCAACTTATATCTGTTTGTACAGACATACTCCTACTTTAACTGTTAAGAAAGGTATAGCAAATCCAAGGCTTCATCTCCTTTTCATCTTTTTCTTCTTGAGCACTTCAAATCAACATTCCAGCTGTCTGAAATTACAGAGGTTTAAATTGGTCAATCTGGTCATGAAACACAAAAGAATGGAACAACCCTGCCACTTCACACCCCTACTAGCCAGGAACAGAAGCCTTTGCTGTTTCTGGTTCTCTAAGGGCAGAGTATCGGAGGTTATCGCTATACTGATTCCCGACACATGCATCATTGACTCTAGCACCCTGGCTTGAGAACACCCATATGATCTTTCTGCATATGTTAATTATTTACTTATATTTGCTCTTTCCACCAAAAGTTGGTTTGCTTTTTTTTTCCTAGTGTAAAGAATATTGACTAGAAATAGTTTAAAAACATGAGCAAGACGTTTCTATATATCCACCACTTCCCCAGTGCATATTGTTTTACGCATGTGTGCACCACAAACGAGTGCACACTGATTTATGTTTGCAATTTGCACTAACCATAAAAGAAGAGAGTAGTTTATTTTTTTGCTGTAAAGAAAAAAAACATGGTCATAAATAGAAATCTTATAAAAGCCCTAAATACAATCCCATAAAATGAAATGCAAAAAGAAATATTCCCCACCCCCCTCCACTAGATAAGCTATTTCATAAAATAGACAGCTGAAATAAAAACACAAACATGTAAGGCATTTTCCAAAGCGATATATTTTTTAAAAAGTCAGAGTGCCTGACTAGGCAAATTGTTTATTTTATACTTTTTTTCAGAGAAAATTGCCACTGAGAAAATTGTACAAGGAAATGCATTCTCATGTGTGTGCACTCATGGGAACAAATATCAAGTAATTATTTAATCTGTGACACTGCTAAAATTAAAATACAGACTTTAGAAATTCCATGATACTGTGAAGGGTACCAAATAAATGTTTTACTCATGCTCAAACAGATAAACAGATTACTTATGCTCACAGTAGTGTATTTTCCAGCTGTGAAAACACATAATAAACAAAAAATAACATAACTAGTAACAAAGGTAAATTTTCTTTCATATTTATAACATAGTTTCCCAGTAAGAAAGTCTCATGTGATCTCACGCTTATGTTTATGCAGCTCTAATAACTGTTGAGCTTGTTGGGCAGTATCAGCAAACTTTCCAGGGGAAGGGAAGAGAAGTTTGTCCACCGTATTTGTAAAATCCCGGTGAAAGCAGATAATAGGACACAGAAGGGAGGCAGCAGCTAAGGGAAAGGCTGTAACCTGAGTAAATGTATTGCGTGTTAGGATGTCTACATGGGAGACAGTGCAATCTTATGATTGCCACAGTTTTAAGAAATGTTTCAGTCAGCTGCTTAATAATGGCAGGTATCAAAAGAAAGCAAGTGCAAAACACAAGTCTGCAGGAAGAAGAGTTCATTCATTCTGATTTTCATATAATTATTTGTTGTTATTTTGCTTTTATGTTACATTTCAAGTGAAAGTACTCTTCACATAAGCCCTTTCTTCTCCCTAAAATCATTATTTATTGCAAAATAATTTTAGATACAAGCAGTGTCCAACTCTTGAAGTTTCGTTCAGTTATAATAATGTATGTAATCTGTACTTATGCATGCTTGACTGGGAGCAAATTTTCCTCTTTTTACAGAGGCATAGCAGATTATATGCTGATTTAACTGTGATCAATTCGAGCCTAAGGATTTGCTGCTGAAGGTGATATGATTGACTTGATAATCTGACTTGTAGAGTGGGAAATCAAGTCATTTCATCATTTCCATCTTCGTTTGCTAAAGCAACAAAGGAAATCAGACTTTTACTGGATTAGCAATACACTGAGACTGACCATGGTCTATGCTTTTTCTGATGAAAGATTGTTTAATACTGAAGTGGTGAGGGGCCCTGTTCAACCCCTAATGAAAAATAATTTTCTCCTTCAATATAAAGCCAGGCAACTTCCCTCTAAGTCTTAACTCTTAGCTCTTCTCGTTTCAGATAGGAGAAAACAGTTGGCTCCTTACTAGATATCAGATCAGACTGCTCACTGTGTGACAAAATCTAGAGGTCAAAAGGATACCAAGAATTACAGCATAAGGCAGGACTCTTGGTGTTAAAAAGGCAAACACTGCACCACATAGCAGTGTAGTAAATACAGCAAAGACGTGGGATGCCACTGATCAAGATGACAGCTTTTCACTGATCAAGATGACAGCTCTATGTTTTGCTGTCAGTGTCCCTGATTTATGGAAGGACAAGCATGAGTCTCTTGATAATGTTTATTGATTATTTGTGCCCTTCCAAAGATCAGTTCCTTCTACCACTTAGCTGAGAAAAAAAAGACAATACAAGAAGATATATAGCACAGCTTAATAATCATGAAAGAATCTAATGGAAAGCCAGTAGTTAAACAATTAGTAAAACATCCGAAGATTGTTACTACTTGCATACAGTCTGCGGTGCAGATTTTTTGTCATTAACTGATACGCTGTAATAAAGAAGACAAACTACTTTGAGTTTGATTTATCTGTCAAAGATCTGTTGCATTTGAAAAAGCCTAGGGATTATTTTTTTAACATAAATACTCCTCTATATAATTTTAAATCGCTAGAGTGAAATTCAGCAAATATGCAGTCAAAGAAAGCTCTATTCTTCTTTCCTATAGCATTATAATTTTGTTTCTAATCATATTAATTTCTAATCTATAAAAATGTTATTTTTTTTTTATTCTGAAAAGGCACAAGGTTCAACATCCCAGAGCAAGAAAAGGTGAGGTCCATCAGGTTAATTCATCCATCTTGCATCAGATTAATTCAAGTCAGAAGTAAACAAGCAGAAAGACTTCTTACTTCCTTGCTTTGAATTTTCAGATACCAGCAAACATTTGTGGTGTCTGAGCAGAAACTTTTATTAAACTTATTCTATGTACCCCCTTTTGTGAATTGATGAAATCTAAAGGACCACTTAGATTTGTTTTCCATTTTATGTAGATATTGAAAATGCTTCTTCAGCTTCTTAATATACCACATTAGAAGACTGAAACTTCGATTGGAAAGACAGAGAAAGAATGCAAACATTGAACTTCTCTGTGTCAGCCGCACATCTCTCATCCTTGAGTATCAAAATGTTCTATTATCGCTGTGTCTGCTCTTCTCACAAAAGAATCTGCAATCTCACAGCACAGGTTCAAACATCCATACTAAAATAAGCTCTGATAGCAGGGAAATAAAAGTATAACATGAGATAAAACCTCTTCACTAAGAACTTTACTCTGAAACATGTAACATACCAGAAATCTTAGGCCACTGTTTGAACACATAAATAATAATGTGAACTACCATGGGATTAAAGCCCTGGAGGGAAGAGAGGCCCAAGAAAGTTTATTAATATTCAATGATCACCTCCTCCAAGCTCAGGTCCCAACAAAGAGGAAGTCAGGCAAAAACACCATGAGGCCTGCATGGATGAACAAGGAGTTCCTGGATGAATCCAAGCACGAAAGGAAGCCTACAGAGGGTGGAAGCAAGGACAGGTAGAAAGAGAAATACAGAGAAATTGTCCAAGCAGCTGGGGATGAGGTTAAGAAAGCTAAAACCCTCATAGAATTAAACCTGGCCAGGAATGTGAAGGACAACAAGAAAATCTATAGGTACATCGGCAATAAAGGAAAATGTGTAGGATGAAAGAAGGTAAATTTATATTAGATATAAGAAAGAAATTCTTAACTAAGAGGGTGGTGAGGCAGTGGCACTGGTTGCCCAGAGAAGCTGTGGATGCCCCCTGCCTGGAAGTGTTCCAGGTCAGGTTGGATGGGGCTTTGAGCAACATGTTCCAGAAGAAGGTGTCCCTGCCCGTGACAGAGGGATTGGAACAACATGATCTTTAAGATCCCTTCCAACCCAAACCATTCTGTGACTCTGTCTTAAATGGAAGGTGGTGACACATGTTCTACCTCAGTATGCGTCAACTACGGAGCTACATATGTGTAGAAGTCTACTGAGGAATGGTAATGCATAAATGAGTAAAATTCTAGAATCAGAAATGGGACTAGTGGGTAAGACTCAGCTCTAAACTCATAAAGCAATGTATGTAATTCTGACTGAAGTTACTGAAGAGATGCCCATTCCTACAATTACAACATCTAATGTTATTTTACAGCTGGCCCACCTTCCTGCAGTGTTGCTGGGCAACAGTGTCTATGGGAGGACTATTTCCCCTTCAAAACATTCTGTTTGATACACAAACATAAACCACAAACAAATATTCAAAGAATAAGGATTGCATGCAAGCCCAGCATGAACATTTCTTCTCCCAAGTGGAAGTGACAGGTGTTGACTCTTATTATGCCTACAGTTTGTGCAATTATCTAGTGTAACTGCATAAATATACAAATAAATGTATGGAATCTTACTTATAAAGCTTTTCCTTTATATCACAAAATTGTAGGTCTATGGGTGCACTGTGAACAACACAAACAGAATAATTAACCATATTTGGGATTTTTTTTCTTACCACATAATCTTTCACGGTTTATAGTAGTACACATGGGAAATTATTGACACTGTCATCCAGTGCTTTATATAGTATTACATAGAATAAAACATTGAAATACATTGAAAAGAGCAATTTTAAATGGCAGAAGAACTTTTGGACTGTCTGGCTAGGTTTTGTCATCTCTCTGATCTTTACCAGATTTACACATATATAACCTTTTCTTTTCTTCACTGTTTCAAACAGAATGCACAGCTTTTATTGACAAAGCTTTATATTGTCTTACTACTGATGAATGTGTATATATCAGCATTTTTTTACTGTATGGTAATTGCCACTGTAGCTAGTGTTACACCCTTCCATTCCAGACTATTTTGCAAAGCTTTATCACACATTGAGACTTATCTGTGATTCAATGTTCTTTCTGTCCCTGTCCAACTAGGGACTGAACCTTATCACCATTATAACAAAAGACACATCTGTATCTATAACACGTATATTGCCTACTGGCAGAAAGTGTGGGAAAAATATTATGTGAAAACATAAAGTGAGAAGTCAGCTTACTGCTTATCCATCAGACAGTACAGTCTCCCAGCAGCATATGTCTTGAACATGACAGCTTTGAAATATTTGCTAAGAAAACAGATGTTCCACTACAATGGAATCTTCTGTGATCTGGTATCTTGGTCTTAAAGTTGCTGTTAGACAGCAGAGAGCGTTGATAAAATGCTTCAAATCACCTTATTAATTCACTTCTATGTTACTAAAGATCACTATTATTATTTATTTTCATAGCTCCCAAATGTCTGCTATGTGTTTCAGAGCTCATATTTCACAAATATATTGTAATTAACTGGCTAGCCTAGGAATTTGCAAACTTTTTTTATTATAAACCACAGTCTGAGACAAGATTGCTTCCTAGACCACTTCTTCTGCCATTCATGACATTAATGTATTGTGCTAATGGTCCCTATGCTCATTACAGCAAATGCTTACAAAGAGAAAATAACAAGAAAAGTATTTAATGGATGTTTTCTGCCTTTTAAAAATGTAGTCTCTCTGGTAAAAGTAAAACAACACAAAAGACATTATCAACTAGCTTACCACAGACCACCAACAAAACTTTCCCTTACCTCAATATAAAAGCCTCTGGCCTATTAACTATGTTGTATCATTTTCTCTACTGTGAGTAGGGTTAGAATTCACATTAGTTTTTTAGCACGTACCTACCATCACCTTCTGTTGGTAGCAGGGAAAGATTTGCAGATAAACTAATGTAGTATTGGGCCCATGTACTAATCATACTTTATAAGCCTGTAAAAATTGCTGTTGTATTTACTATAGCTGACCTGAGATTAAATGAAGCATGACAGTTCAAATTATTTGTGTATTTTGTCTCACATTCTTTACTTTTTCACTAATGCTCAAGACACTTATCTCTTTACATTTCAAAAATATATGTGTATTATAAGAATATTTGAAAAGTTTCAGATTAACAATTCGCATAATTAGATTTTGGCATTAGCAGCTTTCATGCATAACATGCAGGAGAAGAAAAATATCACAAGGAGAAATATTAGGACTACTTGTACAACAGAGCTCTTGTCTATACAAAATCTGAATCTTTTACGACACTAGACAAGTTCATGATAAAGCTGATGTACTTACTTTGCCGAGGTCTTTGCCATCAACGCCAAACGATAAGTGATGCATTAAAATTTATCATGTCTTTAAAATCTTTGCAAGGCTCTTGAGCCTCCTGCATTTAAGTCAAAATCTTAACTTCCTGTATCTTTAGCTACATGAAGACAAAACATTTTTCTGACGATGAAAATAGACGTTAAAATGGCAGCTGTTATCAAAAAGTTGGAGCCTTAGTTTATCATAGCTTCTCCAAGTAAAGGCAGCCACCTGCGTAAATCCCAAACACATGATATTAAAATGAAAAAAAAAAATTATTTACTTTACCTTCCACTATTTTCACACCTTCACCAAAATATTGTAAGCATCCGCGATCATGCAGTTTTCTAGCCTTGGGAAAGCAACATGGTATAGATTTTATTCACTCTATATAACTTTAAAAATTATGCCCATACACACATGTGCATATGTAGGTATCATACACTACACAGCTACCTTTTGTTCTACAAACTTCAGCTAAAAAGAAATGCTTGAATGCCTTTATGCAATTTACCTCAAGAATTTATTCTCACCAGAGGCAGGAGAAAGGGAAAGGGAAGGGAAAATAAAAGGGAAAATGGCAGGGAAAAGAGAGGGGAAGGAGAAGGAAAAGGAAAACGAAAAGGGCAAGGCAAGGCAAGGCAAGGCAAGGCAAGGCAAAAATATGTTACTTATACGGTTACACCTGAATGAAGCTTAATGAAATTTCATTATCATTAATTGGTGCTTATTTAGTAATCAAAGTAGAGCTTACTGCTTTGAAACGAACATTTTTTCTCTTGAGAAATCCAGCCTGCATAGACAGTGTCAATCTTTTTCCCAGTTCATGAAAGTTGAACAAGGTCTGTGAGCCTTTTTGTATTATACAATAAAACATGACAATGAGGTATGAGTGACATAGCCTAATGTGATTCATTATATACCTGCTGGAATATTAGCAGCAATAATCATTTTCAGAACTATGATTTTCTTAGAGATGGACTTATAAAATGTACCTAAAATCAATTATTTCAAGGTAAAAGAAGGAATTATTTTTGGAAAAAAATGATGTTTGCCTTTATCATCATGCATATTTTCTTCGATAATTTTCTTCTAAGCATAACTACAGCTAGACAGCAATTAGCAATCTCCATTAAAGTGTTGCAGGACTGCCATAAAGGCAATGACAAGAACACTGACCTCGGAGCTGAATAAAGAAGTAGCAGCTAATGGTACCTGCCATACTGGAAGCAAGATATAGCTTTCAACAGACCTGTTCTGATTTTGCATCAGACAGAAAAAGGTTGGCATACTAGCTGATAGTTATTGACGGATACTTATTTATGTGCAGGATAATAGCTTTGAAAGTAAAATCACAAAGTTATTTTGGATGATTGCTTAGAACCTTGGTAGATAAATTGAAAATGCTCTTAGCTTGCATTTGTTGGCATTTTTATGAAGTCATTTTGTTGTTTTACTTTATGGTGCCTTGAATGTTGTTACCCATTATTCACTAAGATCTTATTTTGAAGAGCATAAAATCTAAATAACATTAAAAAGCTAACATGCAAAGCTAAGGAATACTCTGGTTAACTAAAATGTAACGCTTGCAAATTTTACTGCTCGCTTATTTGTTCAATTTGTTCCAAAACAGTTACTTGTTATACTGCTTTAGAAAGAAATGTTATTGAGAAATTATGAAGAGAAACTTTGCGATTATACAGGATGCAGCTTAATAAAACAGTACCAGTTTCCAAGTTGTTAGGTATTGAAAAATAAGAAAAATAAGTTATGCCTTAGTGCAAGTTTCATCGCCAGAGGGTGCAGGCAAAATTCTCTTGAGGTCAGCCAAAGTAATACACAGCTTACCAGTGGAGGATCAGCACTACTCCAGTTCCCTCCAGTTTCCTCCAGTGTCTCACTGGCTGAAAAGTATTAACCTAAAAGAGTTGTTTAGCTAAGGAGAAGGATGAAAACTGTAACAGAAGCATGAGATAAAGCATTGAAGGACAGAGAGTGGGGTCTACAAGTATATTCCTAAGAGACAGTTTGAATGTCAGTATGGTACTACCTATAAGCTAAACAACATTCAGAAGAGCTTTTGAGATCAATGTCTTCCCAGCTCCACTCTTTGATAAGAAAAGTTATATTGTGAAATGAAATGAAAAAATGGAGCTTAAATTAAAAATCGATTAGAGCCCTATACTTTCTTTAAGTTTTAGAGAGCTGTTACTGCATTTGTATATTTAATAATACTAATAGCTCTGTGAGATTGGATGTGTTTAATAAGCCTTTGAAACTGGGAGAGTAAAAGACTCCCAAACATCCCTAAACAACTATTTCTAGTGGTTAGTTCCACCATCAAAAGAGTTTCTTATTTACAACATAAATTTTTCCATCTTTAGCTATTAGTCATTGCATCTTATCAGGCCTCTGACTGCAAGATTAAAAGCAGTCTACTATCAGAAATTTTCTCCCTGGTTAGGTACATTGTGATCACGATCAGGCCATGCAATCTTCCCTCAGATAACAGAACAGATTAAATACTTGAGTTGCTCACTATGAGACTGAGCTTTCCTGCTGTTTTAGAGGCTTTTAGTTGGTTCTCCTCTCTCAATTCTTTCTACATTATCAGGACTCTCAAAATTAGGAGCATGTTATGCTGGATATAGTGTTTAAATCTTGCTATAGCCACATATAGTCAAGTGTAAATAAATCAGTGAAAGGCAGGGAAACAGTAAGGAGACTTGGGGTAGGAGGGACAACACATGGTACAGCATTGTACAGGATGCAGTTCAGCATCCAACTTTCAATTTGCAGAACAGTCTGCAGTAAACTCTTTCTCCATGGCAGTTATTCTTCCCTACTTGAACTTGATGTTTTCCTGTTTAAGTGCTACTCTAGCCCATGGTAGTCTCAGCCACCATTTTGCTCTCCCAGGTTATACTGAATTAGTTTCCATACCAAAACACTACTCTCTTGAGTATCTGCTTTTCAAAATATTATCTCCAGTATTATTAGTGCAATCTTTGTTTTTTATTGCTAGATATACTGAGCTGTTCAACCCTAAAAATCTGTGTACAATTTATTTGCACTTACCTTAAAACACTTCATCAAATTTGGAATAATTTACACATTTGATTAAAAGCGTGTTTCTATCTTGATCCATCTAATTGGTAAGGAAAATAAAAGACTTCAATAACATTAGGCCATTCCTTTTGGAATCTCACTAGAAACTTCTCCTTTAAATAGTGGTTCCCCATATGCTTTTACTTTTGGAAGGCTCCCAGCAAATTTTAACTATTTAGTACTTTTTAATTTGTTTTGTAGTCCCGAGGAAGCTATATAACAGCCTTCCTCTTAAGTACAATTATTGATTCTTGACTCAAATATTCATGTTTAGCTTAACTTGGCACATAAAGGTAAATGCAATATACATACACTTCAGCCAGGAATTTCTGACTTTACTATATAACATTAAGATTGAGGAATAAGTAGGATACAAAGTCACTACAATAAATTTGGCTGAAATCTAGGTAATTGATATGGCCTAAACATGTCTTGAAAACTGGGAACTGTCAGAGAATAAGTGTGTTACAAGGGAGTGTTGCAGGGATTGGTGATCAGGAAGAAAAGTCATAAAGAAATTAGCAGATAGTGGAAAGATTGCTTGGTAGCAAAGAAAAATGTATACATCATTTAGCAAACAAGTTAATAATGTTTTATCATAACCATGCCTAACAGAATGTAAGCCACCCTACATAAGATAAGGGTCCCAATAAAGTATGTTACTGAACAGGATAAAGACAACAATGGAAATCTATCCGAAAAAAGACTTTCATGGTCTTTGGTGTGTAAGTAAAAGATAATGGAGAAGAAGTAATTGTACCACATGACTTATATGTGTTATGGGTTTGTGTGGCAAGGTTTTGGTAGAGGGGGAGTTATAGGGGTGGCTTCTGTGAGAGTTTGCTAGAAGCTTCCTCCGTATCCGACAGAGCCAGTGCCAGCCGACTCTGAGATGGACTCACCACTGGCCAAGGCCGAGCCAATCAGCAACGGTGGTAGCACCTCTGTGATAACATATTTAAGAAAGGGAAGAAAACTGCGGAAGGGGAGCAGTCAAGAGAGAGGAGTGAAATGATGTGAAAGAAACAACTCTGCAGACACCAAGATCAGTGAAGAAGGAGGGGGAGGAGGTGCTCCAGGTGCCAGAGCAGAGACCTTTCCCCTGAAGTTCATGATGAAGACTGTGGTGAGGCAGGTTGTCCCCCTGCAGCCCAGTGAGCTCCATGGTGGAGCAGATATCCACCTGCAGCCTGTGGAAGGGACAACACACTGGAGCAGGTGGATGCCTGCAGGAGGTTGTGACCCCAAGTGGAGCCTGTGCTGGAGCAAGCTCCTTCCAGGACCTCTTACCCATGGAGAGAGGAGCCCTACCTGGAGCAGGTTTACTGGCAGGGCTTGTGACCCCATGGGGGACCCACACTGGAGCAGCCTGTTCCTGAAGGACTGCACCCTGTGGGAAGAGACCCACATTGGGACAGTTTGTGAAGAGCTTCAGCCCATGGAAAGGACTCATGTTGAAGAAGTTTGTGGAGATCTCCTGTGAAAGGGACCTCATGCTGGAACAGGGGAAGAGTGTGAGGAGTCCTCCCCCTGAGGAGTAAGGAGCGGCAGAGACAACGTGTGATGAACTGATCATAACCCCAATTCCCCGTCCCCCTGCGCTACGTGTGGGCAGAGGGGGTAGACAAACAGGAGTGAAGCTGAGCCCGGAAAGAAGGGACGGGTGGAGGGAAGGTGTATTAAGATCTAGTTTGATTTCTCATTATCCTTCTCCAATTTGATTGGTGAGAAATAAAACTTTTTTTTTTCTCCCCAAGTTCCATCTGTTTGGCCCATGACAGTAATTGGTGAGTGATCTCTCCCTGTCCTTATCTCGACCCACGAGCCTTTCATCATACTTCCTCTCCCCTGTCCCGTTGAGGAGGGGGAGTGATAGAGCAGTTTTGGTGGGCACCTGCCATTTATCCAGTTTATCAACACAATGACCAGTGCATTCACTGGAACTGAAAAAATATTCCAGAAGCAGATACAGTTCAAGAAGATAGTTACAAATGGTAGAGAATCCAAAGAAGAGTCACAAGAATGATTCACATTCTGGGAAATGACCTTGTCAAGAGAGCCACTGAGCTCACTTTATGTAGAGTAGCAAGCAAGTACAAAAGTTGCGCAAGAACTTGCAAAAAAGTAGCTCTAGGAATAATGTTATTTCAACAGATTTCAGAAGAGAAGAAAAAATTTTAACATCATTCAACAGATGAAATTTGAAACTGGAAAAATGTGCATCTGTCAGAGGTGCACATTTTTTAAAATTAAGGTCTTGATTAAATCCTGGGAAAGTTAACGAGATTATTAATATGAAATTAATCATTCACAACTAGAATGTTTAATAGGAAGTCCATGACCAATGGACAAAGCACAGTATTTCAAAACCTTCTTGAATTCTGAAGAAATGCAAATTCAAGATGACTAATAAGAATTAAAATATTTAGAGATGGCATCTTGAGCTTCATCCAGTTTTCAGACAGAAGAAGTCCTCCCTTAGATACACTACACAGAATTTATGTTCAAAAGAAAACTAATGTTAGAAAATTTACAACAACACTGTAAGGGATTTATGACACTTTTTAAGAATGCCCTAAAGACAAGCATCTAGACAAACCCATCAGGCAATTCCTGAGTTCATGTAGCAACATTTCCTGCATTGTTGATTACACCTTTTCATCTTTGGCTTATGTTTCTTTAGCAATGTTACAGCTGAAAACAAAATATTAAAAAGAAAGAAGCTCTAGTTAGAGGTAACAGTTTGTCTTCTGCCCTACAAATCTAAAAAGTACAGGAAAAGTTCTGATTCCCAATCCTTAGAACAATTTAACAACAATCATAGTAGCTTCTTTTCCCTTACAGTTCTTAATCGAAGACAGATTTTTATAGTAGGAACACTGAGGTCGGTGCTGCTGGCCATGAACCCGGAAATGATTAGTTCTTTTGAAAGTCAGACTGGACGAATTGAACATTCGCATCAGTTTTTAAATCTATCTCCTATCCTAAACACAACACAGGCTTCCTTTTAACAATGATACTATCTTCCACAGATAGTCAAAATGCAACTGCTATAGTGAAAGTATCTACTATTGAATGATACTTTAAATATCTCTAATTTAAAGGAATGTTTTTATTTCAGACACATGATATTAAATTACTCCTTCCTCCTCAGCCATACATTCCAGGATAATCTGTTTAATGTGCGACTATCTCCTTGCACTCACATTGTAAAAAGAAGACCCTAAATCTGTATGCATTATACATCTGCATATCACAGAATCACAGAATCACAGAATCACAGAATCACAGAACGATACGGGTTGGAAGGGACCTCTGTGGGTTATCTAGTCCAACCCTCCTGCCGAAGCAGGGTCACCTACAGCAGGCTGCACAGGACCTTGTCCAGGCAAAGTGCTTGATGCACTTCAATGAGCAGGCAGACTATTAACAATAAGTGAAAATAAGCTTTTGTGCATATCTTCATGTGGACATGGTCAGATTTTGTAGGGCTGGGTATGTTTTATCACTTGAAGCTACTGAAAGTGAAGGGGTCTGGAGCAGAGGCTCGCGCCGAGGGACCCTTTCTCCGGTGGCAAAACCGCAGCGGCGAGGCGGCAAAAAGCGCCGAGAGAGAGAGAGGA
>Ga0065711_1005362_pt1 | contig 20459 bp, 13 predicted proteins | sample Hoacrofraction12_FD_59098 | JGI IMG/M metagenome (GOLD analysis project Ga0065711, IMG submission 59098) | Hoatzin crop microbial communities from Cojedes, Venezuela - Epithelial fraction 12 v2 (version 2) | ecosystem: Host-associated > Birds > Digestive system > Esophagus > Crop | place...
GCTGCCCAGGGAGGTTGTGGAGTCTCCTTCTCTGGAGATATTCAAGACCCGCCTGGACAAGGTCCTCTGCAGTCTGCTGTAGGTGACCCTACTTCGGCAGGGGGGTTGGACTAGATGACCCACAGAGGTCCCTTCCAACTCCTAACATTCTGTGATTCTGTGAATTGAGTTTCACAGCCTTTTCAAAAAATCTCCAGGGATGGTCTTGGCATTACGCAGAACCACCTCTGTTTTTAGGATTTATCCAGGCTTTTCCATGGTGGGAAAAATTCAGTCAGAAAAGTACTGTTTGGTACTGCTTTTCAGGAAGAACTCTGAAAATAATTGTGTTTTTTCACTTCAGCAGCCGAACTTAAAAAAAAACTCATAACTTTTGATCTGAACCAAATGTAGCATGTTTTCTTTTCTTATTTTCAATTAGACAGCTTCTGCCCTCCCTGCTGTTAGGAATACCAGCCAATTTAAAATAAAAATGTTTTATCTTTAGTGTTGGCAAAACCACCAAAAATCCGAACGCTTCCTATTTTGTGACTTTATCCTCCATTAGCATTATTTGGTAATCAGATGAAATGACTCAGGAAATTCATTTTGATGTTGCAAATAGGCTGGGGATGTTGATTCCCGCAAGTTTTGTATTAGTCAAAAAAAAAAGAAAAAAAGAAGATGAAACAAACCCCCAAATCACTTAGCTCTTTTTTAGTGTAGGATCTGTGAAATGCCTCTGCTGTACAGTGGAGAAAAAGAAAGACACTGTAAAGAAGTATCGGGGACGAGTCTATATGCCTGTCCAATGTGCCCTTATCAAAATGCTGCTCATATTGTCCATGTATGCAACCTTTTCCTTCACAAGCAAGCAAGTTCTGAAGACACAGGATAGATCTAAATCATCAAGGGAAATTAAACACGTGAGGGGAAAAGGAGGAGGGGCAAATAAACCAGCTTTTTCAAGTTTTATCTATCTCATCTCAGTAGCATTTTTAGGTGAGAAAAAAGTTCAGAAGAAAATCTTACAGTGCTTTTAATAAAGTTTCCCCCAGCGACCAGCTTGTTTGCAAAGACCTAGGCAAAGCAAAACCAGTGATAGAAAATGGCTCCAGCAGTCTAATGTATCGTGGCTCCTTTAGCTTGTTCAGAATGATGGAATGGAAAAAGCACTAACAGGAACTCCTGCTTTCCCTTCCCAGTTCATGGAAGTGGCTGTGCTCTTCCAGCTGTAATAGTGTTTTCTGCCTGTGATCTACAGAAAATACTCTGACACACAAGGATCTTGCCAATGATGTTCAGAGAATGGAGTTGACCCAGTGCCATTGTGATTGCTGTGGGATCAGTGTGCAATGCAGATCAGACACAATGATGAGCTACGATCTAGCACCATGACTGAACACCAAGGGTCTAATTCCGCTTTTACCTTAAAGCACCCTATTAAAATAATTTGAACTGATGAATGTAAAATACCACTAACACTTTCACAAGTACTACAGACTTTCTGTGTTAGAAGATATTGATAGTCTTCTGACAGATTTTTTATGAAAGAAAATCACCTAGCCCTTCTAAAATTAGGTAAAGGAAAGAAGTCAACAGTTCTCTTAACTTATTTTTTTTTCACGAAAAAAGTGCATTTCCATAATATGACAAATTTTAAGACGTCCTTCAAGGAAAATATACAACTTTTTATTCTTTTCCCCAATATTGCCTCTGGTGAAAAACTTTATTTTGGAAAGCTGAGACAGTAAGCCTGCCTAATCCATGTGCTGGATTCTTCAGAATCTTTTCTCCCTGAGAAAGAGTAGCTTTCCAGAATATGAAAATTACTCTGTTGATTAACATTCCTTTATTTCAAAATGTCTTTTTATTGCTAAGTCACCACATAACTCATTAATTACTCTGTTATAATGAAAAATAAATAATTCTGGTAATCAAGCTCTTTCTTTATGCCCAGAAAACAGCTGTCCTAACCAGGTAACACACAAATGACAGAGAAAAAAGCAGAATTTAGGAATAAGGGATGTTTCATCATTTTGCATAAGAGATTTCTGTTCTTTTTTTTATGTTCCTTTTAAATGAAGTGAGTGGATGGACTCTAGGAGGCTATAAATATCTTCTAGGAAGAAAAGCATATTCAAGCAAAAAGCTAATATTTTTCAGAATAATCAGCTGAATTGTTTTATTGATTGTGCATTTATTAGGAGAACAACATGGGAAACATTTGTTGCCAAAATCAGAAACTTTCTGTAGCACGCAGCATGGAAAAACCACTATCCTGGAAACATGGTGATACAACATAATGTAACACAGAAATTAGAGAATGAGTCTGTAATTCAGCTTTACACTGATCCAAAGGCAAATTGCTTAAGTTACTTAGTTACTTGCCTGCTCCTTCATTTCCCAGTGTATGACTAAGAATAACTACTTTTGCTTGTAAAAGGATTACAATTTGTAGGCATTAGTACTAGTAATGATTAAAAAAAGCACCACTAAAAGTTTCCAGCAACGTTGCCATTATCATTCTTCAAATCAAGGAACACAGCGTAACAACTTTTACAAGACATTTTTAAAGAAGCTTCAAAATTTGAGGGTTTGAGAGCAGATATGAAAATGAAAAGACATGACAGAAGAGAGAGATCTCATCCCATTTTTCTTGTGCCTCTGATTCCTGGGCTTCACTGACTTTCCAGGCATCTGAACTTTGCCATGTAACTTTCTAGGAACATTCTAAGATGCCTTTTTATTATGACTCCTCTGCCTGCTTGCTTTAAAAGAAACTCCTCCTGGAGAGGTCCCAAATGAATGCTCTTTCAGTACAGTTGATAAAATGTTTCAATTTCATTCTGTTTTAAAACTGACAAAATGTAAATTTTAAAAGGTTGCTTTTGAATGTTTATTCTAAAAACATTTATAGAAACCATATAGACTTTTCCTAACATTTTTCCACTTGAAAGGTCTTTTTGTGATGAATTAGTATTTGGATAAATAAATGAGTCTTTTTCCTTGACCTGGTCTTCAGCTGGTAAACAATGGTCTAATTAGAGTGAGGTCAGCTTGTACCTGCAGAGGATGCTGCTTTTGGGGAAACAAAACCCCCATTTTTAAAAGGAGTGAAAACAAAGACCTCAGGAACTAAAGGCCAGTCAGTCCCACCTCTGTGACCAGCAAGATCATGGAGCAGATCCTCCTGGAAACTATGCTAAGGCACATGGAAAATAAGGAGGTGATTGGTGACAGCCAGCATGGCTTCACTAAGGGCAAATTGTGCCTAACAAATTTGGTGGCCTTCTACGATGAGGTTACTGAGTTGATGGATAAGGGAAGAGCAACGAATGTCATCTACCTGGACTTGAGCAGAGCATTTGACACGGTCCTGCACGACAGCCTTGTCTCTAAATTGGAGAGGCATGGATTTCATGGATGGATCACTCAGTCAATAAGGAATTGGCTGGATGGTCGCAGTCAAAGAGTTGCAGTGAATGGCTCGATGTCCAAGTGGAGACCAGTGACAAGTGGTGCTCCTCAGGGGTCAGTATTGGGACCGGTGCTGTTTAACATCTTTGTCAGTGACATTGACATTGACATTGAGCGCACCCTCAGCAAGTCTGCCAACAACACCAAGCTGCATGGTGCAGTTCACACCTTGGAGGGAGGGAATGCCATCCAGAGGGACCTTGACAGGCTTGCGAGGCGGGCGTGTGAGAACCTCATGAAGTTCAACAAGGCCAAGTACAAGATCTCGCCCCTGGGTCAGGGCAGTCCGAAGTACAAATAAAGGCTGGGCAGAGTATGGATTGAGAGGAGCCCTGAGGAGAAGGACTTGGGGGAGTTGGCCGATGAGAAGTTCAACATGACCTGGCAGTATGTGCTTGCAGTCCAGAAGGCCAACCGTATCCTGGGTTGCATCAAAAGAAGTGTGGCCAGCAGGTCGAGGGAGCTGATTCTGCCACTCTGCTCTGGTGAGACCCCACCTGGAGTTCTGTGTCCAGCTCTGGAGCCCTCAGCACAGGAAAGACATGGACCTTCTGGAGCGGGCCCAGAGGAGGTCCACAAAAACAATCAGGGGGATGGAACACCTCTCCTATGAGGAAAGGCTGAGAGAGTTGGGGCTGTTCAGCCTGGAGAAGAGATAGCTCCAGGGAGACTTTATTGTGGCCTTCCATTACCTGAAGGGGGCCTACAGGAAAGCTGGAAAGGGACTTTTTATAAGGGCATGTAGTGATAGGACAAGTGGAAATGGCTTTAAACTGAAAAAGGATAGATTTGGTTAGATATAAGAAAGAAATTCTTTACTATGAGGTTCATGAGACATGGGAACAGGTTGTCCAGACAGGCTGTGGATGCCCCCTCCCTGGAAGTGTTCAAGGTCAGGCTGGATGGGGCTTTGAGCAACAGAACAGAACAGTACAGTTTCTTTTCAAGTTTCTTCTCAAGTGTACTGCTAGACTACTTCTAGAGAGAGCAGGGAAACACGGAACAGAAAAATTTGTTTAACCATGTCACATTTAATTAAAAACAACGTGATCTGATTTTTGGTTGACCTTTCAAACAAGTTCCTGTTTCCCATAACCACTCACCTATTCACAGCAGATTAATCACTGGCCTTCATCTACATGGGGCTCTATAAAGTCAGTGTCAGGCTCTCTGTTGACTGCACTGAGTTTACTTATACATCCCTGTAAGAAGCTGGTTCGTTAGAATCTTTGAAGGCTGCTATTCTTTGCAAGACAGATTATGAATGTCACCATAAATCCAATAATTTCTAAAATGAGAGACTGCTAAAATATGCTTCAAAAGATGACTGCTGGTAAGGCATCTAAGAAGGGAAATTAAGTCAGGGAAGGTTTTGTTTTCATTCCTTTTATTTGTTCTTGAGGGGACAGAAAGAAATCCTACAGCCTTTGAAAAGATCAAGGCACAGGGATGGATCAAGATTGAGGTAATACTTCCTGCATATGAAAAACAATGTCTGAACAGTTCTCTGGAGGATGTATTGTAAATTCTCAAAATTAAGCACTTTTTTGAAGAATGATCTTAAAACTATATCTTCATCTTTCTTTCTTCTCATAACCTACTGCCTACTTTTCATGCTTCTACTGAATCCCGAGGGCTTACCATACATATTCAGCTCACAGGAAATCTCATTATCTTTCAGTGCTAGGCATCCCATCCCATTGTTGTTCCAGCAACACAGGCTACTTCTGTAAGATTCTGTATAGTATGTTATTTCCTACTGCTGGGTGTACATGAAACAGAAGAATATAGCCGTTCATCCTGTGGCCCATTTATTTACAGAAGTCAAAATTTTGTATACCTGCAACACAGCATATTATGTGCCTGGGAAAAGTCTTGGCAGAAGTGATGAACTACAAAAAGCATCCAAAACAGGGAAGTTTCTGTTCAGCACTTTGAAATGTGAACTCTCTGTGATCTATTCAATTTCTTCCAAGACTGAAATGCTTTCAAATGAAAAAACCTGTAAATGGAGCTCCAACCACCATAAGCGGCAGCAAATAATCATTAAGAATGACAAGTGGAGTATTTCTATAGTATATTTAGAGAATTCTTGAACATGCACAATACTTTTTAGCCTCCTTTATCCCCCATATAACTGCCAAGTCTTGCTGATGAGATTGCACACTTTACTATTCTTTCCCTAGTGTAGTACTTCGAATGAAAAGGAAATGACTTGAGGCTTTTTCTTCTACTCTAAGTGTTGCCTGGCTCCTGAATGGAGCAGCAGCAGAGCTGCATCTACCAGCCACTGACCAAATGCTAAAAAGGCACTTAGCTGGATACTGGAGTTTCTCAGCTGCTCAGTAAAAATGGGCCACATACGTCAGTACTATATTACAGCAGTTAGACTAAAGTGGGGTTCCTTGGGATCTTCACAGAATAACTAACCAGATAGAGGCAGCAATGAGTGAGCTCCAGTGAACCTTGGAGCTGGGCACTGAGCTACAGTACTGCGCAATAGACCTAACAGACTATGAGTTAAGGTAACACACTATGACCTAATGTAAAACAAGGAAACTGGGAAAGTTGCAGTAAAACGCAGACCAGCCAAAAGCCAGACTTCAAAAAGATGAAATGAGCTGTAGGACCACTAGGCAGTAATACTCGGATAGGTGCTCACAGTACAGCATTGTAGTTTACTATTGTAAATCCATGTAAAAAGCAAATAGTTATGTGAGTTAGCTACAGTCACCGAAAAAAAAGAGAAAGAAAGAAGAAAGAGGGAGCATCTGTTAGCATAACATCTCTCATAATTTGTTGATCTGTGTAACATTCTGTAGATGGCAGTGTGGGTAAACCATCTCTGAATTCATTATATTGCAGTGCTTGGCTTCTTTGCCAGCAATAGCTAAGTTAGCACAGACAGACTTTGTCAGTAAGAAAACACAGGGCATTTTTGGAAACAGAAGTCAACCATATGAAGTCATTCATATGGTGAAGACCTTCAGGATATACCTACTTTCCAAACTGCAGCTAGGTTCTCACTTCCTTTTTTAGGTATCATGATAAATCTAATTCTGAGTCATCTGAGATACACCTTATATTAATACTGGTACTTATACAGTCGCTTACAGAGCTGCACTGCCATTTAGGAATAACTGCAGAGTGGCTTCAGATAGCTGCTGCTCCCTTCCCATTGCTCGGGATCAAATCCAAGGCACAGCTCAGGAGTTAAAAGTCTCTTTACATTTCTGATCTTTGGAATTTTCAGCCCCAGTTTATGGGTTGAGATCAGGTCCTCTCTCAGCTACTGGTCTGGGATTTCCAGGCACATACATGAGATTCATAGACACAGTTGGCATGTCAGCCTAGCCCCGACCTGTTTCAGTAGGAAAAAAAACAACTAGCTTTTGCTAGGTTTCATTTCACAACTATTCCCAGATCCTGAAATGATGCTCCACACCACTTTCATTGCTGTACTAGGATTAAAACTGACATGACAAAATGAAAAAGCCTGATGCATACTATATTTCCACCAGGAGTCTGAAGTGAATGCTTTAAAGCCCTTTTTGCAATGTACCTGTATGTCTTAGTAAACCTAGGAGTTTTGAAATATTTAGAGCCATTTAAACCTATAACCAAAATACCTATTTGAGATGGAGAACAAAGGGTCTTTCTTAATTTCTTTCCTTTGCCAAATAAGAATCTTCATATAGTTTGGGAACAGTTCTGTTGGTCTTAAAGATTATGATAATCTCAGATCAGTTTTGGGCTCCAGACCAGCAGCCCAGGGCCAGGCTGTGGCCCAGCTGCAAGGCAGCAGGCACGGGAGCTCCAGTGGGGCCCAGCGTTAGAGCCCTGGCCTAAAGCAGCTCCTTCAGGACAAGGGTTGGCCCTAGCCCTGACCTCCCCGCAGCGCTACTGGGGGCCTCACCCCAAGGCCACCAGCGAGAAGGGGCAGCTCTGGGCTGCACTGGCCCTGGGTCCCACTGCCAGGCCCCCAGGAGAGGCGGGATGTCCTTGGGGCCCTGTCCCTCCAGGTGCTTTTCTGTCAAAAGTCAATCCTACATAATGCAGCCGTTATTTTAAAGGTGAGCAAATAAAAAATGTGTTGGTTTAAATTCTTTGTTCAGTCCTTTCTCCCAGTAAGCAGGATGCTAGATAGTTGCATCCAAGTTTTAATTTGAACTCTGAACAGTTCTAGGATGAATGAGGCATGTTTGGCTCTTGCTTCCTAGTTTGGCTCATCCTTACTTTGTTTTAGATTAATGCTGACCTGATGCCGATTTGTCAATGAGAACAGTGTTTCTCCTCCACCAAGCCAGCACTGATGGAACTCAAACGGTGTAAAACATCCACTTTTGTGGTATAAACACAGGCCAACAAATCCTTTTAAAGGAGAACCCATTCATAACATGCAGAATACAAGCCTGAAATGAATTGATCTATATTTAGTGACGATGATTGATTTCTACCCAGAGGCAGGAGACAATTCATTGGTCTTTGTATTACCTTATGTAGCGTCTCCATCCTATTCATGTCAAATTGTCTGGCAGAATACAAATTAGAACTTTCAGTGCTTGAAACATAGAAATACTTTTCATTGCCAGCATGCCATTTTCTTTTCTTTACAAATTCTTTATTAAAATGGGCAAGTTCATATATTCAAAATAAAAAGATGAGCTGAAGATTTTGAGCTTTAGCAAGTGGAATAGCTACTAGTATTGGAAGTAGGATGCAGGTTCCCCAGAAAAAGATTTAACCTGAGATGTGAGGCTTATGCTCTTTCCTCAGATTGTGAAAAATATTAAGGTGACTTAGCACAATCCAGGCTTCAGCTTTCTATTTCAATTTAAAGTCAGCATATTCATCAACCCAATGCACCTTGTGCATTGATCCCTCACTGACATTCATTCAAAGCAATGATACGTTTCACAAAACTCAATCTAGATCCACCAACACTTCATGTGGTACTTGCTTTTCCCACACAAAATCTGCATCCAAAGTTGACCTCTGTTACAAAGCATTCTTGGCAGGTCACACCCATGGGGAATGGACACAGCTTTCCCCTGTTGCTAGTATTGTCTTTGAATTTAGCTGCTATGTTTCTTCTGTTTACTGAGTTAAAAGTCACAAATTTCACAGACTTTTTAATTATTATTATTGCTGTTGTTTTGTTTTTGTGGTAAGTATTAATGTAACCCAATAAAGAGAAAAGGGAAGTGCAGAGAAGAAAAAAGTTAAAACTTTGTCTCAAGTTATTTACTACTCTTTTCCTTTAATATCTAGCAGAAAAGGTTTTAAGGATCCTTAGGTATAATTCACAGAACACACACAGTAAGATATTTTAAAATAAAGAAACGTGGACATAACGTAAGCAGCTCCCTCCTGCTAGGCATTCATTATAAGAAACATTTATCAGAAAGTCCATTCCTCCTGCCATGTGATCTACCCATAAATCACCTACCTGCTCTTCTTCCTCCAGCAAACTTCCTAGTACTATCCTACAAAAACTTTTAGTTTATCTTTACAAATTTTTCATTGATTTATCTAGATATTTCTTTGGTTACTGTATTTCTAGTTGCTCACCCCTTCGTACCTCCTGGACTACAGGCAGTTTTGCATAGGGAAAGTACCAGAGTGGAGACTTGCTGGAGAGAGGGCGTGCTGATACTTTTGCTTGGCTGTGTCATGAAATAGCGTTCCCTCCTCTCACTTCAGCTCATGCCAGACTGGTCAGAGGCATATCTGTACTCTCCCTGCTTTGATTTCAGCTGAGGTTGCCTCACACAGTTAATGACAGACAAAATTCAAAGTAGTTTTGCTCTTCAGCACACAGCTGTTCAGAGGTAAGCTGTGTGATGATACGAATCCCTAACATTGGGAGAAGGTCTAGGTAAAATGTTCTTATGTTTGTGATGCCTCTGTTACATTTAAAAAGAAGTAGTAAATTAGAAATACAATTAATTTTGCAGGATTATGCTCAGGACTTAACTCAGCAGAAAACATTGTAGGCATTATAGTAGACNNTTTTTATCATTTCTTCTGACAGGCAAGATCCGTATCGCTGTGCATAGCACATTTGTGTTTGTTTAGCTTAAACTGACACTCTGCTCACCACCCCTGGAGCTGGCTTCTGGTAAGTATTTTTTCCAAAATGAAACTTTTTTCTATATTCAGATAAGGTTTGCAGTCTTGGTGTCTTTCATTTTCTAATAGTCATGTGCCCATGTTATTTCCTGATGAAGTTGCTTAGTCAATCATAAATACAACAAATATTTTTTTTCAGAAAGACCCAGAGTATATAATATATTTGTATACTGCCACCAGAATAAGATTTGGACAGACCTCCTCTTCATTTCCTGTACAGAAAGGAATTTTAATGACACTTGCTAAGGCTCTCTGACAGATTTAATCGATACTAAACATACAAATATAAAACAGAAGCAGGTCCTAAAAATTTTGGTTAAATTTATGTGACTGTGCAAAGAAGACTTAAAGACTTTTCTTCCTATTTTAAAGCTGAAAGTTAAGGTCCAACTACTCTGATTTTAAGGACTGTGGATCATGTCCCGTAAATTCTCGAGATTCCCACCGAAAATATAAAATTAATGCTAGTTTTGATGAGATACAAAATAACTTTGGAAAGTAATATTATGATTTTTTGCCAAGATAAAGATCAGAATTTACCTGAGCAAAACTTCCTGTCTTCCAGTGGCATTCCTTTTATATTCAAACATTTGTGCCAACTGCCTCGAAGTTTTTATTGACTTTGAGAAGGACAGGAGTGGGGATATAGTCTTACTGTCTTTTATTAGGTTTACCTGTACTTCATGGTGGCTTTTTAGCACAGTTACTGAAAGATCAGTTGTAATTCAAATAATTACGCACTCACAGAATGCACATATTTTAAAAACAGGGTTTTTTTCTTCACAGTAAAGATTTTATTGCTTTTTGAAACATGGCAATGATAGGATACATAAAACAAACCTGCAGTTGCAAGTTGCACATATGCCTGACTGAAGTTTATTTCTAGTTATATACACTAACAGTTTTGCGTTAGTTTAGGTGCCTTTTCTTATTTAGGTTTGAAGAAAGTGGGAGGTTTTTTGGCTGTTTTTTTTCTCTCATATAATTGAAAGTGTCTGGCAAATTACATATTAAATTTTTATGACTGCAGTAAAAATTTGAGTCCTACTTATATTTATCCTGATTTACTTACAGGAAAAATAAAGCAGAGATGCATCTTTATGTCAGTTAGTCATCTGCATTCTCTGTCTTCACAAATTTTTTCGTTAATACATGAATACTGTCCCCAGGTAGGTTGAAATCCATTCTAAACTGACTTCTGTTAACAAGTAGTTGCCCTCCTTTCTTTTACACTCTGTACATAGTTCCTTCATATTGACAAAGACTTTATGATTTATTCTTATAATCTAATCAAGAGCATTCAGAGAGGGTAGCCTTGTGATAAAATCAATGGATTTACTCAGCAGAGTTTTAATCAGGAAGCAGGTTCCGTATAAACTTGTACACAAGTGAAAAATCTGTACATCAGTCTTGCATACAAACTGGGACTCAGTTCTAAAATTTTTTAAGTTTTGCAGAGTGTTGTATTATTTTGGAAGAAGTAAGTCTGGGAATCCATGTAAGTACTACTAGGGACCATAGTAGTCAAGGTTCAAGACCAGCCTGACCCAACTTTCACATGTTAGAGGCAATAGATGACTAATGTTCAAACACTGCAGCAAATGACCTAATGACTTGCTCTTCTGTGGTAAAGCTAGGATAAACCCAACAAAACTTTTCACATAGGAAAACATCTTTTTCTTCCAAAATGATGTCAGCTAAGTCATGCTGAACAATTTAATGTCTCTCCCATAGCAAGCTGTGTTTGGTATTATAAAAGACACATGTTCCACACAGCCATTTCCTCTGGTTCAATCTTCTGTTACTTTTAGTCCAGAATGATAACAAGTTATTTACATCAGCTAGAATAAATACACTTATTAATAACCCATGCAGGGCTGGCCCTTCCTGAGTTAGTCTTACTTGCAATTTATATCATGCTCTGGTTTTGTTTCACAAATAACATCTTCCATCAAAGTGACAAGTCCTTTTCTTTAACTTGCTTCCAGAATAAATATCCCACCTCTTAAATCTGTTCTCATTAGAAAAGACATGCATGAGGCAGAAAGGGCTTCTATGTGGGCAGAAGAAACCTTCATTTTCTGCAGATATTGTTGAATGTTTTCATTTGTGTTTTTACATCACTTCAGCATAATGCATCTTATTATGACTGACATGTCTGTAATGGGATTTTTTGCTGTTGTCAACAGGCTTCAGAAAACAACAGACAAGTTCTACCACTTTTCACTCGTAAACATTTGTCAACATTGGACTTATAAATTACTGTATATCTTTCAGCTACTACTTTGTTGTCAGGCATAAGTAAGAATGCTAATCACAATCCTGTAATTGATCCATTTTGGATTGTTCACTTCTCTGAAATTATTTTCTCTGTTTAGATCTTTAGTGAAATTCCTGCTTATCTGTTTTGAGACCACAGACACAATTTCCACTTACACAAGGAGATGGTGTAAGGCTTTTTTTAACTACCTCCAGGCTTTGTTTACTTTTTGATTCCATGGAGATTATCTGTCTTCTAGATTATCACATCTTCAGACAGAAACAATGTATTAAGTATTATACAAAGTTATTTTAAAATTTTATATCAAAGTAATAGAGTCAAGAAAACAGTGAAAAAACAATAACTAAACCAGTTTTTGTTGGACCAAAATGATGATTAATATCTTGTGCTTGGAAGATTAAAAAGACTCAAATGCTCATCTAAGCTTTTTTGGTTGGAGTTTTCTGATTGACTAGAGTACCTGGGTGCTTGATGATTGCCCCACACTGCTGCAAAAAAAACCTCAGATGAGAAAAGCCCAGTTCCATATCTCCATTGTGTGTTCTGTCTGCTAGGTTGTATTTTAATCAACATTGCCCATGGCTTTAAACAGTGTAATTAAAACTTAATTACCTGGCAAATAATAAGTGATATAGAATAGTAATACATCAAATGGGGAAAGTGCAATATCCGATTAGTAGGAAGCTGTTAACCCCATTAGATAATCATCAGCAGCAAATACACAAACAAGTGATAAATCAAGTGCTTCATCTAAAAATGCGAAAGCTCCAGAATGAATGGAAGAGTCAGTGCTTCATACTGCTTCCTTTCCAAAGGTAAAAAAAACCCAAAACCAAACACATCACATGCAGCTGTTAATTTCAAACACTATCAAAATATTACTTTTTGTAGACTGGATAGAAAAAGCTGGTTGACATGCACCGCACTGAAGAATGCCATGGTAAATGACAGCAGTCTGTATTGCCACATAGACGATTACAGGAGAGCAAAATTGAAATCAGCTGGGAAAAAGCTGAGTATATAATGTATTTCCAAAAAGATGAAAATATCAGAATTCTTGCATTTTTTACAAAAATTACTAGAAAAAAAAAAAGACCAACTTGTTTTCTTTTAAACAACTACCAGAGAAAGATAAAACAAAAGAGAGAGTAGGGACACCTCATACAACCTTATTCAGTATCTTCCATCAGAAGACAGACAGACAACATTAGCTAGCTAGCAGTTGCACAAATGCAGTGGCTAGCTGTTCATTAGTACCTGAAAATATGTGTGAGCCATGTGATACCACTCCCAAATGTGTGCGATGTTTAACTATAGCAATGTCTATGACATGAGTTGTAAACTTATGTGAGCATGATGGTATTGTATCTTTACAGAGCGATAACCCTTCTGCTTGGTTTTGGATTAGATTTTGCCAGGTACGGATACAGCAAAAGTAGAACGTATAAGCATTTGAGAAGCTTTGCATGTAAAAGAAACAAGATTTCTTAGCACCAACTACTTGGTCAATGCTTCATAAGTCAGGCTACTCTAGTGCTCTGAAAAGTGATCCACTACCTGTCATCAAGACCTGATGTTGCCTGACGTTGCCCAGTATTAGGCTAAGCAGTTGCCCAGACCCTGTGTTAATTGGGGGGTTGGGGGGGGGGGAAGTACAACTGCAACCCACCCTCCCTTTCTTCCCCTATAAGTCTGTATTTACTGTTGTGTACCAGTCTGCAAGTTCATTTTCAGGCACCAATGATTTCTGAAACAAAGCTAGGGTTTTGAATACAGTTGGTATTTGTACTTTGGTTTCAGGTGAAACCAAATCTTTTTAGGGAAACCTTGACTCATCTCAAAATTCCCTAGGCAATTGCTTGGATGGGTATATTTACCTGACAGGGTAAGGCTTTGGAAATACGTTCAATTTTTCAGGTGTATGTTGTAATGTAAAAAAAAGCCTAGATGCTGAACACCGTGAGAGGTTTTAGAACAGCTTTTACAACCTGAGTCTTCCTCTGCTTGCACCCAAACAGTGTTGATCCCACAATCTTTCCACACAGGTTCATCTAATAGGAAAATGCTGAAATATCTCTGTTGCCTGTTCTTTACAGTTGCTTCCCTTCTTGACAGTTGTATGGTGCCCGTCACTGTATTTGAGTTTCTATAATGTGTGGTAGCGATGAGTGTTAACGCTCTGAGGAAACGACAAGGCATTAGAATATATACTTCTACTTAACCACCTGTTCTGCAAAACAGAAAAAATGATATAAACCTTTTGCTTAGGAGAAAAGCCATCCTGACAGTTTGTGTTGCATGTTGAAATCATTTATTTCAAATGCTTTGATATTGTACTATGTCATATGATGGTGTAAAGAGCTTAAAATATTTTACTCAGGAAGAATAGATTTGGGTTTTTTAACAGAAAATCTTAAGATGTACGATTTAACTTTCACACATGATGAAGTACGACTCTGAAAGGGACAAGTCTGCTGAGGAATGGAATTTCATCCCCTCACAGTTTTTATCTTATGAGTGTTTGATCCAAGGTATGTTGTTTTAGCATGTGTTGTGCCTTCTGGCTGGTTAGTGTTTTTAGAAGTTCAGAACTACACATTTTTCTGGTAGTGACATACCAAACTTTATTCCCTAGGAGAAATCATTGTTCACTTTGTTGCCTTGTATATATACACATACATAAGTTTTTGCTTTTTCGCCTTAGAGAGACAAAATGTTTTAGAGAAGACTGAGTTCATCTCCTTATAGGAGGTAACTGTTTGGCTTTGGTATTAATTCTGATTAGTAACGCACGGAGTGAGTTCATATCAGATGGCAATTTGCAAACTACACGGACAAACAAGAAGAAATTCAACAAACCAACTATTTTGGTGCTTTCCCCATGGTTTGCAACATTTTGTTCCAATTTACTAGGCCATCAAGCTCAATTAGGGTCCTTCATAACAACCTGTCAGTCAATTTCTTGAAACTCTGTTATCTGTCACAGCAGCCTCCTCAATGTCTTTTCAGTCTCTTCCTTAAGCTATATGAGTGTGTTTCAAAGCATTAGGGTTGACATTTACTGATGCTATGGTTTCTTCTTCTTCTTCGTTACCCATAATAATACTTGTTGGCTTCTTTATCCTGAAGACCAGCTATGTTCTCTCTCACATTTGGTGCACTTTGCCTCAGTTACCAGAATCAGCAGGAAAGATGTCAGTAGAAGCATTGCACAAAAACCAAAGTCATTTTTATCTAGTATATGAATAACAAAACCTAAACCCCGTACTCTGACAGGAACCAGCCTAACTACAGTCAATTCACAAAAAAAAAAAAAAAAATCTGAAATTAAGAGCAATGTTGCACTTAAATTCAGAAATGCATCTCTACAGTTGGACTCCACACTAGAATGATACCCATTTGTCCATGTACATGCAGGTGGCAATGAAACGAGGCAGAAGAATCCAGCATAATGAAGCGTGGAAAAAGTCATACCTCAAAAAGGTGGTAGTTAAAGGAAGCGATCACCTAAAAATATGAGATAACTTTTTTGAAGTAGAGTTAATTGATCCAATTTGGCTTTACAAAAGATGACATTTTTAACACATACGGCTTCGAAACATAGCAATGAAAGAAAAGTGGTAACTGAAGAGTAATTGTGCAAGTACAGTACCAGCAATGCTAAAACATGTATTTTACTTTAAAATACATTACTGATGTAAACAAACCGGAAAATACCAACCTACAGGAAGTGAACAGAATGATATAGACAGTGTAAAACAAGTAAGATACTGATTAAATTGGTAAGGTTACCTGGAATTGTATGAGCAGAAAGAATGTGAAGTCACAGAAATATTACTGAATATTTCTGCCATAATTAAATATTTCACAAGTGTGTAAAATCTGTACTGCTGTACAAGCTTGATGATGACAAAATAGGGAAAATACAGAAAAAAGGAATGAAACCACTATGACATAAGCAATCAGTGAGAAACACTATAGGCAAAACATAATGAAGCCTAACTTGGAAAAGAATGAGAAACTATGAAGCAGACAAGTAATAACTGTTGCAGGAAATAAAAAAAATAAATCTCAGTCTAAGATTTTATTCCAGCACTTTAAAAGGAAATTAAGCAGAAACTTTCAGTTCAGTCAGAAAAATCTTCAGACATACATAGAGATGCAACAACACCACAAGCAAAGTAGTTACAAAATGACAAGATGCTTTTTTCAGAGAGTTGGAGCATAAGGATGAGAAAAATACAGTGACAAATGAATAAAGTTTGACTGTTTTTTGGAAGAAAAACTGCGATAAAAAGCACCATGGATTGACAGAAATGAAGTTTGAGTCTAGTATAAAGCTTAGAGTGAAGCAATTGGAAATGTACATGAAGATGGATGAGCAAGACTTAGAAAAATACCTAACTGGAAAGCATGAGAAAGTAACAGAATTCACAATTACTGATTAAAGCTTTTAGCAAGCTTACATGCTCATCTCAGAATAAATTGACAAAAATGGTAGCATATGTACCCAACTGGATGGTAGGTGTTAATTAAAAACATGGGAAAGAAGCGTCTCATAAAACCACAAGACTTATTTGCCTATGATCTGGAAGCTATTAGTGGAATTATTAATAGAACAGGCATTATTCAAAAGGCATGAAAGACAATATAGGAATGAAATATCTAATGTCTCTGGGATTGTGACTGTAATCCCTACTGGTCTCATATTGGTTGGAGAAAGAAGTAGGAACAAAGAGTCACAGTCTTGGTTAGGAGTGGAAGGAAGTAGCAGTAAATTCTTAGAGGCACAGCACGAGTGGTATTAGAAGTCAGACTAAGGCCCCGCAAGTCAAGCAATCAATGAATATCAAGTCCAAGAAGCAAATCAGGGACAGAATGGACAGCCAATTGGTCAGAATGCTGAAAAAGCCAAGCAGAAGGATCCGAGAATGGAAGCAGTTGCTTCTGATGGGAGTACTGCACTGGCACTGCGTAAATCGAAATTTCATTCTGTTACAAGATAATTGCTCCTTCACTAAAAAACCTTTACAGTGGTCTTTAAAATACTGAGGAAGATAAGAACTTTCTAAGCTTACCCTTAGGTGAAGCTGGACTTACATTAGAGGTTCTACCACAGATTTCCTCTTCCTCCTCCCTCAGATCCTGGTTGATGGACAGAAGCAGCAACAACACCACTTTAGATAACAATAATAGAAATAATAACCTTTCTGGCAATATATTTCACCCCAGGTATCAAAACTGCTGTTGTAGATGCCCTCCATTCAGACTGCCCAAGAGTCCCATTCACCAGTATAATAAACTATGCCAACTACCTTCTGTGAAGAACCTAGTATGCTTTAAGGTAGGGTCACAGCTTATATTTTCTGCTGGCATCATCACAAGACAGTGGTGGCTGTACAGCAGACAGCTTGAGTTTTCTCCAGGGAATTTGAAATGAGATGCCTCAGAACCTACCAGGAGGACACTTTTGCAAATCTTAACACAAGTTATCTGATAATTTGGTTTTGAGCATGTTCTGAGACAGCAATGCAGATACAACCAAAAAGACTGAGTTAGCACCCAGTCTTCTCAGTTTCTGATCATCTCAGATCCACCTTACTGGAAGATCCAGTCCTTTTTGTGTTAGCTCATAGCTGCTCCACAGTGAACTAAGTTACTCGTATTTTAACTCACTTCCTCAGATATCTCTAGCTTTTAAAAGAGATGTTTTTATCACCCTTTGCTTAGTTCCACTACCTTCCAGTCTTGCATGATTTTAAATAAGAGGAAAGAAAAGAGGCAAGCTTTCCAGGACATCCTGGGACAAGACTGACGGCTCTGCACTTTTTTGCTCATACCAGCTGCCTACCTATCATTGTTGAATAAACAAACACTAGAGAGACATATATAACCAAAAGTTGGCTGAATAGCACTTGAGTTTAAGCTCCGTGTTTAGAAAGACAAATCCAATTCCACCTGGATGTGCTGACTGACATTAAACTGTCTTCTGCAACATTTGGAAACTTCATTATCTAACCTTGGAAGTTCTGCCTGTAGGAAATGCAGAAAATCACAGCAGTTACACTGGAACCATGCAAACCATCCTCTGCTGACTGAAAGGCCTTAAATGGCTCTCTTGTACAGTCTGAAGTAATCTCTTTTTTTCTTTCTGGTCAAGGTTGCAGTTGTGACAAAATCTTACAACTATCTTACAACTTGTGACAAAACATGCATGTACTTCATCTTAGACTTTATCTAGAAGTACACAATTAAATTTTTCTAATCTCATGTCAATTCCGATCATTTTTCTTCATATGACATAAAATCATGCTTTCCTAGGGAATCCTGCCAAATCTGGAAAGTGAAAAACTATTTGGGACCATTTAGTTACAGATTTGTTCCTTCACGAACTCACTGCCTGCTATTCCTCAAATACAAGGGATAAAACCGGTTTACGTAGGTGTCTGTAAACGTGACATGAAGATCTTGACAAAAATCAAGATGAATCTGCAAGCTATTTCAATGTTGTTAAAACTCCCCAAACTTTCAGGCCTTACATTTCTGCTTAGTTTTATTCTTAGAGTGATTCTCTTCACATGTCCAAGGTAAGCATATATAGCTTATGCATACCAATATGGTTTTGATTTTATGGTGAGTACCCACATGAAACTGCTCTCCTCCAGAGCTGGATGGTTTTTCGTATTCGGGAATGCTGCACACTTCTCCAGAAGCAAAACAGGATTACACATTCTCTCACAGAGATTTTACTTTCACATTTGTTTCACAAGTAGTCCTTTGTGTCAAATAAATTTGATCTGTGGAAAAGCACAGCAATCTACCAATGTAGATTAGGATAAGACATAGTAAACGGGGACTAGGAGTGGTATCTATCATTCATTGAAGCACTGAATATTAAAGCACCCATGAAGTTCGCATTCTGTGCACCATGACTGCAAGTGGCTTTCACTGGTAAAACTTCGACTTCCTTCTTTTCTCAGTTAACGTGCTTCTCTTTCTCCTACTTCACCAAGTCATTCAGGAAGACAGAGAAAGGAAAACTCTAACTGGTTTTATTCAAGGTATACTAAAAGGAGTCAGAAAAACTTAAGTAATTATTCTCAGTTTAAATCAATTGTAAATTTTTGGGCAAGTCATCTATACCATTTCTAGTATAGGGAAGTCTCTACATTTTATATTTATCCTGAGGCATCTTGAAGTGAATTTTTTTGAACTTGCTTGAATTCTCTTATAGCTGCCAGTGTTTTACATTTCTGAAAATCATGAAGGTGTGCAGTCCAAAAGAGTTCCCTCTCCAAATGAAAAGTCACATAAACTCTGTATAGGTTTTCTTTAACCATTTTGTTATTAATTTGCATGGTTGTAAGGGTTATGAATAAATTAATAAACTTCCATCAAATGTTTATGTGGGAGGTGTTCTATAAAAATTTAGTACTGTACAAATACATATCTGTTTTCATTAGTGGTTAGTGAAAGGTATTGTCATAAAGCATTAACATTCATCCAACCTGCAGGTAAAAAATAAAGTATTTAATTCTGTACACAGATATGGTAAGGCCACGGAATGGTTTTGAAAAATTTTCTTAGCATTCAGTTATTCACTTTATATAGAAATTATTCACTCTTTTATAAGATGGCAATTATTTTCATGCAGAAGTTATGTTCCTACATAACAATTACTTCATACAAACAATCTTACTTGCCAAAAGATACATCATTATTTCTGCCAACTCCTCTGTAGAACAAGATTAGTAATTGTTTTTTATCTATAGTGATCCACAGAAACATAAAAATTAATGATTTTATATTCTGATACTTTGAAAAACTCTAGACAATTGCAACGTCGTTGAAAAGATTACAGGATATTTTTCTCTGCATCAGAGTCTGAAATCAGCTCTACCCATGGACCACTTACTGTTTCTGTTTAATACAGGAAGGGAAGAATCAAAGAATCATGAAGATTTTATTTGTTTTTTTTTTTTACAGAAGCATTTGACTCCTGTTCTTGATGTAATTTGACACATTTAGTTTGCTTCAAGTTGCAATTATGCCAGCACTTCTATCATAACAAATGTTTACCAGTAGATGGGAGACAGCTCTCCAAGTTTTAGGAGACCAGCTGCCAACTGCAGCATGTGACGTTCTGACTGATAACCAGGTCCCCACATTTCCCTGAGCCAGATGCAGGCAACAACAAACAGGTGGAGCAGGTGGCCATGAGAGAGAAGGAAACTGGGGACTTATTTTGGTATCTGTCCTGGAACTCTGCTCTGAAATTCTACTGGGGCACCTGTTATAGATGCTCGCCTCCCGTGACGAATCCAAATTGAGGAGACAATTGTTAATTAATCAAGTGTGAATTTATTAGCAATAGAATTTATTTAAGCAAGCGATGAAGCAGGCAAAACAGCGCTGGGCGGCTGGGGAGTCTCTTGTTCCGCCAACGGTCCGCACCCCACCTCCCCCAGGGTCCCTTTTTATAGTTCAGTAGTTCCGGCTCCACGTAGCACATCCTGGTCTCCTTCTGTGGCTGCGCATGCTGTTGCTAGGGGGTCGCTCTGGTCCCTCTGGTGGTCGTGAGGATGAA
>Ga0065711_1036885_pt1 | contig 20457 bp, 11 predicted proteins | sample Hoacrofraction12_FD_59098 | JGI IMG/M metagenome (GOLD analysis project Ga0065711, IMG submission 59098) | Hoatzin crop microbial communities from Cojedes, Venezuela - Epithelial fraction 12 v2 (version 2) | ecosystem: Host-associated > Birds > Digestive system > Esophagus > Crop | place...
GAGGCTTAGGGGAAGAGGCATTTTTCTGACACATGCACCACACACTGTTATTTCAGAATAGTCCCTCCCATTTGCAAAGTCTATGTTAGTAATAAAATAGTTGATTGGGATTCAATTGCTAGCAAATACAAGCTTTTTATTAAAGTGTATTCTTTTTACGTCAGAAATACAGGAAGACTGCACACTAATAAACTTTCTAGCTTAACTTCTTCCAGACATTCCGATTCTTAGTTTTAACATTTCACCATTACACACATACATACAATTACATGCACAATATATCAAATTTTACATACGAATATGAGCAAACCCTTCTACATTAACACAACAAAGTAGAAAAAGTAAGCAAAGGATCACATTTTAACGCCTTAAATCTCTATGCAGGTAAGTGTTCTGAGCTGAGCGTCCCAACGTGACCAGCTGAGCTCTCACGAACAGTCCTTCACACACACGGAACAGCTGGCAGGACAAGACAGTCTCCTATTTCACCAAAGCAAGCACAGTATCAGTCGCAAGACGAAACTATGCAACATTTATTATGATGCATATTTTTAAATATTTTAAAAATTAATTATTTGAGGCTAAACTTTTCACAGAAAAGACAAATCAACAGAAAGAAATAAATTTGTAAATCCAACTACATAACATTGCTGAAGAAATCTGTAACAGTGCCTGGAACATGACACTGACATCCCCCCCACATACACACACTTCTATGGACCCATTACTCTCAAACTTAATCTAAATTTACATACATATACTGACACACAGAGCATTTTGTCATTTACCATCTTTTTAAGGAAACGAGGAATTAAATTGTGATATAAATCCTTAGTGTTTGCTCTAAACACATTCCTCCATAGACTGCAATCCCATTCTCCATTCTTTAAAAATACAACAAAACAGATTCATCACACAAAGTAATTGTGTGTGTGCAAGTAGTGCTTCTCCTGTTTTGTTAGCATCTTGAAAGCCCTCCTGCGTTTCAGGAGCTCACTGGTGTGGTGGCAGGCCTACAGGAACGTATTTGTCAGCACTTTTCTAAACCCTGAAAGCTCCTTGCGAGATCACTGTCCACAAGACAGAGGTGCATTGTGCGCCGCTTTGCAAGACACCAAGATCCACTCCTAAGCACTGGTAGCTGGAAGTTACCATGGGCAAATAAATGCACGCTGCTGCTTTTATTGTCTCAGAGGCCCCCTTACAAATCTTTCTCATTAAAATGAAACAAAAGACAACTTCAATAATAACTTCAAAGTCACAGCCAAGGATTTTTGTTAGGCTCTTTTCAGTTCTGATTCAGAGTTTTGACTTAAATATGTTCACTCTTACAGAAAATTGGGGTGTTTTTTTCCTGCCTCTCAAAAAATTCTGTGCCATCAGGAAATAAGGCAGAGCAGTGGCCATAGCAAACACAGCATAAAATCCACCGAAAAAACCCTCCCTGTTCCATACATGCCCCTAACATAGGAAAGGGAAAGTAAATCAACTTACAACAAACCAAAAGATTTCCACTGTCCTCACCTCTCACAAGGACCACAACATTTTGTTCATCAGTTGACTGGACTACACACTGAACAGGATTTAGCCAAATTTTCAATGTTGACTCATTCACATGCACTGTCTATGATGTTGAGTGCAGTACATAATTACAATGCAGTTACAGTGATCACCAATAAAAAGAAACAAACAATAACTTCCCCCCCACCATCAATACATCAGAATGTGTATCTCCAGCATTTCTTTAATATCCTTTGACATCAATAGCCAGTAAGAAGGATATTTCAATTTTCAAAGTTACTCAAATGTTTAACTGATCTACTACAAAATTGTTTTCCTTAATTATTTCAGAGTTATGTGTTTCTGAATATTTGTTCTTTAGGGGTAACACGCACCAATTAAAAACTAGACCATGGGTTGTTAAGGTCTTTACAATGCACCAAAATCAGATCATCTTTGTAACTAGCTTAAGACTGCATTTTGTCATGTGCTCTTGCCATAGAAAGAATTGCGATATATCCTTGCTACAGGCAGAGCAACGCTTCAGTCTTTGCTGTCCATCCCCAAGGCCTCCTCTCCCCGCAAAGGAGCGGCGAGGCAGACAGCCACCTCCAGCACTGCTGGCTCAGGCGACGTCTCAACACGAAGGCTGGCCTCCACCTTCTCTTGAGAAACGGACAGAGTATCTGCTGCTGCTGTGGTCTGCATACCACAAGAGGCAGGTACACCGTATTTGACGAACCCTTCCTACAGGTCATCCAGACTAGTTACTCATACACTGTGAGTTAATATTTAGAATTTCTATTTCTCACTTTGTATCTTCATTGAGCTTGGTAACAGGAGAAAATTGAAAGATTCAGTAAGACAAAACGGAGAGTTTAAACTTTTCCACACAGCAGCTTATCAACTGTAATATAATTTTTACTTCACTATTGCATCGCTTTTTTATATCTCTTAGCCAGTACCGTTCCACTTGTACCTGTCCATTGATGTGTATCCTACAGGATAAATTACTTCTACGTCTTAAAAATTAGACAGTAAAACATACGCACTGCAAGGTTCAGTAAGAAGACAGGAGGAAATTTGCTGGATGCTTTCTGTGCTGTGAAGACTTCAAGGAACTGAAGTAGTTACAGTTGTTTTCCAGACTAAGCGACGGAGAACACGTGAATAGGGGCTTTGGTGAATTGAATCCTCACGTAGACAGGACTATTTCACTCACCAGATTAAACATTACCACACCGCAACTGAGAAAAAGATGTGACTCTAATCAGAGTCCCTACCCAAAACAGTTTCTACAGGTTCAAAATGAAAACGTTCTCCAAGCACACAGGCTACAATTACATTGTCATCCAAAACATGGATCTCAGAGTGATAAGATACATTCATAAGCTAACTTGTCTTTAATATACACAAAACCTTTCTATGTCAATCAACTGCACGTATTAGAATCAACTCAATTCCATGCATAATGCATGAAATGCATGAAAGTAACTTAATTTCTCATCCACCGATTTCAATGGAAATAACAGCAATATGTACTCAGCTGGATAAGCAAAGCACCTTGTGGAATTGCACTGAATGTCACATCCCTGTTAAGACAGTGGGATATATAATTCGCATGCACTCTGCTTTTCATGACACATCTTATAACAGCATCAGAATGGCTAATCCGTATAACCTGGAACCCTACAGTTAAGAAAACCACCTTTAAATTGTGCCTGGCAGCCACATGCTTGCACATCCTCATGATTTACAAGTACTTTGTATTTAACAATGCACCAGCTCCATCACTTCAGCTTTTAAATAGTCTGGGAATATTCACTACCTTTATTTGGAAAACACTACACAATGGAAAAAGAAACTACATAACATCTTTTTATAGCTTTCCTCGCTTTATCCATTCTTCACTGTTAATCTAATGTTCATTTAAAAGATGTTTTCAACTACATTTACCTACACATATATACACAATAAAATTAAATTTAAATTCTATGTGGTCATTACATGAAGTTCCATGAAGCTGAAGCACACTCTCTAAACCAAGAGGATTTACATAAATACATACATTTAGATGGTGGCCATGAAAACACCTGACTTTATGAAATATAAACATCTACAAACAAACATTACTATTACTCAGTATGGCCAGGCCCTCCATTGAAAGGATAAGCACAAGGCGCCTAATAACCACAACAGACACAATATCCAAATTATTCTGAAGAGGGGGAAATGGTCATACAGAGGAATACAGGAGGGTAGCTCAGACAAGCATTCAGGACTCAGCTTTAATCAGCACAATATGCTTCAGCATTCATGTGAAATACTTGGTAAAGACATGAACATATCCGACTGTCAACTCTGCCTACGAAACTGAAGTAACTTGAAGACTTCAAACACTTTTACTAACAGTAATTTGTTTTGCACACTGCATGCAAACAGAATTAGATGTAGCTCCATTGTACCTCCAGACAGTAACAAAACCCTTTGCAACTCAAAACACAGTGAACCCTCTTCCCCTAGGTACTTCACAGGCTTTCTAATGAAATAATGCTCATATATTTTTCTACTTTAATACTCCCTAGGCAAAGTAAACACACAGAAAATGCATTTTTCAAGTTCAGGAGAGGGGAATCTATTTGCTGACATCAGAACAAGGGAAGAGACAGACTGAAATCCTAACCAACCTCTTACGTAGTCACAGCGAAGGCCAGAGCTTGAAGATTTCCAGGGCATCAGTCATCTCTAGAGTTATAAAGCATTAAAAGCTCAGCTAAGGTCAGCAAAAGAAGACATCGCAAAACAACGAGCAGACAAAGTGAAAGATAACAACAGAAAGCAAAAAGTCACCTGAATTATGGAGCTGCTTCTCAAACTAAACTTTTCCCAAACCCCAAAACCTGAACAGGTTGTGCTGCTACAGGTTGAACTTCCATGTTGATAGTAATTTCATATCTCCTGTTCATCTTTCATGACATCCAATTTTGTAGTTTCAGCTCACAAAAGATGACAAGATCACAGAGTTTCTGCCTAAAGCAAGTGCTGACAAACTTCTCTGGAAAATAACCATATACTAATATTAATAGCATGCTGAAAGACAGCACTGGAAATTGTAAGTTACAAGTGTAAAGCAGAAAGCATACAAACAATACCATCCCAAACTATAGCTTATCTGCTATCTCCATCCCTGTATGAGCGCAAGTGCAATGAAATACACATTTGTCACAAATTGAAATTAAAACTGTGGGTACTACGAAAAAATGGAACTTAATTCCATTCCTAACGGTTACACTCAGGTTTAAAAATCTTTTAAACCAGTGGCATGTCATATGTATTCCCTAAGATTCATGAGTGACTTCACTGCAGTCGGAGTGGGTTCACCTACCAAGCGGACGCACGTCACTGTAAGCCCTCTTCCCAGAGGATACCGCTCCGCACAAAGCAGCTGCTGCCCACAAAGTCCAGGCTGGCCAAAGACCTGGAGATCCACCAGCCTTACTGCTCACACGGACATCCCGCTCTAGGGAGGGCCAGTCAGGAAAAACACGAAACGACCACGTGGTTAATTTGGAAGCCGTTTCCTTTGCAACTATTTTAAGAGGTGCTTTTGAGGGAAACTACTGAATCGCTTCTCATATGAACAACATGTGAAATTTTTGTAACTGAACATATTTTTTATTTTGAAAAGCGATAAGACAATGCTATTTCTCAGTAAGAGACAAGCAAAACTTCTCTGCACTGTCACAGCAGCATGTTGATTCCTTGCCATGCATTTATAGACTATCCACAAATGGATAACATAAACCAGTTTTCACTGCTAACACATTTAGTTTTTCCCTCTAGTAGCAGAGATTCTACCTCACATCTAAGTACATTAGAGCATCGTATTGATTACTCAACCGTATTCAAGCTATTATTGTTAGTATTTTAGTATATACGTGAATGTTTCCAAGTTTTAAAACCAATTACTGCCTCTCCCTACAGAATCTTGTTCCACAAAAAGCCAAATACAGAAGAATATTGAAATTAGCTGTGAACTGCATAATCCCATTGTTCAATTTCATGGCATTTAAGACACTACCTTCCCCTCCTCACAAGTCTAAATGTTAATCCATGCTGTAACCTGATTTAATTTTCCAGATGACAGGATGGGAACGTGCTACAATGGCATATTAGTGTAACTATGCTGCTCTTTTACTCTCAACTTTTCTTACACCATAAAGTGAAGAGCTTTGCTTTTAGAAGAGGCATGCTTAATCACTTCTAAAAGTAGCAGAACTCAAACTGGTCTGTATTTGAAGTACATGGAAATTACTAAAACCAGGGAAGTTCTTCAGAAAATTATCAGAAAATACCTCCTATGGTTAACCACACAATACCAATACATACCAACCTGTTTCTTCTGATAAAAGTCAGCTAATTTAATCCATACTGGCTACAAATCATTCAGCTATACTAATCACAAATTGAAAAATACAATGAAGATTACTTCAATTTTCCTCCCTAACTGAATGATTTAACTCATTCACTTCAGGTCTTAATAGTTGCAATCCCTCTAAAATGGAATGGAATTCCAATCAGAGCAACTTTAATTTCAACACCCACTACACACTATAGTACTTATGCAGCACAACGAAAAACAACGTAAACTTCTTTCCAAACCTCTGCAAACTCCTTGAAGTCCTGTATTCAGCACAGCCAAACACTTCTGCTTGCCCCTAAACTGCTGCAGACTTAGCACACAGAGAACATTTTGCACGGGGGGAAGAGGGAGAGGAGGGAAAAAGGCAGCGGGGGTGGGGGGCGGTGGAGAAAATGAGGGAGAGAAAACAACCTACACACACACACACACACAAGACGACAGACTAGAAACCTGGCAGAAGCACGTTCTGGCAGGAAATATATACAGAATAAAAATTATCGTTTTCTGGATATGAAGCTTTAAGCCTTCAATCTTCTCATCTTAAAGTACTCCTTACTCTAGAAGTGTACAAGTCAGAAAACAACCAAGATGTAAAAGAAAATTCTGTAAGAATGTCTTACAAACGATATTAAAAAACCAAAAACAAAATACACCAAAAAAAAAACCTGCCAGCACCACAGCCCCTGCAACTGAAGTTACCCTAAACTATCAATATGCATAGCAAGCACATATAGCAGGTTCAATATTCAAAAATACAACCCACATGAGAATAGTATCCAATTAAACTCTCCACCTAGCAGATCACACTCCAAAGAAATATTCTTTTTCTAGGATATAGCCTGCATCTTTGTGACAAGTTAGGCATAAATAAGGGGACATCGCCCTGTCGTTCTCAGTTACTGACGTTTTTGTGAATGATGCACAGCCTCTGGTTGAGTGAATCAGCAAGCACTACACACACCAGCTGCTGTTCAAAGGAGTCCATTGACATTAAGGCCATAAAAAACAGACTTGCAAGTTTGCCTCTCTCAACAGAACACTTGGAAGTCTGCCCTGCAAGTGCCAAAAACCTCGCTGGTAACGTGAAAATGCTTTTCACAACAGTTTAATCTAGAAACAGAATATGAGGTTTGCAACTCATGCATGAAATGCTGTTCAGAGTTCAGTAAAATGATCCAAACGTGGGAAAGACTGAGCGCAAAGGCAACATAAAATATACATCACAGGAAACGGGAAGGAAGAGAGAAAACCAGAACAGATTAATCAAATCACTATGATTTCTGTAATTATTTTTATATTACCAACACGTCAAGAGCCAGAGGGGCAGTAAGGAGCAGAACTTTCCTAGGCAGCGTTCAGCAATATCCTACACATTTTATTTTTTTTTCTACAAATCCTTCCAAATTAAAGCAGGTTAAACAACAACTTTCTTGTGGATTTTTACTTAAGGCTACATACAGTTCTCCAGAATAAAAAGAATTATCTTCAAAATTCAAATGATTCTGCACAATATGAAGAAATAATAGCCCCAACAATACAAGAATTGGCAGAAGTTGCCACAGTTGCCCTTACGTTTCAGCACACCCGGGGCGGCCGGGTTCCTGACCACTCTCCTCACATCAGTTTGCCAGCGCACGCATTAGTCCATCAGCAGCTTTATGACCCATTCAGAGTAAACCTTAAATACGAGAGTGCCACTGCTTCCAGCAACTTTCCATCTAAAAGGATCTTGGTTAAATTCATCTTACAATCTTGTTAAAAAACTAACGTGCAATAAGTGCAAAACAGGAACGACACGCACTTCTTGGGGAAGACAACACAAAAAACATTCATGGTCTTTTACAGAAAGAAGAGGTTACATTAGTTTCCTCTTAGCAGGTCCTAATCAGTTACTTGGTGTCATGTCAAGTTGTTGAACTGTCCCAGCTTGCCACTTAAAAGGCATTCAGCATCACATGGACATTCCACTAAAGAAAAGTAGTGGAGTTAAGAACGGTATTTCCAGTTTCCTCTGGCATAGGCACAACTTTGAAAGAATCTGTTCTTTTCTTTCCGTACCATTTGAAGAGCTAAAGTATCGTGAAATAAACAGAAGCTGAAGAATTAAAAAAAAAAACAAAACAACCAACCACCAATCAACATTGAAGTTAGCTCTGATCTAAATGTTAAGGCAAACATGACCACAAAAACTGAAGAGCCGGTTCAGTTTATATTTTATTTCAAATCTCTTCTACAGTACAAAGTCAGTCATCTCTCTCCCAAGGAACAAGATCGGCTCTTCCCTTCCATAGCATTAAGTTGTAATAGAAGCAGATCAAGAAGCAATGGATTGAAGAAAATGCGTGTGTTGGAGTCAAGACCTGATAAATGGTAAGTAAAAGGACATTGTAAAAGTTACGCATCAGACTAGTTAGGACCTTTATAAGGTAATATGTTCCATCTTCAACTGTTATTGCTTACTCTCCTGGATTCTTATATGGAATGGTGCCAAGTTTGGTCAAAACTTTACTAACTTTTTTAATTGAAGTTGTGAAACAGTTGTGTTGCAAGCACAGAGTGTTCAACATATGAAACACGGTTGGTGAATTACCTCTGTATTAAATCCTCAACTCCTTTTGTTTCATCCATACAAAGAGATCAGTTTTTAAAAAATCAGTTGTATAACAGTACAGATTAACTTCTCTTCTAACATTCTAAACTGTAAGAATAAGGAGGCATTAGAAAGCGTAAGATGTGTTCAGCGATCAGAAAACTTTCGGTCCACATTAATTTCTAAACTGATGATACGGATACAACTGACGCTAGAACTATGCCAAGGGGATGCACAGGATGGAGTTAAAGCTAAAATAACAGAGATGAAAAATAGAAGACATAAAAAAGTACTTATTTCAAGCCTTATTTGTTACATGTTTCTCCCATCTTCATCTCAGGTCTTCAGATCTTTTCTATGCAACGGTTAATCATTTTGGTGATACCTCAAGTCCACATTAAAGCACGGCTGATGAATCTTTTGAGCTTGCTTTACTATGCACTTAAGGGGATATTTCTCTTCATAACCATCTGTTCTTCTACCAACCCAAAAATTTAGTATTACTGGAAATCTAAGCCAAACGCCAGGAGGCCTGCAAGGAGCAAATTTCGAATGGATTATGTTTTTAATTCTTTCCCCACCCCCCTGTAATTTCAGTCAACAAATTATACAGCAGCTAAAACTTGCAACAAATACAGTTAGGTAACATCCTACTTCAACATGCAAGAAATCCGCAACGCCTGGCTTACAAAATTAAATACAAAGTGTTTTGAAACATTTCACAGGCTGCCTGTAGTAATTATACAAAAGAGTTTAAATGTAGAAGTTGAATAGGAACGCCTACTTTAAGTAGGCTTTTTTTTGTTTTAATAATTTTTTAAGTTTATTTGTGTTTGATCAGTATATTTTTTTCTCGTAACCTTTTCACTACTCTATAAATTTAATAGAGATATGCTTCAAGTGCTAAGGCCATGAATACTGAATTCGTTTCCCTCCTGCCTCTTTGTATTTATATTCTGAGACAGCAGAGTTGCCTGGTGACAGCCTCTTCACTTCAACAGCAGCTGGCAAGCCCTCCTTGTCCTGAAAATATGAAAGAAAGAGTTAACTAATATTTCATGCTATGATTTAAATGTGACAATCTGGAAGTGCCAATACCACACAGAGTACGATTTACAAGATAAAATTTTTTTCTTATGTCTCAGAAGCAATAAAGGAAGAAAAATAAACAGACCTTCCTCACACATAGCTAGCATGCAACAAAAATTAATCCAGAGTTAGTGCATCATCTAGAGTTTAACAATACCAGACACAAGCAGTGATTGTGTAAATCTGCCAATTTAACTTATATTTCCAGAATGCAAATTCTCAAGTTACGCAAGATAAGACCAAAGCAACTACAGTTCTGACATTTTTACAAGAAACACTCACCCTCTGTAATATTTACAAGACATGTACTTCAAATTGCTTATGTATGCCTATCTGCTTTCCCAAGATTACTGCTTCTGCTAAACGTTCAAGCATCTGTAGCCCAAAATAATTTCTTTAAGTTAGCTTTTTACAGCAAAAATCAAAGATTTACATTTGCTAAAATGAGAGTTTATAGCCACCCTAATTCATACCTAACACTGGCATATTCATAAGAAACTTCATTCAAAAAAACCCCAAACCTTTATTCAATTAATTTTAAGAGAAATTTTACATGTCATTTTTTCTACTTTCCTGCATCAACCAGATAATTTTTAATTCTGTTTGTTGTTTCGAAGAAAGCCAGGAATAACATTTTAATGTCATATTGCTTTTTAGAAATACTGTATTACAAGGAACTCATGTAAAACCACAACGTGGCCATGGCAGTCTATCAACTACATTACAACACCTAAAGGAATTGCAAATGAAAACAAATAGTATTTTCCAACATACTGCCAGGCTTTTCATTACTAGAAAATACTTGGGATTTATAAACATTTGTCAAACCGCTTTATTTTTACCATTTTTGGTTTTAGTTTTAATGATATTGTGGCCATTTTAATTTACTAATAACCTTTATTTTCCATGTATTACAGAACACTTTACAGTAGACTAACTTTTTTTTTTAATCTCTTCCCAAAATTCACCCACCATAATAAATTCATATAGACATATTATTAGGCAAATACATACGAGTACCACAGAAATATATTCATTGTTATATGGACCGCTACATCTCAGGTTTAATCGGAACTGACTTAAAAAGCTCTTCGAACAAAAGTGTTCTAGCCAACCACAAGTTCTTGAAGTGCTGCACTAAAAAAGAAAACAAACCAACCCTACTCTTCAGCAATTGTATAATTGCCTAAACTACACAGAGAATACCTTCTTTGTTAAACATCCAACAGTGAATACTGATTTCTAAAGCCTCAAGCTATGTAACTTCATAATGTTTAAAACTCTGACCTTACTTTCATACTTTCAATATTGATAGTCTCAAACTGTTTTCAGTTTCAAAGTTATCATGTGTTACTGCTGTAGAGTACCACCAGCTCCCAGTGACGCTGCTCTGGGTTATTGATCTGCACAAATACCCTCTGTTCTGGGAATCTTCCTGCACAGCAATACAGGTTTTACAGAAAACGAGCTCTTCAACATCACTTCGTGTTTTGATGGCTTCAAAATTTCTATTATTGTATCTCTGTTTACTTCAGTTATTCAAATGGCATTGAAACAGAAAAAACGGATTCTATCAAAGATGAAACTGTGACACAAGAAACTGAAAATCCCATTCTTAATTCTACTGTTTTCTTTAGTGGAGATGTTTACATAAATATATTTTACAGTACATTCCAAAAAGTAACCTATCTATTATACAATGAACCTGCTTCACATACATTTCATTATCAATAAAGGACAGCCAAATGGAGCTGTCATTTTTGGTGAGACATTATTATAAAGAGGAATACTACAGTTGTGGTTTCTACAACAATGTAGACATCCTCAGAGCTTCACGCTTAATGTATTTACAACTACAGAAATCTATGTTATTAAATGACCCTAACTGACTAACAGTTTCAGTGGTCACCAACTCAATCCTAAGTTTTAAAGCGTGCAAGATCATACATAAAAGATTGCATTAATTATTTTATTGATACATTTCAGAACTTAACCTTGTACCCTTCAGTACTCAATTTCACCTTTCTGTTCCAGCATGATCCGTGTAACCTGCTCATCTCCATTTATCAGTCATATTAGTACTGTCCATTCTATCAAAATGGTAATGAAAATTCCTAAGGGCCAGTAAACTGGAAGCAAGTTAAAAAAAGAAAAAAAATTAAAATCAGAGACTGGTCACAGTGAGCCTCAACTAAGGCTACAGCATCTCTGAGGTCTTGTGCAAGCCTACAAACTGCAGCACTAAATGAGAGGAAAGTTTGTAAAAACGGGAAAAGCATTCAATACACTCACCTGCAAAAGGTTTCTGTGGAGTCAGATGCGTCGATGACAGAAGCTGAACTTCTTGAACAGTATTCAGAACTTGGGGGAGTAGGGGTGGGGAAGAGGTTCTGAGGTGGAAAAACACACCTCACCTAGCTTATGACCATGAGATGATAGAAAAAGAAAATCACTGAGTGTTCAGCTACGCAGACTGACTTCTCTCTTTTGGAGTAAAGTTCATTAACCAGAGAGCATCAAGCACTGCAAGAGAATTGTGGGTATATTTACACTCACAGTATTGACCTATTTCCTATCTGCAATGCTTTCAGCTACTATTAACAAAGCTCAGTTTATGCCATGTGTGATGCTGTAATAAAAAGAAGGCCTCTGAAAAAGTAAGTTTAGCACATTTAAAGCAGTACTATCAGCCTGAAAAGAAATCTGTTTTAGATAAAGAGGAGCTTGCTGATATCCAGTGCAACTAGACGGGAAATCTATCATCTCACTAAAAATTTTTAAAACATTTTTGTTACTGGAGAAAAGGCATGGGTATCAAAAGGATTTTTAACTGCAAAACAGAAAAGCCCTGGGAACATTTGAAGATATTTCATACTTCCAAGATGTATGACAGCACACATCCAGCTATCAAGGTACTCCCAAAACAGTGGACTAGTCTAGTTCTCAGCAGGAACATTTCATAATCATGTTATATGATATATATCATTTAGTAGCTGGCCATGGAAACCAGGTGTATATAAAACTAGCAATTTCATTAATTTCCTTTCTCTCTTCCTTGCCCATATTTATTACCCAACAAACTCCCAACTACACTTCTGACTTTTTCAAGAGCTCTGCCAATTCTTTTCAATTTGCCCACCCTTTGCAGCAGATTTGCTGAAAACAATTTTTTCCTTCATTACCAACTCCAAAGGTAATCTAAAAATGCAGCTTCAACCCACTTGCACAATTTTTCTCCACAGGTTGATCCACAAGGTGCTGCAGAGCAGGTGGTGATCGACTCGCACCGTGCTGACATGCAAATCTACTGAGGATGACTAAGGAAACGAGGAGCGTAACTTGTTACGGCCAGCTGGCAGCACAGCTGTAGTCTCCAATATCTGCACATCATCACTGATTTGCAAGAACATCTACTATTAGACAGAACAAAAGGGAAAGCTGTGTCCTGTAGACAGTACATCCTCAGAAGCAACTCCTCACAGCAACGGAGAGAGCTGACGGAGTAGGACATTCAGAGAGCCGTTGTTCCCATAGTGCTTGGTAGAAACTCCACTGCTAGCTAGAGCCACGCTTGCATTATTGCACACCATCATCTGCTTAGCACCGATAAGCAGTATGATGAGGGGAAGCAGTTTTCAACATATCTTAAAAACTAGCAGTAAGCTCAAGAGCTGTGGCGGCTTTTATCACAGACAAGCACACCTTGAGGAGTGCATACTCTTTTCTCGTTATCTCATACCACGTCTAATTGGGCTTCTAAGCTCTCTGCTCCCTAGCCGCTTTTTCCAGTTCCACCCTTGTACACTAATCAAAAGAATTCAAAGTATCAACAGGTCATTTCTAAAAACTCTCCTTCCTGTTAAACTCTCTTACTTGCCCTACATCCAATCATCCTTTTTGGAGGAGGGAAACAAACAGCATTTACAGTAATTTACGTGTTGAAAAATAAACATATATCACTAATTGTAGTATCACAACACTAATACTTCATGCCATAATTGTTCCACAGAGCCTCTACTGCCTTTTCTTGAATGATCAGACTAATGACAAAGTTCTCTCCATCTTTTTATACAGCATATATGATGAAAGATTAAATTAGAAGTTACACACACAAACACAACTCCTTTTAAAAAGGCTCAAAACACTGTATTTACATCTGCAAGTACTCACTTTATTACTACAACCTTTATAACAGAGCTTAGGTTTGCTTCAAACAAAACAGGGTTCTCAGCGACAGAAGCACAAGAAAAAGCCCTGCATACAGTTAGTCTACAAAGAATTAACTGGATTAATTAGCAAGGGATTTGAGAAGCAGCTTGGAGCTAGAAAACCAAAACACTAAATTGTTTAAATACTTTGGCAATGGATCAAGGTTTCTAAGCAGCCCTATGTTCCATTCTCTCCTTTTTTTTCCTTTTTTTTTTTTTTTTTTGCTCGGTGTTTTAACACATTTAACCTGACAAGGTACTTTTTCATGAGATATGAATGACACTGTCAAAATACCAAAAAAGAAGATGTGAATTAAAAAATGCCACAAGCTGTTAGCAATTCTGCCAACATGTATGAGCCCAGGCAACATTAATTAAAAATCAATAGCTTAGGACATAAATAGCTCTTATCTCTGTTATAGTATATCTCTAACATAACTCTTTATTAAAAAAAAAAAAGGCAATGTCTTTGCTATTATACTGACTGAATTGACCACAACAAAGCAAGAAGAAATAAGGCAAAAACACTGAGCACAGAACCACACATGAGAAAGGGAGGACAGGCCTATGAATGATTGGAATGTTTCAGCCTTGCACTATCATTAACATATAACTGGCCAGAAATAGCCACACTGCAAATACTTGCAGAATAAGTTACCAGGAAGAACATTTCAGGTTTTCAGCGCTAATATCATTCTATACAAACTCTGTATGCCAAGGAAATAAGAATAACGAACACATCTTTCTGTCAGCTAGAGCTTATTAATAAGTACTTTTATTATGCATCTCAACTAAAGACAAAGTTACTGTAAATTCTCTGGTAATTACAAAACACAGGTGAGAAAGAGGCAGGAAATTGCACTCTATTCTTCTTTAGAGCTACAATCTTCAAACTAAAGTTACATTAGAAGACATCAAAGCTAAAAGATTTAAACTAAACTAGGAACTTAAGCCACCACTTTCAAAAGCTGTTTTCAAGCTTACAGACTGCCAAACATTTGAAAGACTTAAACCCGTTTTCTATCAAGAGATCACCTACACACACCGAGCTGGATGCACTGTTTGGGTCTGCCATAACTCCTAGAGAATCACGACAATTTAGATTTCTGAACAGTTTCTACAGAAAATTTATGAATATAAAAAAGAATATGTAAGAATCATCGTGAAACAGCAAGGTTAATTCAGTTTTCTTTTTGTCTAGTGACTCTTGCATTATTCAATTATTTATTAATGATGCACATATCAAATGATTCCATCAAGACACAGCAGTCGAAATCAATGACAAAGCACTCAACCAGGCACTATTTAGCAAAAACTTCTTTATTTGAATTCAAAATAGAAGGGAAAATTTCACTTACATAAGTGACGCGTACCTATGCCAAGACACTAAAACACTCTACAAATTTCAGTGGAAGAGCAGATCATAAAATTGTAGCACGCTTCAGGTGGAATTCTCAGGACAAAAAGGATTATTTTGATATTCATGACTGCAAATTTGAGCTTTCAAGAACATCTTCTAGCGGATGACCATATGCAACTGCAGTTCCTCCCAACTACAGAACAGAGACCTGCAGATGAACACCAACACCAAACTTTGGATAACACTATAGCGGACAGCCAGTCATTCAGGAATTAAAGAGTCCAGAACATACCAGGAGGTTGAATTTATTAAAAAGAAGTACTACAGATTGTTTTCCTTGCAAAGACGTTTTTTTACAAATACCGATCTGAAATACTGAATCTATAGATTATAGATCCAGGACATCAGCTTTGTAAAATCATATGCCAAGCAGATCATAGCTACAGAAATAATCAGAGATTAATTAGAAATTCACTTCTGTTATGGCAATGCAGTCATGAAGTACTAGACTTTAAGGTCTTAAATGATAACATTTCAGTATGTCAGTTGGATTTTGAGTCCTACCTCGCAGCTGAACTTTGCGACATTCCTACTTCTGCCTCTTCCCACCCCCTTGCAATAATCCCACCTCCCAAAAATTTAGTTTATTGATTACAGTGCAGCAAAGAAAATCAAAGGTTCTATTCACAAAATACAGATGCCAAGTGTCAGGACAGGGAAACAGAAGACCTCGCTTTTCACAAGGCCTTTTGGTCTAACTTTTCATCAAGCTACAGTCAGAAATGGCATATCCTTCTGTGGGACAAAGGTGTGAGGGGGAAGAAGGGGAGTAGAAAAAATATTAATATAGAATTACTATACTTTTCTGGCAAGCGGGTGCAAATTTTTTTTCTATTTTATTTTTTTAAGATATGTTTTTGGTTTATAAGATTATCTTCAACCACCTGGATTCTCAACTCTTCAATTTCCATTCAAGCTATTGCCAATTTCAGTTAACCTTGTTTAAGGTGTACCAAATACAAGTTCTTGTTGCTGCATTTGAGATAACATAATTATTCATCTAAATGGTGAATTATGCAATCTTAATTTTTAGTAGGAGAGGTACATTAGAATAAGAATTGCTGCTAATAGTGTTCCTCTAAATGGAATAAATTGAAACTCCACCAAGTTGCCCCAATAATGTTTTTTGTCATTAAAAAAAAAACAACAAACCCTATCATTTTATTAACATTTCAATCATCTTCATTGAATTTTCAAGAAAATAATACAATTCAGAGGCTTTGTTACATCTCTGTCTCCATTTTATTTTATCATTATAAATTAAACTGATTATAAAGATGCAGAAGTAATTTGTAAACTCTTTCAAAGACATGATTTGCATTTTTCTCCTACAAAGACGAAGATATCCCCCTAACATGCTCCACTTGTGTTAAATATTAAATAAAGATACTTACACTACATATACGGCAAAAATGGAAGATATTTCTGATATGTTTTGGGATTACTTTTAGTATTCTAACACCGTTTATAACATTGGTGCAAATACTGCCACCAATAAAGAAACAAACATTAAAAAGGTGTCCTTTAAGCTTCCCTTTAAGGCATCTACCATAATCGTATAATTTGCTCTGGACATCATTAAAATGTAAAGTTAATGAGGATTCAGCTGAAAACAGAAGAAATGTAACCTATTTTCAGGCAAAACTTCTAACACTGCAATCAGAGGGAAAACCTCTTTGATGTCTCTTTGTCTCTTCTCATTAATTTTCTTTTGGTTTAAAAAAACACAAAGGCTGTTTAAACTAAAAAATGCATAGAAGTTTAAACATGGTAATTATAGTAAAGCTTCAATGAGGTCATTAGGTTTTTAAAACTTTGAGATAAACAAAATTGAGATGTATGACTATTTTAAAAACATGTCAATACTCAATTTTAATTGTCCATGTGATACCCACTGCATGCTAAGGATTTTGTCTAGATACAGAATTGCTTCAAGATTATACAGTGAAGGACCTAATCCTGTATCCAGGCTAGAGCAAAGCAGTCAAGAAATGCATCGAAATGTAAAGCGCTGTAATTACTCTATTACTGGATACCACGTTTGGTATTCGTACGTGCAACAAAGCATGCTTTTTGCAATCTGCATGCAAGAGAGAGGGCAAATTGTGAGATTCTGCTACTGTTTACCTCTACAGTTCATTAAAGAACAAAATACTGAACAAGTTAAAGAATTCTATTTCCTCACTACATCTATTTTTGTTCATGAATACTGCCAAGGTCCACACCAAGCTATATACTTCTGTTTTAACACACTAATTCTTGCCAGCAGAAAATATGTTTAAGAGCTATTTAATTACATAGTACTGACAGAATCAACCACACACTGAAGTGGTATGTATTTGTAGTGAATAATTTACAAGTAAATGTTCTCAAAACATAATCAAAAATTTTAACACTACTGTATACAAAATAAGATGATAGATTATCACAAACACAAGTACTGCATTTAGGCCATTAAGTAACAGCAACAAATATACAGGACAAACACAACATCTTTAGTGTAGAAGGACATTAATCATAATGAAGCAAAATAAACATATCTATAACATTTTTCCATGTGAATAATGGATAAAATAAATAAAATGGGATGAGGTGAGATCAATATATTAGTCTGAGGTAATTGTAAGTATGAATTTTAATGCACTTGTGGATGTAGGTTATAGCTTTAATAGGGAATTATTTATCCTATTGATAAACTCTTCAAGTTAAACTGACTGAATGATCAACAGGCAAGTATCAGATAAAATCAGGTATTACTTTAGGTGCAAGTGAAGAAAATGTTTAGAAGAAAATCTCATACTTAATGAAAACAAAATTTTGAGGTTTCTGTTTTATTGGAGGGGGAGGGCATGCTACTCTGCCATATTTTATTACAATTTAATCCTGCCCTTCACCACAGGCCAGTTCTGTTCTACAACCTCTCCTACTGCCTATTGAAGAGACAGCATAAGCTAATTTCTGTGCTGAGCTGTTTCTCATATCCTGGTATCTTTCACTACTTGCTTGCACTGTCCTAATGTCATATTCACAAAAAGACAATGTTATTTAAATAATGTGTTAAGTCAAACATGAAGCTCACAAACATGAAAAGTCAGAAGCCTGATTCTACTGTCTACCTATACTGTGATACTTAATCAGCTATTTTGTCTTCACATTTTAGCATTTGATTTGAGCCTGCATTAATTATTTTTGAGAGGTGCTTTTCCACAGAGTGATGATCTGGTTTTAGAATCTTTGGAACAGAAGATCAAGGATATCAAAAGTATCTTACAGGTCAACTAGACACAAATGAAGGGTAGTTATTTACTTAAGAGATAACACGATGTAAGAATCAATCTCAAAGAAGGTAATGTTACCACATTTACATTCATAACTATGTATTTTCAATGTAAATGACTCTTCAAAGGAACTAGAGATGGGACTCGGTTAATCCCAGTAGAACGCAACAGGAGTTGTGAGTGTAATTCTCTTCACCACCATTTAAAATCCTACACAAATTCTAAGTGTGGAAATTCTTTTGCCTGCAATATACAAGATACTGCTTTAAAAATACTCCCTGAAAGTTCTTTTTTTTTTCCCCCCACATTCCTTCCCCAGGTGTAGGTACTGTAATAGCTGATGAAGTCTGTGACAGACCACACATTGTTGGCATGGTAAACAGGACCCTTCTCTCCTGCTCCTCCTCTTTTAACTGCGGCACTTTCCACCCAGATTATGATGTTCTACAGGGTACTTCTACACGGTCTCATATTATTTGACTATCTATATTATGCATCATTTGTTTTTACTAGCTCATCAAATTAGAAAACATTAGTCTCCAATCGAAGAGTTCAGAACAATCACAACCAGCTTAAATATTGGGGGTTTTGAAAGTTTGTGGGTTTTTTTAAATCCCTAGGGAAGTGCAAATCAACTAACTCTCCAGGCTATAACCCATTCCGTATAATAGATTATTAATACCAGTTATTTGTTCCTACCCCTCCATACAAGGTTATCATGATTAATACTGCAGTTCAACTTCCTTGGTTTCTATCCCACTCTTCCATGAAATAAATCCCATTAAAAAGCATGTCAAAAGCTGTTTGCATCTAAAAAAAGACATAAAAATCATCTTCCTAAGATCCCAGAATCTATCAGCATCTGGAATTTTGACAAATGGTTCACCAAAACTTGGTAGCCCCAGCAGGGCCAAAAGCCGCCTTATTCATCGGTCAGGATTCAGCAGCATTACCTTAGCCTTCCTTCTCTCCTCTCAACGATAGAGCCCAGTGGAGAGCAGGTGAATCACCTTGTTCACAGATAATGAGCATGTCAGGATATTAACAGAACATAAACACTGTTCTTTATGATGAGCATGTGTCTTGCCACTGCTATTCACAAGCACTGCTAGAGGAAGGCGTACCACACACTGACCCTTCACAGTCGATCGGCATGCTACAGCATTTCACACAGAACGCTGCAGGATCAGTCCTGTCTCTGGCAGCACAAAAGGTACGGTCTGGGATTTGGTTTGATTTGTTTTTTACAACCATTGCTGAAGCAAAATGGTAGTCTTGAATTAATTCTACGCTTCTTTGATAATAATTTAACCTCAAATCATCTTTCTTTCTAATTCTATTTCAATCTAAAAAGAAATTAAAAAACAAACAAAAAAAAGCCAACAAAAAAACACAAGAAACCTGACAATGTCTCTTTTTGTTCATGACAAAAAAAATCACACCAAAGAGAAGCAGACCAATACTGCCTCGGGCACTTTGCTAGGCCTCTTTTTGCGTTAGAGTTTACATTCTCTTCTTGCAAGGAACTACCTAAAACAAAAAGAACCAGTAAGAAAAACAGATCTAGTTCATCTTTTGCTCCACCAAATTTGCTTTGCTTGCACATTACACTTAAAGTAGTGCTCTGGGTAGAATTACTGACCTATGTGTCAACAGACTAAACATGGACACAAGTTCTAAACTCTGATATTTCTATTGAAGACACTCATAGGAAGCACCAGTACAACTGGGGATGGACCAAATGCCAGTCATTTCTGGGACGATGCTTTCAACATTAGGCCAAAAAAACCCCAAATCGCTATTCTTAATCTAAGGGGAATCTACTTTAAAGTCATTAATTCTTTGTTTCTTATTCATCTGAATGACACTAATTAAAAGTTCTTTACAGAGATGTCTATATCTAGATTAACAGCTGATTGCAGATGCATTAAGCTTTAAGCAAAAGTTAA
>Ga0065711_1005363_pt1 | contig 20456 bp, 12 predicted proteins | sample Hoacrofraction12_FD_59098 | JGI IMG/M metagenome (GOLD analysis project Ga0065711, IMG submission 59098) | Hoatzin crop microbial communities from Cojedes, Venezuela - Epithelial fraction 12 v2 (version 2) | ecosystem: Host-associated > Birds > Digestive system > Esophagus > Crop | place...
GGTAAATAGTAAAATACATTATCTAAGGTAACCATCAGTATCTCCAGGATCCCATTATAATTTAATATTACCTACTGAAATTTGGATTGAGTTTGGCTGATTTCATAGCTACCACCACGGTGAACAGCTAATGCAGTATTTTTAATACCAAGAGCACAGTTTGACATGTTTATATTGCTCTGACACATCCTCTATTTACTGGAGAAGCCATCCTGAAGTCTTCAGTGACACACCACCTGAAGTATATGTGAGATGCTTTACTTTTTTTTTTCTCCTGTTAGTAAGGGCTGATGATTTAACATACGTGGACTAACTGTGAAAATAAGAGTGCTTTTTTTGACCCAGGGTAACTATTTAAGATGTAAATCTGTAAATGCCTACATGCTTGTGTATGTTACAATAGCATGTATGGTCAGAGCATGTCCCTCATCGAGCCGATTGCCTTTTTTTCGTGCTTGATAATGACAATCCCTGTACTTAGGGTTACAAAGTCATCTTTACCCTACCTACGCTCACATCTGTGTAGATGCAGAAGCACAGACACAGCAGAGAAAATGAGACTCACACAGTGCTAAAGGTAGCTATAATGAAAAGACCAAAATAGCATCATGATTCACAAACACAGAACAACCAGGTACCACAGAAACCAGGAGCTCCAAGAAATGAAAAGTAGACTAATAATCTTACTATTAATTCTTCCGTAGTACTGGAAATTATTCAACGCATTGCTCTGTTGAATCTAGCAGGAGAACACCTGCAGGTTTAATAAAGCTCCCTGTTTCATTCCTTGATTTATAACCTTTTATGTAAAACCTTTTTTTCCCCTCTGAACAATCCCTCTTTCTGAAATTCAGTAACTACCATACTGGAATAACAAAAACTAACAGGGCAGAGCAATAATATGCAGCCAATCTGAAGAGACTTATGTGGGACTGATGAGATGTATTATTACTTTTGAGAGACCAGATGCTGAGAGAAAAACATACTCATGGCTGTGAAACAGTATGTGCTCCTGGGCACCTACTAATACTGCATTTCCATAGAGCAGAAAACCCAGTTCAGAAGATGCAGTTCAAAAATTTCCCATGACATCCAGACCCAGACCACAGCAAGCATTGCCAGCCTTCATTAACTTGCAGGGACAGATGGTTTAATGAGGACACTTACCTTAACACAACACTTCAGTGCTCAGAGGTTGGGGTCCAGAGGCTGAATGCTATAGAAATTTTACACTAGTAATTTGACAGAAACCACCAGAAAGACTAGTTAGGAGCTAGCAGGATAAAGAGCAAGGATCACTGGCAGGATACTGTAGGGAATGTTGCTCACCCTAATTTGTATGACCTATCAGACTTCACAAGTTATTTCTTTTCTCAATTTTTGTGACTCTGTTTTAAACCCTTGCCTCAAAAAAACCAACCCAACAAAAAACCCACCCAAACACCAAACAATAAACACAAATAAGTAAATAAACTGAAAACTAGAATAGAGTTTCCATTTTAAAGAAGTTGCCTTCCCAATTCAGTCTCCCCTAACAGCAATAGTTCTCAGGGTATCAGGGGCACATGAAAACAGAAGAACCGTTCCCATCGCTCTGGCATGACTGCATTAGGGAACGAAGAGTCTGCCAGTTGTATTTACCTTGGCATGTGTTGATTTACGAATACTACTACACGTAATTTAAAGACAAAGCATGTAAAATACCATTTCAAATGGAAGAAGTCCAGTTAATAGGTCACGCTACCGTCAAGCTCCATGATCTTCTCCCTACAGCAAGTAAACTAGCAGGGTCAAAATTCAATGCAAATAGGCACTGCAAGACAATGATGTTCAGAAGACTGGAGTCTTTACACATGTTCATCTCACACTATTTTCCACTTCAATACCTTTTAGGGAGAGCAGGATTTTAAAGTGGCATTTAAAATGTATTTTCCTTCCATTACATAACCCCCTTTAAATTGTTTTTATTTTCTTTCCATTACGTACCCCCTTTAAATTGTTTGACAAATTCTTGACAAATGTTTAAAACATTTAAATTAGTTAAAAGTAGTTTTCTAGTTCCATGCTAGATTAGGACACTAGCAAACAAAGCCTAGAGCCTATATATCTATTTGCCTATAAAAAATTATTTACTGAACATTTTTTGCATAAACTGCCTGCAAAATACATACTTGCTCTTTAATGATCTTTAAAACACTGAAAACTAACGTGCGACGACACAGTTTTTTCTTAGCAGTTCTTTCACTTTCAGCATTTTGTGGGAACTAAAAAGATCGCCCTCACAAACTGACACTTCCTCCTTTCCAGCAGGAATTTAGAATGTATTGGACAGAACTCAGAGGAACTATGCTCTTCTTTTATGATGATAAGAAAGCTCCAACAGTGAGTAATGTGCTATCTTTGTAACTACCCATCTGATTGAGTGCATCAGTTATTTTCATCGTCATCCATATGTGCTCCAGACACCTCTCAGCACCCTTTCCTCTCTTATCTGCATAGTCCAAAAAAATAGTACTGTACATTGTAACAGAAAGGCAGAGATCAGAAAAGCCAGACTGAAACAAACTGTAGCATATTAATTTGCCTCACCAAAACAAAAAAGGAGTACTTTTTTGGCACCTGAGCTACAAATGTATCCACATTGCTCCATAATTTTACCAAGTGATTTTTCCTCAGCTGTGCACAAGGGTAAAATTATCATGGTGTGTAACATGACTTTCCTTTATGCAGCTGAGGAAAAAGCGCTTCGTATCATTATGGTGTACTCTGGCTGAGGGTTTAGTTGGAGTCACAAAGCAAATACTCAGGGAGGTCTCGTTGATTTAATCTGTTTGTGATTATGAAGATTAGGATGGGAAAAATCCAGAAGGTATGTTGTTGGTGAGAAGAGCTTCTGTAAGCAGAAGCAAAGGACTGAGCTTTGGCACGTCTGTCAGTTAAACTTAACCCAAGTTCTAGAAAAAAAAAGTTTCTATCTGTTTTCTTCTAAGTGAATTCCTTCAGCCATCAGCTAGATTTTTGGTGAAAATTACAACTTGTGGTATTTCTCTTTTCCCTCCTGCTTAGTACTCACAGAAATTAGATATATCAACTTTGACCTCAGCAACCAATGTTTATCCAGATGAAAATGGCTCCGCACAGTTCATCCTGATGCTAGTCAAACGGGGAACTAGAACTGAAGGTAAAAAGAGAAAAGCTGTGATTTGTAAGCCACTCTGTACTTGACTCCATCTCCCACAGATATTCAGAGCTCCATTTTGGTGCAGGAGTAGAGCTGCCTTCTGACATCCAGGTGTACAGCCTGCAGCCAGGCAGCACCAAAAGGCTGTCAGAGAGGGAGGCAGGGAAAGGAAACTAACACCAGGGAAACTCCCCATCAAGGCATTCGAAGTTTTTCTCAGGAGTATCTGGGAATACGAAATGAGCAAAGAATTGAACAAGAAAATACGCAAGAGAAACCAGGAAGTCCCACACCGGCAGGCCCACATCACCTGTAAAACCACGAAGGGGACCAAATATCTGACCACCCCACCAGTCGGAAGCCACACAGACTGGAGTGCTCAAGGACTAGGTTTTATACTTGAGACTCACCTGTCTCCTTAGCACAGTGTCTTCTTGGATCCACATAACCTCCTTTTACTCCAATATAGCATACGATTTTTTTACGTTCCCACCTCTGTCCTCTCCCTCTATTTGAACATGGAGTACTGGGAAGGTGCAGGGTTTCGAGGTGTGATGCAGCTTGGCAGGGAGCTCATTTCCAGGCATGGTACTTCTAAAAGGGTGAGAGTTATTTGAGGCTTCCACATGAAAAACCATACTTTTTGTTGTTGTTGCTGTAGTTGTTCTTACACCATGATTTTCTGTTCCCTCAGGCTAATGACTGTGAATGTGGGAAAGAATGGAAGGGTTTTATTCTCACCGTAACAAAGGTATGGAAGAGTTTTGTATCTCACTTCATGTCGATGTCAGTATGGGGGTTTTGTCTTGACACATGCCAGAAGCTGTCTTCCACAGGCACAAAGCCTCGCTTCTAAAGTGTTTGCACATACTGAACTGTTGAGGGGTTTTGTTGTTTTCTTTTTTTTCCCGAGGAGAGCAAAATTGAGGCTGATTTAACCCCAGCTCATCTGCAGTGCACACTCTGCCGTAGCATCCAGTCAGACATAGTTCCCAATCCACTGTCTGCACTTCTAGCACAAGTCCATCCCTTGCAGCTGTGAAAAAGGGAGCCTGCTCTGAGAGAGACAACTGTCTAGGTCTTTATCATGGGATAAAGACATAACCACAGAAGTGGCCAAAATGCACACCTGAGAGACCACCTCAGCCCTGTGTTTTATTCTACTATTCTTGGCTAAATGCACTTTGAAAATAGCAAGACCCTCTTTGAAAGACCAGTGGAAAAATAAATGTTTGCTCACAAATGACTGCCTAGCTGAATCATTTAAAAAGCTGAGGATGGCTGAAATAGGTTAAATTACATTTACACAGCCTTTTGCAGTATAGAAACTGCAAAATATCTTCGTGGATTCTTACAACATTCCCACTTCTGCCAATGCACATTTCTTCTAAATCAGGACAGAGATATCCTTCTTTCACTATTCTAACAAAAACATGTGCAGCATTTTAGTTAAAGCAGAGGCATATCCAAACCTTCCAGATTATTACAGCTGCTTAAAGCAAGCAGGTAAGAAAGATTTCTGCACAGCAGCTGTGCTCAGAGATGAGCTGATGCGCACACAGAAATGACTGCTCACAATGTTTGTCCACTATTTCATTTTATTTTCAATTTCACTGTTCATTTTCAGCTGTCACTTCCACCAGCTGAGTCATTACTACCTGGGCAACTTACAAGAATGCATGAAGTGCTAGAGAAGGAAAAGAAAAGAAGGATTACACTTAACAACTGTTGCAGCACATCCCCAAACAGAAAAAACCCTCCCAGCACTGCACTGACCACCATGCCAGTGTAAGCTCTGACTGGACTGTGTGAACCCCAACCTGACTAAAGAGCCTTCCCTTCTTCTTTCAAAGTATTATTTCCATACAGACGTTCACAATTCAGCTGTTGTACTAGGGTTGTATAATACTCAGTGAAAAAAACCTACCTGAAGGCCTTTATAGAGATTTCCTAAGGGAAAGATTACTCCTGCAGCTTTCCTACAATGCCTTTTGTTTTGAAAAGGCTGACTGCAGCATATTGCTATGCTCAAAAAACTTCAGAAAGGCACACATTGGGCTGTTGTATCAGCCCTTCTGAAAAAATGCTGATTACCATTGAGAAATTCAAGCTAAGTCCAGGTTACTCTTCTCACATCTTACCAGGGGTCCAGACAGTGTCATACCTGTATGAAAGCTTCACTTTCTCTTAAGAACACCGAAGCACTGCTGTCCTGAATTATGCTCCTATAGTAGCATTAATCAGCAGAAGTCCTTCAAATGTCATGCCTCTTGGCAGCCATGGCTAGTTACCGTGGATAAGCCTAGCATTGTGAAGAGGTGTTAGCCCGGTAGACTGCGTCTCTTCACGCAGCTCAGAGTGAGCTTTGCCAGCGTAACTCGCATTCATGCCGTTCCTCTCCTCCCTTCTATGCAGGTGCTTCTATGCAGTATCTCGGCAAGAAGCGACAGAGATGTTACAAAAGAACCCTTCATGTGGGAATTTGATCCTGCGTCCCGGAAGCGACAGCAAGAACTACGCAATCACTGTCCGACACGAGCTGGAGTAGGTTGATTCCACAATACATTATCCCATTCTTAACTAGTTTGCACTGTATTCAAAGCTGAATTCTTAATACCCGGAGTTGACATGTGAAACATATGCCTTGCCTTGAGGCTATTCTGTGAAAAGCAAATGAGGCAGCAGGGGCAGGCCTGGGATCAGTTTCTTGGTTCTCTCCTCCTCCAAAGCCAGGCAGATTAAACAAGCAATAAAGGTCAGACAGCAGTAGCCTATTTCCTTGGGTAAATGGGCGTCCCTTGTTTGCCATGAAACCGTACTCAGTTTAAGAAATCTTCATGCAGAATGAAAATGGAACAAGCTGTACCCCTTTGTAAAATAAACAACAAAAAAATGAGAGACTTAGTCTAAAAAACACACCACATTTCAGCTGAATTGCCATGTTTTAGCTTTTGTAGAGCTTCAGAACAAGAGGCATCTGAGACACCAGGAATGACATTTGCAATTCTCAGTGTTTCTGAACTAAAATGGGGAAAAAGCAAACTCTGCCACACACCTTCAGTAAGCTCTGGGGAGCACACCCATTGCTCCTGCAAAGGTGTTCATAATGACAACGATACATCAAAAAGTATTTCATTTCCGGCAGTGTATCAACTTTCATTTTCTTTCAGTGCCCCACGCTTAAAGCACTACAAAGTGATGTCCAAAGGAACAAGTTATGTTATTGAATTGGAAAGACAGGTAAGTGAGCAATTCCCTTGCTGAAGATTCTTAAGCAGGTGTAAGAACTTGAACCTTGCAAAAAAATTAGAAAAGCTCTAGTAAATTCCTAACTGTAATTTGTGAGTCAAAGTAAAGTAGGCAGAAAGTTCACCTCTCTTGTTAGTCCAACTAACCTAATCTCAAAGAACAAGTTATCTTTTAAAAACTAGGAAAGTAAGGAAAACCACCCAACATGAGCATGAAACCACTCACAAAACACCCATGATTGCCCAATTTTTTTTTTCCAACTCAGGCTTCAGTATTAATTCTGAAAACTGAGCTCTCATTGCAGCTACAGGAAGTTCAAAATGCACTCCAAGTAACTCTGAGAAATAAAATTAACTTAGTTGAAGCGTGAGTAAGGCTGTATGAACCCTGTTATTTGGTTTAAAAATTTTCTTCCACTTAAGACATGTTTAATTCATAGCCCTAGAAACATCTTATTGGTTTGAAAAAAGCATCTGGTGTTATACCATCTCCTGAAAAACCATCAGCAGTCTTTGAAGAGCACAGCAGTACGGAGAGCGCTCTCTTTTTTGGTCTGTTTACTCATTTGATGGAAGGGAAGGAGTTACATGTTAAAGGGTCAAAACATTACCATAGGTTGCAGAGGGCTGTCCTAGACCTCACTGCATCCAAATGCTGGATGTAAATCCAGTATCAGTTGTTTGAGAAGCATTGCTAGGGATCCCAGCCTGCCGGCATGTTTTTGAAAACATTGTGTTCTCAACACAGGTAGCATGTTGTATCTGATGGCGGGGTTTTTTTGTTGGTTTGGTGTTTTGTTTGTTTTGGTGAAACAGGTGACGCTCCCAAGCCTTCAGGATGTTGTCAGTTACTTTGTGACTCAAACCCGAGGGAACCTGAAGCCCTTTGTCATACAGACGTACACTGCAGAGGACCCAGTGTGCTGAAAACAAGCTGGTTGCTGAAGGCACACACAGGAATGGTGCTGCTAAAAAAAACAGGCATGAGAAGCAGCGCAGGAACTCCATGCTATTGAAGATAAACAGAAGGCATTCCCCAGGCTACTCAATTTCTAGAGCAACTCTGTTGGCCCTAAACCAAGAATGTGACACAGCTTCTCCCAGAGAAACTTCTGAGATTTGGGGAGGGCTAATAACCCCAATTCCTGTAGAAGATTAAATGTGGAAAAAGAAAAGAGTGGGAAAGAGAGGACACATCACCCCTGCAAATTGCAATGGAAAAACATGGTATTGAAATGAGACAGACAGTGTTTGTGGGATCAGTTCTGTCACCGGCTCACAGTGCAATAAACTCCTCGTGTTACAGAGCCCACTTCTTGTCTACTCACTTGTGACAGTATCAGTGCCATTTATGACATCCCACAGAGACAGCAGGAATGCCTCATCTCTGCTGGGCCTTTGAGCACTGCCAGAGAGGTGCAATACAGAGAAAAAAAGCAGAAAATACAAGTCTGGGTAGCTTAAACTGGGGCTTCCTGGTTCTCTGTAAAGTCATGCAACCCTTACAGGACCTGGAACACCCAAAGTAAGGTGGCTGGGGCGTTGCCCATGTTGTGCAACTGAAGGAGCTCATAAATTCAAGAAAACCGAGACATCTCCTGCCCAACTGAACATTCCCACCCCTTCTACATGCCAGCGGTAGTGTTCATCAGACTGTGCCATGAGCTACTTCAGGAAACTAAATAAGTCAGCATCCCTGTTGGTTAGGCTCTCTGAACTACCGTCTCCATGGGCTGAGACAAGCCCCAGCAAGCCCACAAGGAGGACAAAACTGCACAGCTGGTAATGAGGGAAGGCAGCAGGGCATGCGAGAGCCCTGTTGATCATACTCCACAGCTGTGGAACCCCACTGAGCCTTAGGCACAGCATCCATCTTCTGGGAAAGTGGGGATCCAGTCTTCCAAAGAAGCAACTTAGGTGATCAGCAGTAAGACGCAAGTTTAGTATTTTTAGCCTCTAATTTCTGCCAGGCAGCTGGACTGAACAAAGTGCTTACGGGATGGGTACCCACTGCTGAGCTACACTCCTTCATAGTGAGTGGAGATAACTAGCTCCAGAGCCTGGCTTTCTTCTTTAAAGGAGCCCCAGCCAAATGAACTGCACCTCTTCTCTGACAGTGGTGGGGGAGCATTCACACAGCTCAGCTGAAGACAGCTATGATCGAGATACCAAAGCAGCTAGTGCCTTCACTACACGCACAGGGAGTGCTCTAGGTAGAGTTGCTCTTATTTCCAGACAAAGACTGATCATAATATCCTTTGATATGAGCAAGGAATTACAAATTAATGATTACTTGTTTCAAGGATTATAGAAGTCAAGGCTTGTTTTAAAAGAGTGCCCATGAGTTTCTAAATAATAGGTTATGTGTGACTGTATGAAGGCACAATCACTGTATTTATAAAAGTACAACATAACATGAGACATTAGCGCTTTCTTTTCATGAATATACTTAAGATCACTTTGTGAAGATGGTGCTGCTCAGTATCCATGAGGTTAGAGTTGCAGCTTTTCCTCAGTATGAAACTGAAACTTGGGTGTTGCTGTGAGAAATAGGAACTTAATACTTCTTCACTGTATCTCATTTTGCCATGCAAAATGATTCACGTACTAGAAAGACAGCTCTGCTGGTGTTATCAATGCTGCAACCGATGACACCTTTAAGCTTGAGCCTCAATAAGCTTTCTGCAGCATGGATAAACACCCACGCTAGTTACTTCATCGACCACACAAAAGACACCAGAAGACATTTACTAAAATAAACTCTCAAAGCTATCTGGTCAAAACTTACCCAGCTTTGGACAAAGGTTTAGGCTGCTGCACTGTGCTGCAGCAGGGTATGCTTTATATAATTGCAGACCCAAGATAATTAACAGGGATGGATAAACCTTTCAAGCTAATAAGCCAGTTGCATTTGGCTGATATTAAATTCCTTTCTTCAAAGAACTGGCCCACAGCCACATTGTTGCAAAGACAGAAGGAAAAATTAAGAACATGAACTTATCTAAAGCCTTTACTTAAGTTTGATATGAGTCAGACAGATATACAAACTCTCTGCCTAGCTCAAACGCACGATTTCATCAGGCTGTGATGAGGTGATGGGGTTTCTGCATTCACAGAGGCCCAGCTGGTGCCAGAGTTGTTCTTTATATGCATTCATTATTCTTGAATAGCACCTTTTTTTTTTAAATAGGCATTCACATTTTCACCATACATAAGGGTGGGAAAAAAGCTGAAAATGTGTGCTTTTTACTCCTTGTATAGGTAAATACAGTCCTAAATTCATCAGATCCACCAAAACAGTCTTGTTAACAGCAGCATGATCTTCATGGAATCCTCACCACTCCTAGCATTAAAGAAACACTGGAGATTAACTACAGAGAACAGTTGAGCTGGGTGCTAAATGCCTCATGTTTTTGTTGCACAAATATTCCTGCAACTATTCAGAATGTGAGAAATTAAGGGAAAGCTAGTGTAAATATGAGCAAACTCTGTAAAAAAGCATTTGAGAGAGAGATCTTCAATACTTATTTAAAACTCCATCTCTGCAAGTCAACTGCTTTTTCAAGGAATAACACTTTGAAGCAAAGCTATTCGAAGTGTTCTAGTGGAATGACAGTTCTTCACTGCTGCAGGGAGACGGCTAGCTGTAGCTGCTCCATAGGAATAGAGCAGCAAACAGCCCTAGACACACACAAGCTTTCATTACAGTGAAAAAAACCTAAAAAACACCAAACAAAAGCAGTTCTCAGATTCCAGGTAGTGCTACAAGCCTCTGCGCACTTAGCACTGGTAGTGACAACGCTGGAGATCTGGAAGACCAGCTCCCCGAAATTCACTTACCCAGTTTGACTGAGCCCTGTTAATGTGATCGTGCTGAACACTTGTCAAGACTTTTGGTAAAAAACAGCAGCAGATTGAGAAATGGGCTGTATCAAACACAAATTCACACTGAATCAGCTCACTCCACTCTGCACAACTGTCAGTGTAAATACATTCACTCTCGATATCAGCAATTCAGAAAGTTTTAAAACATGAAAAACAATTTTAATGAGCCAATTCACATGCACAGTTCTTTCATATAAAGTCCTCTTTAGGTTATTACTTGTACCTAGATTAACTTATATCCAAAAAATTTTAAAGGTCTGCTAAGAAATATCTAGAGCCATTGCATATTTTCAGTTTTCCCACCAGCAACTGTTTAACTGAGCAGAACCCATCCCACAGATACATACAGTAAAAGCAGTATAGAGACACAGCCATGTCTGCAAATGATGTCCCCAGTCCCTGCCAACCTCGACCTTTTGGGCAAGGGTCTTACAAAGCTGTATGCATTGTCATTAATAAAAGCCATTCCATTAGGTGTATTTGAAAATTTACTTGAAACCTGTCCCTGAGGACCGTCAGATGGCATTCTAGCACAGTACTGAGACTTCACTAGTTTTATATGCTGCTTACTTCGAAAGCATAAGCATGATGTTAACACTACACTAAGGTGCCAGAGTGTACTTACTCAATTTCATTTGTTTCCCAGTCTTCAACTGAGAGATGACAGTGCTTTCGACTTGACCTAAACCTTTAAGTGATCCTTAGCACTAATTAGTCATTTCAGTTAAGAGTTCAGATTCTAATACTGCTACAGTGAAATACATTTTAGCTGTTACTTAGAAGTGGAAACTTACTCTCTGCTTGTGCCCTCTCTGCATTGTAAATGTAGTCATCTTTGCTCCTGCTTCAAAAAGTTTCTCCAAAAGAAGTTCTTAAAAAGAAGTGAAATAAGTTCTTAAAAAAAATGAAATAAATTAGGTAGTTTAAAAAGTATTATTAATCTAGAAAATTATATCTATAAACTGGACTGACTGTAAAACTATATACACCTTCCAGAAGATACCCCGCACGTAAGACTAAATCCTAAATATTGGAATAATTGTGTTGATTCCAGCTATTCAGTTTCATGTAGCTTGGTGCTGAAGTTCCCAGCCAAATAGCTGTTATTCCTGACTACAACTAAGAATGGAAAAAATGAGAAGTAAAATTCCTGACCAATAATGTCCATTAAATGTGAAGATTTCCCTAAAGCTTAATAAATTGTAATCAAGGATAAATGGCTAAGTAGTCAATAGCTTTTGCAACAGCTGCAGGAGATCATGTACAATCACAATCTCTAAAGCTTAAACACATTAAAAGGTTTTCCAGTTCATAGGCTTTTATTTTAACCTCACTTCACTCTATCATCATTGGGAGAAAAAAAGAACTACCAGCTCAACTATCCAATGTTTAAATGATAGAGAAAATAAGGTGGTGTCACAGATGTTTCTGTAACGCACCTCTGCCTCACCACAGCAGAAAAGCTAGTCCCTAATTATTTCCGATTAAGCAGATTTATATGAAGATATCCTAGTAACTGACTGATTATGATAAGAACCTCAGCATTCAGTGCAACTCAGACTCATGGTGTGCACAGGTGTACAGCATAACTAGTCTCTAAAACGAGCCGCGGAGGAAAGAGTGTTTGCCATGACAAACGTCCAGAGCCATTTGCCTTCTCCTCCTTTCAAAGTCATCATTTGCTACAGTGTTTTTAATTTGGTGAGGGCAGAAAGGCTCAACCACACCAAATGTTTTCTCTTTCTTGAAGACGAAGTTTTATTGTTGAAAGTATTAACTCAGCTCTTCAACAGCTTTCCACTTTCCCCATACTGAAGTATTCCCCAAAGAACAGTCCTAGTGCAGCTAATCAGCAACTCCAGCTCTCTTGACTTCAGGGGAACTGTGACAATTTACACCTATTCAAGAGCTGCCTCCCTATGTTTCCATGTTGAGACTGACGTAAGATAGCTGCTCTGACGGACAGCATCGCTAACTGTTTGGAAGAGAGCACCAACAACACAATAAAGCAGTTCACCTGCTTTTAAGTGGGAGTTGAAACCTTTTGGATGGATTAAATCTCATGTGCAGATGGCAAGAATGAAATTCTTGTTTGAGAATTAATTAATATATGCAATGGATTTCAGATGTTCTTAGAACACCTGGAGTTCTAAAATGGCAGTTTCCCCATTTGTTGCACTCTTCTCTAAGCAGCACCTAATTTGCACATGGGGACCATTTGTTAGGTTCAGCATTCTTCTTCCTTTCTTCAGCTCCCCACAAATTAATACAAATCTTGTCCTTAAGGTAAGGACTGTACTGGACATTCCACCTCATGCAGTGACCAATCCTGCTTTGACCAAACAGGTTTGAAGAAAACAGAAGCAGATGAAACACAAATCCAGTACGTCTTCAGTGCAAAGCCACTGATTTTCACCATTTGTTTTAATTAAGGCTTCACCAAAAAAAAAATATCTAGTACCATCTTTAATAGCTGAAAATTAGCACAATCCTTTCAGAACAAATGGTCCAGGAGTGACTTTTGTGTCTCTACCATCAATTGTCTTCCTGAACAAAGTAGTATCTCACTGGTGGCCCTGGCAAGTCTTCCTCCCCATCAGTCTCTGGAGCAAACGATACTGTCAAATCCACATACTTCTTATCAGCTGATGGTTTCACAAGCTTTTGCATCCTAGAAGGAAACGAAGAACAGCTTGTTAACACAGGAGGAGGAGGACTGGCAGTTGGAATTCAGGGCCAGACTAGGATGAATTTCACTGCCAACAATGAAGCCCAACATACTAGAAACCAGATTAAAATGGAGAATAAGCTGCCTTTTAATTCTGATACACAAGCTGTTCCTCCACCTGAGGTATAGTGAAAGGTATTCCATTTTCTTCATAGACTTAGCCCATTAGTGAGCTATTACATTGTTCACTAACGAGTTCTTGCTACAAAACAGAAGTGAAAATGGCCAGTTTCATATCGGATTCCTTACCCACATGATTTCTCTTTTGCGTTCTACTGAGGCACAAGGGAAATTTAGCTTTCTGTGCAAGATTTTGGTCAATGAGGAGGAGCAAGTTCTCGGTCCACCAATAATGGCTGATTGTAATACATTATTAGGGAGAACCACTCCAGTGCAGACACTAGATACACAGTTCTGATGGAAAGTAATTCCACTGGAGTGAAGACTTGCTAAGTCCTTGAATTTCAAAGGCGAATAGCAATGAGGGGGGAAAACCACCCAAGATCTGAGACTTCTTCCTTCATGACCACAATGTGAGTTTTAAACTAGGTAAGGATGTTATGTCTCAGTGCAACTTCCTCCCTTTGCTCTCCGCATTCTCAAAAGCTACAGCTATCGCTTGGGAGTTGCACAATAAAACACTGAAGTAGCAGGTCAATCAACCTCACTTTCATTACATTTTTGGACGTCTCAAAATTATTTCCTTGCCAACTCGGAGCACTTGTTCATGAGGCCAGCTCGAATGCTAGGAGGCTGGGGGAATACAGTCACTCATTTCTATTCCTTACAGGTCACTTGAAGGATTTGCCTTCTGGCTATGCTTTAGCACGCAGGTCAGAAAACTGCTTTCCCCAAAGTATTTGTTCTCTTGCAAGAACACAAAGCATTAGCCTCTTCTCAGCAGAGACGTTGAGGTCATATCCATTTGCATGAGGAAGAAGCCCCAAGCTACAGAGCAAGGCAGACAACTGTGTCTCTAAAACTTGCTTTTAAGGAGTATGGTACCAGTCAATGCTGCAATTCTGAAATGAAGACAGTCTTGCAATGCTTGTCATATTACAGTGACAGAAAGATTTTAAACACCTTAAGAAAAACCAAACACACAAGCAAGATTATAGTTTGCTGTTGAAATCTCTTTCAAAGCTTTTTGGACTGTTTGTAACAGAACCCCAAGTTGCTGTAACTACATGGAAAGCTTGAACCAAGTCTCAGGGTAATAAGAAAGCCTGACATTCACAAGAACGCAGCACCACACCACGCCTTTGACTTCATTACACACCTCACTCATTCAAAATGATTTATACAGCTGTAGGAGAAGGAATACAAACAACTTACTTTGAGATAGGCTGTAAATTCACATCTTATTATGCCAGGCGCTCTAACGGCAGTACCAGCTTAGAGGCTCTTCTCTCCCTGGAAGTCTGAAGTAGCTTGCCCATAACACATACTACTTTGCCTGATGTTACCTACTGGCAAACCTTTGAAACAGTACTGATCCATGCATCTACTTCTCTAGCAAAGTCTGTGAGCACTGACCAGCACACACATCACAGGAGCTGAGAGAAACAGACTTTGAGCTAAAGAAGTTCAGCCAACATATAACATAGAACTAAACCTGGGTGAGATCTGGCTGTTACTTTGCAAAGGCCTATCAGTCAAAAACCAATGCCCTGCCCTCACACTCTCCCTTCCAGTTTGTTAAACCCCATTTTTCTGTCAGAACGGCACTACAAAGCCTTGTGAATGTCTTCGCTTTTCAAAGGGCTAGAATGAGCTAGAATCTCAAGGAATTACTATGAACTGAACAGACTTCCAGAAATCTCAATCTGCAACCAATACATTAACTCCTTCCTGAATAAGTGTTCGCATTCTTTCAGAGCTAAGTTGCTAAATATCACCACTAATTTTAAGCCAGTTTAAAAAGGTCTGATCAGTCATCTTCTGCTTGAAGCAACGTACATTCTTTCCCCAAAAAACTGTCAAACTTCTTTGGGTTTCTCATTCTGGCATTCATCAGTTAGAGTAGCATTTTGCAAGTCTCCTGCTCTCACCATAGAAGTTAATGCACTTTCCCTTTCTTCTTTTTTTTCCAAAAGGAAGAAATTATCTTTTTTCTTTCCCAAATATTAATGACTAGCAACCACTTTGAGAGAAAACATTGCTGTCAGACACACATCCTTATGATACAACCAATGAACAAGATTTGTATGTGCACTCACATCCTTTGATCCATTTTCTGGTTATACTTACGTCAGCTTTAATCTTTTAATATGACCTGGCATCACAGGAACATACAGCATTTTGACTCCCTGTACAACCATAGTTGGTTCAATTCCATATTTCTCCTGGAATTCAAAAATTAAAACTTATTAAAGGACTAGGACAGCTGCATAAGCCAGCAGATACTACTGCTGCTAATACTACAACTAATTATTGAAAACCATAGGATTCCAACCAGAACACTTACTAATGCATGGACGCTGACAGGAGTTTTATTAAAATACATTTGAGCCAATCGAATTAACAAAGAATTTGAAAATAGGCTTGGACGTGTTTACTAAGAGACATTCCCGTTGACATAAATTCTTTCTAGAATGACTCTGGTTTGAACAATAACTTGATAAAATAAAAAAACCCCCAACAAACCAAACAATAAAACCACCCAAATCAACAACCCAAAACAAGAAAACCCTTTCCTCTCATCTTGTATTAACTCAGTACAATAGATAACTTACTCTGACAGCATTTATGAAGTCCAAGAGAGTAAAATCCTCTTTCCCATAAATTGTCCACCTGTCCCAGATTGTAAATGATATCCCATTTCTGTTTTAAAAAGAGAAAGGCTGTTTGTTACTTTAGCAAGTGAACTCAGGCACTTCCTTTAAACATGTACTAAAGAACTGCTATCTCTCCTAGCGACTTGCTGGTTTATCTTGAGCAAAAATCTCTTCCCTCTCTGCTGTTATTTCTCCAGCCCTTTGACCTGGCTAAGCACAAGACACAGTAGGAACTCCCGAGTAAACACAGTACCTGGCAATGAACTTACAGAGTTTTCAGACCTACTGAAAAACAGCTCCTGTATTGACTAAGATGCAGAAACGTGTCCCGTCTGTGCAGACAGGATGTTTATTAATAACCATGACACGCACCTAACTCATCTAGATTTTTAAAGCCCCACTAGCAACAGCTTCCACTGAAAATAAAACTAAGCCCTTAAAACCACTGTTTTTAAATTAGCACAGAAGAGTATGTGCTGCATTTTCCAAACAGGAAGTTCTTGAGCAATGCATTATGGGACACCCTTGGTGGTACTAAAAATATCACTTACACCTTTAGCAGTACATAGTAAATGCGTAATAGAGTTTGATAGCGTGCTCTGATTCATGATCTTCCAAGTTTAAATAACAAAAAAAAAATGACCTTAAATATCTATTATGTTTAATGGGAGTAAGACCATGAACTGTGCTTCCATCATAGTCCTGCTATGCGAGCACATAAGGACTTAATCTGGTTATCTGGATTTAATAACTGTACAAACTTCGTACTTGTTGTAATGGGTCACCAAGTTATAAGCATCAATTACCAGGTTTCTGCCATTGTCCTTCCTACCTGATTTCCGTTCTTCTTACTTCAGCAGTTTCTGTAAAGACCATTATAGGAATGGCTAGGTTCAGAAAACAGTTCTTGTATGCATCAGCTGGGTAGCCACCCACAACTTTGATGAGTTCCAGTGCAACCTGCAGTAAATGAGAATCCCATACTTCCGTGAGACCAAACGCAGGCTTTAGGTACTGTGTTATCAATACTGGTTTAGTTAAGAGGGCAGCAGCTACAGAGTAAGTGGTTAATGAGATCAACTTTTGTCCAACCAGCAGAGTAAACCACATCTGGAGATACAACCAAGTATGCTACAGAAATCAATTCTGTTGCTTCTAATGGATATATTTAAAACGTTCAAAAGTGTTCCTAATGTAGGACTCTTCCACAACTATTTAATTCAAGACACCTCCACAAAGCATGCAGTTCTGTTGAGTTGCATGGATGTGAACTACTACAGAACAGATCCTTTCCACTCTTGGCAGTGGCACTCTGATGGAAGCTCATATTAATTGCAGAAAACAACCAAAATGCTGATCTCCAACTCCGCTTTCTGGTCAGCAAATCAGAAATAAAAGCACCAAAGGCTTACCACATCTAGAACCCAGAGAGTCCTTTTGTACTGGTACATAAGAAAAAAAGATTATTGGGCTTGAAATAAACATTTTCTTTAATGCGGTTCTGTCAGGGTAGTGTTAATCAATATCCAGACAACAGTGGTTTTAGGCAAGGAACAGTAGACAAAGAAATATGCATTTTAAGCCTTTTAAAAAGCATACTCACTAGCCCCGATACTGCAGCTGTAGCTGTTGCAATTGCAGGAATTATCTTTCCAGCAATGCGCTTTGTTTTGAACCGATCTGCTGGTTCGATGTTGTACATCTTGGCTCGCAAGTTTGATGCTGCTGTTATGAAATCTATATGCCCATTACTATCGTCATCTTTTTCAAAAGAGATGGGCTTCATTTGCAAGTCATCTGCTCATGAAAAATAAAAAAGAGCAAAAATCATTATTAGAAAACTGAAGATGTTCTAGACATAAGTTATAGGGAAGTAGAACCTTAACAAATTAAAAATTTCACATTCTGGAGCTTGGTGCCTTACTTATAACCTGCGTTCCCATGCTAGAAGAAGAAATGCCCCCATCAATACCAGTCGTTAAAAGCAAGTAATGAAAGAAATATCAGCAGAGCTCCGTAATTTTATTTTGCTTGCAACACCAGGAATAGATTTTGGACAGTCCTATGGATGTTTCTTATACACCCCACCTCAGTATAGCTCCATCCTGTGTGAATTCCCTCTATAAGCTTTGTCTGTCTGTAAGCATTTCACTATGGACTCAGTAGCACAGGAGACGGAGGTTCAGGTTGACACTCCACGGATGGGTTAGAGCTAAGCTAATCTTCTTCCCCTGTGGTCATGGACTAAAAATGCATGCATGTAATTGTTGCCCAATGACCTCTTCATGTGGCCAGGCACAAGAACAGGATTCAAGCATCCTCATTTCAACATATCTAGAAGATGGTGAAGAAGAGTCTAACAGCCTTCACAATTTAGGATAATTTCAGATTGATGCCTGTCAGTAGTAACTCTCAGCCTCCTCATACCAGAATCACTTTCAGTCCATCTGGGATCTAGCCAGCACCCTTTCCCTCCCTAGAGTTCAATTCCCTGCTGCCTGCTCGCTGTCATCAAGGTTGTACTTATATGCAAGTATAACAGAGAACCCTAAAACTTGCAGGAATCTCAGAAATACAGAAGCATAGGGTAATGTCAAGCAATACGGTCAGTTATCGGCATGGCACTTCAGAAAGCTTTAGATACCAGCTATCTGCTTCTTGCAGAATTACAGAACTGCTTTATCCAAAGACTTGAACGTCCTGCTACTGGCAGTGCAATTGCAAGATGTTACTAGGCTATAAAGCTAGTTTGCACTACTCACTTTCCAGAGCTTCATTGGATAGTATAGACTTCTCCAGCTGGAAAATAGCATTTCTTTCATCCTCACTGCTGACTGGAATATGATCTGGTTTTCTTGCAGTTTCATCAGTCTGTACAACCTGCAAGTGTGTGCAGTGCTTGAGTAATAAAATACACGAAATTTGTACAGCGCAAGTGTGAAGCGTACTAGATTTCCTGGCTTCCCTGCAGTCTTTCCTCCCCAGTTCAAGAGAGACATAGACTTGCTGGAGCAAGTCCAGCCAAGGGCCACAAAGATCATTAAAGAACTGGAGCATCTCTTACACAAGGAGAAGCTGAGAGAGCTGGGACAGTTCAGCCTGGAGAAGAGAAGGCTCTGTGGGATCTTATTAGCGTGTATAATTATCTGATGCAGGGGGAAAGTACAGAAGACAGAGCCAGACACTTTTCACTGGTGCCCAGTGACAGGACAAGGGGGTACAGGCACAAATTGAAGTGCATAAAATTGCATGAGAAACATAAGGAAATATTTTAAAGAACAAAAAAAACACCCAACAAAAACTGTGAGGATGTTTGAACACTGGCACAGGCAGCAGAGAGAGGCTGTGGAGTCTCCAACCCCAGAGATTCAAAACCCAATGGGACGCAGTCCTTGATGGCCTGCTCTAGCTGCCCCTGCTTCAGCAAGGGAATTGGACCAGGCGATCTCCGGAGGTCCCTTCCAACCTCATTCATTGTGTGATTCCAAGTCAAAATATCGGTCTTGTCTCATAAGGCAAGCATTCATGAGACAAGTGTTAACAGTGGGCAGGAAAAATATGAAAACACCCTGGAATATTTGCTAATTTTAAATGATGATAAATGCTAATCACTGCACAATAATGCTTAAACTGTTTTGAAGTTAACACTTCAAAAATAAACATAAAAGTAATGATGCTTCCTTCATATTACCTAGGAAAAAGTAAGAAATTGACACTAGTCTTGGATTGCTTTGAAGTTGTTTATGAGTAAATTTTACTATTTAGATAAGCCTGCAGACTTACACTCATGCTTGGAAAACAATGCTACAACAAATCAATTGCAAAAGGCAAAAAATCCCCACATCCTGCATTTAGCACCTGGTACATAGATATCTTAGCTATATCAAGTTGAAGTAGTCCCATATGCCACACTCGTTTCCCCAAAACACATTTTAATTTGTGTTTATTTCTCATCAACATCAGTGCAAGAAGTAGTTGGCGATGTGAGACACTGCTTGTGGATTTATTTTTTTTCTTTAAATATCACACTTACTTTGTTTGAAGGTCTGAACTCTGGTACCTTCACAGCTGAAATAATCTTCAAAATAGTTTCCTCTGACAAATCCTGTTATGGTTTTGAAGAAAAATGATTTAAATTCACATCAACTCAAAAAGGCCTCCACAAAAAGACTGTACATCCAGTAGCATTTCAAAGAATACCAAAGCCAAAAAATCCCACAAATAGTCAATGATGTTTCAGTGAAACATCATCACTGAAAGACCAAGCAACATTTCAGTTGCCACAGTGAACCAGAGTGGTGTGAAGGGCCTAGCACTTCAAAAATGAACAGAACTGAAATGTTAACATGACTTACAGGAAAAATGAATTAGAAAAGAAAAAGGGTAACAACAAAAACAAAGGATAAGCAACACAGAGGCTGTGAGTAGCAAAAAGTAAAACTCCCAGACCACAGCTAAATCATTTGATGAAAAAAATGCCTTAAAGAGATCTCGTTTCTGTTTAATTATTATATTGCACAGGAAATAGGTCCATCAAAATAAGAATTCCTGAGTTCAGTGCTTACTGAAAATACCCAATACACTACTTATTTCTTCTCCAGGTTAGGGATTAAAAAAAAAAAAAAAAAAAAAAAACC
>Ga0065711_1005364_pt1 | contig 20455 bp, 7 predicted proteins | sample Hoacrofraction12_FD_59098 | JGI IMG/M metagenome (GOLD analysis project Ga0065711, IMG submission 59098) | Hoatzin crop microbial communities from Cojedes, Venezuela - Epithelial fraction 12 v2 (version 2) | ecosystem: Host-associated > Birds > Digestive system > Esophagus > Crop | place...
GCACAAACTGAAGCATAGGAAGTTCCGTCTGAACATGAGGAAGAACTTCTTCCCTCTGAGGGTGACGGAGCACTGGAACAGGCTGCCCAGGGAAGTTGTGGAGTCTCCTTCTCTGGAGATATTCAAGACCTGCCTCGACAAGGTCGTGTGCAGCCTGCTGTAGGCAACCCTGCTTCGGCAGGGGGGTTAGACTAGATGACCCACAGAGGTCCCTTCCAACCCCTACCATTCTGTGATTCTGTGATTTCTGTTTAGTCTCTTATTTGTATTCTTATGCTTTATTATATTAAATCAGAACACTTGACTATAGACTTAACTATGTATTTCTGTAAATTATTGTTATGTAAGTTATATTAGAAAGTGGTAGAATGTCAAATGAAATCTAACTAATTACAAATGACTTTGTGTACCAATGTGTAATGAAGAAACCAAAAGGAAAATTCATCAGCATATCAACCATAAAAGATGAAGTAGAAATGGAATAAGAACTAATACCTGTTATATAACCATCATTTAAAAATACAACTGAAAATACAAGATATAAAAGAACATTTGAAATTACAAAGAAAAATCAAAATAGAAACAAAATTTGCAACAAATTTTGATGCATCATTGTGATACAGCATGATTCTTCCATCTCCCAAAATAAGATAATTTCAGAAAGAATTGAATACTGATGTATTTTCCTACTACCAATAACTGCTTTTGGAAGTTGTATATTTCATATAATCTTTTACGTACGATCACATTTATAATAAGAAAGCAGAAAACCATTGATTTTTCAATCTTTGAATGCAGAGATAAAAAAAAATAATCTGCAAACATTTTCTGGAAAAAACTACCAAGAATTAATGTAGAGAACACCCGCTTCTTAAACAACTGCAGCTAAATTATTAATATCTATCCAAAAAGGTGTACGACACTGTAGACATCATGGTCCTCTTGACGCAATCAAATCATGATGGACAGACTTCTGGGTTAGCCTTATTCACATCAATTTGGCTTCGTGTGAGTTTAAGCGCTACCGACAGTGATTCTTTTTCCGGTAATAACTTTCCTGACTAACAACATTCCATTTTCTTCATAACGTATTTCAACACATTAGGAAAAACAAAATTGTACTTTAAATAACAGATAAGTCTGTTTCATGTTTCCCAAACTAGAAACCACTGAGATGATGAGTCAGCTGAACATCAGATGAGTAGTCAGCAGAATCAGAGTACTGCAGTATGTATTTAGGTTTAATTAAGTGTGGCTCTGAAAGCATGAACTTACAGATATAGAACTCAGCACTTTCCTTGCAATAGCTCTGAACAGTCTCTAAAAGGGGCAGCAAGGTCCACTGCTGCTACACAAGCCTTGCTCCATTTGCCTACAGTTCCATCATTCATATTTATCCCAGCAGCTACACTGAGCAGAGCCACACTCTGCTGCCCTTGCTCCCTGCAAAGCCAATGCAGGAAGACAGTTGGGACAGTGAAGACATGGTGACTTCCGAATATGAACGCTTTGCTGGATGCTCTATTGCCTAGCAATGTATGTCCTTCCTGCCCATGTCCTTCCCAATTTCAATGCTCCTACCTTGTGCAAAAGCTGTTCCATTCCTCTAGTCATCTGTTATCCATCTTTGTATGTCTTAGACCTACCACACATCAGAACTTGACCAAAAGTGACAAATAGGGCTCTTCTCACAGAACTTCTGTGAGCCTGAGCCTGATACTTGAGTGATCTTTAACTGCTCTTTAAGACGATTTAGGATGTTTTACTTTATGTTAACTTTGTTCTATTACAGAACCACAGAGCTTGATTTTCACCCCACCACACCCCACTGAGTTATACTGCAGTAATTATTATTCTGCATATAGGAACAGTCCTCATAATAGTTAATACCTGTAGGAGAGTTATCCATCCGCCTTATCTAGAATATTATTTATTGTTTTGTAAAAACATTAGGTTTATTAAACTCAAGCCAAATGAAAACTACGTTAACATAAAAAAAAACTGCCATTACCCGTAACTGAGATTTTTCTCCAAATATATAGAGGGCTGCTTGCCGTCTCAGAAGCTGACTTTGCAGAAAAGTGCTGCTACTGTAGGAAGTGGTGTTATCTTTCCCTGCAAGTCTTGCACCAACATCAATGAATGGAGTCTGACTGTTGATAAATCGGTTGCTTGAACGAAGACTCGCCCATACACCTTCATAAAGATGAAAAACATTTAAAAACCTCTTTGTGTGAGGCACTGGAGATCATAATTATTAAGGCATATGCTAAAACATAATTTGGAAAGTAGAATGTTTAAACCTGTCATTTGCATCCCTCATAGGACATAATTAACAGCATGTAATGGAAAGAAGTATTTTCACAACAAAAACTGTCGAAAGCATCCTACTGCACTGTCATTTAACCTAAGATACTAATCAAACTCTGCACAGCGCCTTCTATCATCGAGAAAATGGTTGCTATGACATCAGTAACACAATGATAAAATGAATCAGAACTTGCAAGCAATTAACGTCCATTTAAGTACATGAAAATGAAATTGCTACTGTTCTTTTCAGAAGTAGAGACAAAAATTTGATGTATTTCCTTCTCAAAGGCATATTATTCTGGAAGTCTAACTAGTAAGAATATTATATAATTACCTTCTTCAAAATCGGAAATAATATCAATTCAAATTCTGTTACCCAGAATTCTTGTGTTCCTTTTGCCCTACACAATGTAATAGTATCAGACATATCATATTATAATGAAAATGTATATAAGGATGATCAATTCAAGTATTACATTTAGGATAAAGTATTCCATATTTACTCTTGAAATGCTACGATTAAAATGCAGAATGCCATCAATTTTAAATTGTCCATGTCTAATGGACAATCAGAACTGAAAATGAATTTCAAGAAGTTCTTTTTTAATCATGTGTTTCACAACTATATTCTAGCAGATGTGACTATGGTACAGTTATGTGAGTAGAGAGGAGGATGCCTAGAAGATCACAGTCTTACAGTTTTAATCTGGCAGTAAGATCACCATTACTCTGGCAGCAGGGGCATGGTACAGAAATCCAAAAGCTAGCAACAACGTGAACTTGAAACAGTGCAGTGTGATGTAGAACCACAACTTGCATCTGAAAGGAGCACAGCCATATTTGAATGGCATTGTACCAACCTAATAACCTCTGCCTTGCAAAAGCATTTTTTGTTTGCATACTGTGCCTTGCTGATCCAGCTATATTGTCATTTTTAGCGGAGGAAATTCCTACAGCACACAGACAGGGTCTGATCTGATTATGTTTAATTAAGTTTTCTGATTTCAACATAAAACAAAGTAATGATAAACCAGATTGCCAAGGCCTGTTTAGCACTAGCAGAAGAAAAGACAAGTTGTAAATATTTTTCTGTTTCTCATGCCTTAGTTAATAACAATGCTTTTGTGAGACTGTTTTTGAGTATCCAATGTGAGGTATGTGAAAGGTATTCGATTTACAGAATATAAATAGCACTACTTGAAAATCAAATCCCTTGAAGTATACTAAATTTGGCATTCAAATGCCAGTGTGAAATTCTTTAACCCAATATGCAGTAAATCAGATTATCAGAAGAGACTCTTGACCATAAACCTGTGAAGCAAGACATCCAAAAGAGGCACAAGAAATACCTTGTAGTAGCAGAAATTTAGATACTACAGTACCAAAAAACCTCCTCCAACCCCTTCACGAAAATCCAATAATATGCATAGTTAACATTTCTTGCGTAGAAGAAGAAAAGATGCAGATAACAGTAAAATTCCACAAAGATAGCTCAAGAGCAAAATAATTCTATTTTGTAGAAGAAGGATTATGTTTCTATTAAAGAATAATTTTGAACAGTAATCCTCAACAGGGATTTGTCTGTACAGTTTAGATTGTCTGTCTGTCTCGCTGCTAGTCGTAGATGTGAGCAAATGAATAGCAGTAACTGAGAATGGTTGGCTACGAACTTACAAATTGGTAAAAGTTCTAAACAGTTTCCGCTTCAAAGCAAGCCAGTGTTACAAAATGCCTCACATAGTAAAGTAGTATGTTTAGTATAAACTTCTGTTCCACACCTCAACTACTACAGATGAAATAAACAAGCATTTAGCAAGCACAAATCACAGTAAGCATTTAATACGAGAAATAATTTCTTGTTCATTTCATATAAAAAATGCTAGCTCCAACACAGACAACCAAAGTCGCCAAAGATGATATATACAAAAATACACAGTGTCACTTTCTAACATTTTACAAATGCAAGTCATCATTAGCGCTTGTAGCACATCAAAAGCAACAAAACTAGTTACAAAAACATGCAGATGAACATGTTACCAGTGATGGATAACAGTGATTAAAAGACATAATTTTATTTCTGTTCTAAATTTGCCTAGTATTTTATTTTTTGTTAGCAGTATCTACCTCTCATTATTTGGCATATACCGTATTATGACTTTCTAATTTGGCAGAAATAAATTTTCCCCTGTTCGCTAACATTAACAATAATTTTGGAAAGAAAGTTCACTGACTAGGTAACAGTGTTTCTTAGGTATTTTGCTAAAGGAGTAAGAGTACTAAATGCTCTTTTGCAGAATTAATTTTTTGCTGTTTAAAATCTTCTACATATCACTCCACATTAGATCATGACATTATTAAAGAATAACATGGTGAAGTGTGTGACTAATCACTGTTCATTGCAGCATACACTCAATGGCCAAAAAAGCCCAAAACAAAACAAAACCACAACACAACTAAAAAACCCAAAATTTTGTTAATGCAGAATCAAGGCTTTCTGTCAGTATCACTTTAGCATGTATTAAATATTGTAGTAGTTATGGAGATGGCAGAAATTAAAGTGCTTTCAGGACACAGAATACAGTACCTTGATGGACTCTTGCCTTAGTTGCTGATTTGGAATTTGAATGAGTGAAACATTTATCTCTGTACCCAAGTACTGGTAGATAACAGTTAAGACAGAGGGAGGAGGAATGGAATGCACATTGCAGCGAGACACATTGCAGGAGAAAAGAAAAAGGTTACTTATTAATTTACAAAGATCTAATATAAATTGAATTTCTTCATAGTACATGATATATCAGACAGCACAAATCTTAGCCACCACAAGACAAAACATCAATCAAGCCAGAAAATATCACAAAATATCAAATGGGAAAGAAGTACCCATTTATCAAAAAGGAGCAATTTTCATTGTCATTGCAACAGTTTCAAACACATAGCTCAGTCATCATGTTTTTTTCCACAATTATAATTCGTTCTATATACCCACAGACATTTTTAAAGGACTGTGTAAAAATATATAATTTAGAAAACATCTATCAAACAAACAGATTTCCTTCCCCGTTGAAAAAATTCTCATTTTCAGTGGGAGCCCTGTATGCTTATCAGAAGGCATATTTTTCAACATCAAGAAGCAACACAAACAACTTAATACAAAATATTCTATTAAAACATACTCAAATGTTAATGTCTCCTCCTTTTAAAATAAATGTCTGAGCTGAGTCTCTACTTATTATTTATAAATATCCTAGTATTTTTCCAACAGCAGCAAATAATACTGAGAAAACATTTTATTCTACTAAATTACACAACAATGCAAGGTAAGAAGTGCTGTTCTGTAGAACCATGCTACACTTATAAAGTAATATAAGAAAAGGTATATATTTTGAGTGAACTTACAATTCTTATGAAAGATATCAACCAAGGAATTGCAAAAAAAAAAAAAAAGGCCCAAGAATGAAAATATATTATGAAATACAAGTATTTGGCTAAATATTTCAGATCAGAAACAACCAGGCTTCAGGCAAGTACTCTGTTACAATGTTCCAGATAAAGTAGAAAACCTGTACCTGACACAGACATAAATATTCAGGACAACTGATAACTATTCAAAACAAAGATCATTTTCAAAAATAAGAAATACTATTCAAACACTGTCACATATATTTTAATCTAAATTATAGAAGGATGTGTATTAAAAACACACAGTCTGGCACAAAAAAAAGAAAATGTCATTTTCAATTGGTGTATCATAGCTGAACCTGGCTTTTGAGCCCTACCATGTGTGAGAATAAAAACAACCAAAGAAAGAGGGATCCAGAATCAAAACCACAAAAATACTGCTATTGTATTTTGTACGCTTTAGTGCATGATCCATAGCTGCCTGCTACGATAAAGTAACTAGCTAACCCCCATTAGGGTTTTTTTCCCTTTTTCTTTTTTTGGTTTTTGAGTTATTCTTAGTAATATGAAGGAGAGAGAAACCAGCATTTTTAGACTGCCTGCATAAGTCTGTTCTTTCAGCTTATCAAAAACCTGTATTTTTGGTCCTGCGTACAGTATTTGTGACACTACTTCACACATGAAATGTAACCAGCTGTGAAAAAGTAGTAAACAACTTTGCAATAATAAATCATGTGAATCAATTTCTTTGAGAGCAACAATTTTAGAGATTCTCTATATTATGTATATTTTAGAGTTTCTTCTAAAAGAACTGTGTTAGTTAATCTAAAACACCTAGTGCTTACTTCTCTACAGGAAGATATGCCCTTTCTCTGTTCTGTCGACTTCTCACCTTCACTAGGACTCCCATTGTACTTGTCAAACATTCTTATGTTTCAGCAAAGTCCTCAATGTATCCTGCTGAACTGTGAATAGAGTGCAGATACTGGGATGTAATTACACCTTTCAGATAAACAGAGCAGGTGTGGCATCAATCCAGCAAGACACAAGATAAAATTCTCTGCCCTCTTCCTGATTACTGCTGAAATTTAGCCAAGAGATTTCAACAAAACCACACCTCTGGCCCAGTACTGCCTTCAGGCTCCTTTTTTCTTCACTGAGTACAACAAACTCATCCTATCACACTTACCACAGACTCTAATCCCAGAAACCAGCAATAGTTATCTCAAGTAATCCTTTTATCTTCAAAAGACAACTTCCATACAGTCAACCAGCAAACTTTCCCTTACGTATCTGGAACACCCTCCCTGCCTCTGGGCACCACTTTGCAGTTGTCACTTTTGTCCCAACACAAGGGGATGGAATACAACCAAATGTTCGCTGTCAGCTACCCAGCATTTTCACTATTGCAGTACAAAGTCAGGTTGGGCACAGCCACCAATTTATCTAACAATTCCAGACACAATTAACTCCTGTTCTCTTAGGTCCCTAGTCATTTTACCGATCCAATTAAAATCGCTATGTCTTTTCATCTCTACAATAAGAAGACAGAGAGCAGACAATACCAACAGACCTTTCAGATATGAAATATGCATATACTATGATTAATGAAAACGCACAGAATTGTCCTTGTTTTGGTGATCACCATTTAACTACCCTTCCGCTCTTCCCTTCTGTTACAATTCTCACATAACTTCTCTACACAGCTCTGGGTATTCTTCTTTCCTTTCTCCCTCCCTCCTGCCTTCTTCCTTCCTGCATTTTTCTAATCCTGCCCACCTCTTTTGGAAGTTTTTATCAACAAAACTCGTTTATTTTTCCACATATGAAGCTACAGTTTTTCTATCACACAGTAATTTATGTTGGAGTGGACCTCAGTAGGTCAAAGCAGGTCTAACCAATTTTAGATGAGGTATCAAAAAAGAAGAAAAGCAACTTTTAGATGCTTAGAAATAATTGTAAGAGGAGCCTTCAAGGCTAAAAAGTAATAAACGAAATATAAAATGCTTTTGGGAAGCAGATTCATCCCTATCCTAACAAACATATATTTTAAAAATTTGATGCACTACTTTATGCATGTATTGCACATAAAAGATGACAACAATTTCATCAGACTGGAAGAGTAGAAGTACTTGGAAACCACTTCACAGAATTAAAGCTTCTTGCAGAAATGACATTGATGATCCCTTGTACCTAAGAATAACTATTTCCAAAGAAAGCACTGTGTCTCCCTATTTAGTATGCCCGGCCTCGTTACTCCCTTCTTTATTTAGAGTAAAATTATTCAGATAGATTATTTGCAACTTTATGAAGCATCAGCTAATCTTCAGCCAAATGCTGAAATGATCTGTAATTGGAGATTTTAAAGTGCATTCAATCCTAATATAAAACCAGCATTTTCAGACCGTACATTTTAGACAAGCTAAAAATATGGATGCAATATTTACAAACACAATTCTTAATTAAATGCTGAATTTTCCACTGATTTCCAAAATGAAACAAGCTTCATTACAATGGTAAGTAAAGGACCTAAACAGAAATTAGATACCTAAATAATTTTATGGACTGAGGTTAATCTTTAATTTCTATTTCATTTTTTTTCACAGAGTAATGAATCGGTAAGCAGTTTATTTCACTAACATTTTTTATGATTTATTCAAATAATAGACTTTGAGCTAGTCTTACTAACCTCCTCGAGCAAAGCTATTGGATAGATTTACATCCAAATGTCCTGGCACTACCTGCTTAAACACAGTAGACATTCTTGAAGCCCTCCTTTCAGTGCCTGAAGTCATCCAAAAAAAGAACGAGATTAAAAAAGTACAGTGTTACTCAGATTAACAAAATAACTGATAAAATGCCCTTTTTCACACAATACAGCTAATTCTTGCCAATTTTGTACTTTAGATTTATTTTTTAAGACATGTATACACTAGCAACAGTATGGAGATACTAGATACAGCTAAGCAATCAACGTATTTTACAATAAATGAAGAAAAGCATGCACACTTTGGGAATGGTTTTATTTTACAAGAAAAGCCACTGTTTGGCTATATTAGGCCAATTACCATCAACTGAATAAGATAAGACAGACACAACTTCAAGTCCCATACTCCTCTTTCTAAGACACTGGGGCTACCTTCATATAAACTTTACCAGGTTTCATCACATAACTGAAATAAAACATGGATTCATTTCTTCATGGTTCCATGTACGCGTAACTCAAATAGTGTATTTTGAAAGAGTTTTCACCGCAAGTAAAACTCTACTTGGAAATGACATTAAAAGCCCATGAAAATGCCTGCATACCTTCCACTGCTGCTGAACCTGAAGAGCCTATCTGTTCAAGTAAAATCTGAGCTTGCAGTCTCGTATTTTCTCATTATATGGAGAAGTCTTTTGCATTCTTTTAACTTTGACAGTCTCTCTTTCAATATACAGCTTTCAATACGCTTAATTTGTTACAGGAGATTTCACAGTGAATTTTTGCTTTTGATTCTGCTATAGAATGTATTGGTGCATTCGATATTAAAAATGCAAAATGGAAAAAAAAAAAAAAGGAAAGTTTTGACATCTTGATATTGTGGAGAACTTTATTCATTCCAGAATTGTAATAGATTACTAATGCCTCAAGATTGGCCATCATAGTCAAGTGAATTTCATGAAAAACTATGACCCACAGGTGGACAATCATTTACTGTCAGATCAAGAATACTGAAAAATATTTTGGGAAACATTATAAACATCCTTTACATACAAAAAAACATTCACTGAAACTAAGAGTCAACAAGCTATCTGGAAAGTTTAACAATAAGAAACAACAGAATTCATACGGGACATTGAACTAACACCAAAGAGAGAACACTCACTTTTCAACTTAGCCAAAGAAAAGCACTATATAAACCAATTTTACCTGGAGACAGAGCAATTGTTGGTCTAACAGTGAGAGTATTATTTCCATTTATTTTGCAGTGGACGGATATTACATTCAGTAAGGCTTGTAGGTATTTTTCCTGTTCTATACTGCTTGAAGATTCTAAAGAAGCAGGAGCTAGAGTCACAGGAAGAATGGCATACATTAAAATANAAGCACATTTATAAATATGTAGAATAGCAAAATAAAAAGCTTTTTTATGTAAAGCAGAGCATTGAAAATGTCAGTTTGTCTATCAAATGTTCAAAAAGCCATTCCTTTGATGAGAAAGAATGCTCAGATGTTTATGCCCTGGCTGCAAAGCAGCACCCAGCAATGTTCTCTTGCATTCTACTCCACAAAGCTAAATTTCTGAAAGAGTCTGTTATCTCATAGTCACTACTTAAAACATTCATCATTAGCTAGTGATCAATACAAACAGAATGGAGATGATGTAGTTTTCCCTTCACTCTCAGAACGAAAAGAAACATTTCTAAGTTTGTGCTACTTGTCAGCAAATTTCAGCCTTTTAAAAATATGTATAGAGAACAGACAGAACTGTTTCTTTAACAAAAGTAAGTTAAAACCACACTCAACCAGCTATTCCTTATTCCAGTAACGGAAGGTTACGTACCTGTAACTGGAAGTTCCTTGAGATATATTGCCCATTCACTGCAAGTATACATCTACCAAAAGACATCAGTGCTCATGCACGCTGCTGCTTTTAGAGACTTCAATGGACACAATCTACATGTCCTCCAGGTACCCTACCCCCAGAATCTGACCTTTTTAATGGAATAAAGAGAGGAAAGAGGATGGACAGTGCATGCACACCTGGATAACACACATTAAGGGACTTCCAATTATGAAAAGCAATGTTCCTGTTCCCTAGTGACAGTCCACCTGCTCCTTCACCAGTAGGTAACTTCAGGAAGTGTCTTCCCACATGCTTCGGTAACTTGCAGGAGGGGGGCTGCACTGTTGTGAGAACCACAATTCCTTCTCTTAAAACCTCTGAATAATCCTTTACATGCATGTAGTTTCAGATGACTACTCAACATATCTCAGAAACAGATTCATTTTCCAATTGTTACTGATGTTACTTAAGTTGCTGGAGACACGGAAAAAGACCATTTCAGAGAGAGAGAAGTGGCCACAACAGATTAGATGAAATCAAAGCCAGAGAGGAAAAAGACACAGTTTAAAAACAGCAGGAGGAGGTAAAAAGCGCAAGACGAGAAGGTATGATGCTCTAAGAAAGTACTCAAGTTAGATAGTCCTCTTACAATAATCCAATGATAAAACACAGAACGAAGGAAACCCTCTCCCCCTCAAATAAGAAAAAATAAAAAATTAATCTTAAACAGAAAAACACCACGCATTTGTGTCCAGGTGCAAGGACTTAAAGAAAGGGAAGGAGACGAAGGTCAGATCCCAGGCCATACTATGACGACAAAAAAGTGTCCAGTCCCAGTGAGTCAGATTTTTTTTTTCAAAGGCCACAAAAAATTTTTTTGAATTCTACTTTACTGCACCTCTTGACTCGCTATAGGACAAAAATGTCATAGCTGCTTAAACCAGGATTTGGTATCTTGACCACAAGAGACGAGATTTGGAATAAGAGATAAAGAGTCAAAGAATTTGACTGAGCACATTTTGACGAACCCCAATGGTAACTTCTAAATAGTTTTCTTCAGTGATGATCCAATCAGATTCTATGCTGGAGTCTAATAGATAGTAGCCTAATTAGCTGGAGGTGACAAAAGACATTTCGAGATAGCCCTGTTAAAATTAGTGTCTGAATTGGAATTACAATTAAGAAGTGATTAGAAAATGTACATGCAGGAAACATTGTGCTGTTTCTGTTGGACATAGTAGAACAAGCCTGAAGGAAAACATTTTCTCTTGAACACTTGAGCATGGTTTACCCCTGCTGAAATCCACCCAAATGATCTCTGGGTCTCCTAGTCCTTTCAGCAATGCCACAAAAAGTCAATTTAGTTCTTAACAATTTAGTTAAAAGAAAGGAAATGAAATGTCTACATGAAAAGATAACGTCCTTACCACTTGCACTTACAAAGTTTTATTTTGTGAAGAGTATTGTGTGTGTTTTAGGAAAGAGTCTCAGGAGACAAATAGCTTGACTTATACAAAAGTCTGTTATTGAACTGGGCAGATACCTCAACTAAAGACTGATGGCAATAACCTCCTTGTGAAAGATTATAGACAGAAAATTTGCCCTTCATCCTTACGACCAATCATCCCATCATACAGTAATTAACAGCAGTATAAAGGGATGAAAAACTACTGGTGACTCAAAGCATCAAACCCTCACCTGCACAGGTGAACAGGAATTTCTATAAAACGACTGATCTTGTAAGTGCTGTATCATACATGAACACCATCACAACAGCATGGATTTAAACAGAAGATCGGGATGGAGATTCCAGTAGCAATTTTATAAATCCCGGGAAAAAAATGCATTGCTCAGTAACACAGTAAGATTGCCTCAGCTGCTAATACGTGCGGTTACAGGTTGCTCCATTTTTATCTTAAAAAAAGTCCTAATATAGTAAATAATCCAGCAAGTATCAAGATAACTGTTCTCTGGGATACTGTTACTACATACAAGAAACATAAATGGCCTTCCTACATGGCAGCTGACCACTTGGTAATTCAGGTGTAGAACGTTGTATTTTGAACTACAATGCTCTGGAAAAAAAAAAATCCAGAAAGGCCAAAGTGAAATTCAGAAATCAACTTTCATGTTTCAGAGGAACTTTTGTAAAGACCTATATACTCTCCATCTCATATTCAATCATCTGTCAATAATCCTTTGTGGACAGATGTTAGAAAAATACAATTCTGTTGCACATGTAGTTTGGTTCCATACAGCAATTCAGTACTGTGCATAATTTTTCTAAAAAGTATGTTCTGTGCTTCTTATTAAACACTGATCTCAAGTACACTCTGAAAACTTGCTTAACACATGATGTAAAAGGAAATCACAAAAATGTTCATTCGGTTCCAGCAGGTCATCTTTGTTTCTGTGTATCAATCCAGAACTGCCTAATAAAAATCTACTCCTATGAAATCTCTGCCTAGGAAGGTCTGTCAACTTGAATTTACCTTAAGATTATCTTTGTCCTCTTAGTTTGCATCACAATGTGTTTTTCAACAGACACTTTCCTTCATTGTACACAACTCCTACTGAGGCAAACACATGCACCTGTGCATAACTATCTTTATTCATCAGTTTCAAGAGTTTTGTTTCACCAAGCTTCAACTTCATTATGAATAAAACAAATATCCTACAAATATTTTTCATTTTCCTTGCAGTACCTTCCTGAAGAGAAGGTACACATTTTTCTTCAAATTTTAAAAGAAACAGTAACTCCAGAAGCTCATGTGTGGCAAATATAGGTATTGTCAATCAGATTATCTATTGCATAATATACTGCTGGAAGTACGACAACGACAAAGGCAATATATAAGATAATATAAAATTAAAAAAAGAAACCACCTACAAAAGCAATGAGATTGCACACAAAAAACGTGCTTTAACAGGTCAGGCTTTGAAGATCTTGTTTTGGAAGGCTCTCATACTCCCATGCACTTAGAAATGATAACTACTACAGAAAACATGGAAGTGTTTGTCTCTATATAATTTGCAGAATATTCCTGCAGAATTTTTAAAATTTATTCTATTTATACCAGGTTAAAGTGCCTGACCAGTATTTCAGCTAAGAGAGTCAGTATTACATCAGTTTGTAACACCAACACTTGAATTACCATGCTGAGGATTCACACCATAAACCTGTGGAACAACTGGTGTAGTTCATAGCTTTGGCAGCTGCTGTGTTAACTATTGGTAGTACTTCACTGATTCATTTTATGAATCTTTTCAACAAACATGTATTATAGAAAACTTAGTTCATTACCTTGCTCCTCACTCCAACTAAAAAATGCCCCCACAAAACACTGAATCAATGCTATAGCAGTGAATATTCAGCAGATAATTAGTGATTCACAAACTAATGTTAATCGACAGTCCAGACAGTCTGATGTAAGAAATGTTTTTCTAGTATCTCTGAAATGTTGAGATTTTAAAGGTGAATTTGACATACAAAAAGCCTTCTATAGGTCATAATGTCTGATACAAACTGGTATTTACAAGTAAGAAAATCGTGGCTTTCATAAAGATACTCTGTGAAAGAAAAATTCAGGACAACTACGCAGAAAATTTTTAAATCGTGTCATCTTCAAGCTACTTTTATGGGACTTATACAGTATGCCTGTTACAGATTTTGAAAAATTCTACAGAAGAAACTATTCAGGAGTCAAACCTTTTAATTGTGTTTTAGTCATTACTGGGGTGAAACACAAACATAAAAAGGACTGAGGAATTTCTTTCCTACCTGAATGAGTTCCTAGTTTTCCAATTCTACCTCATATTTTCTTTGTTTTTATAAAAGAAAAATTATGGCCTAATTCTAGACTAATTTCTGAATACCTATCAGTTTGATGAATGAGAATACTGACTTTTTTCTCCAGCAATATGCCAAATTTACTCTTGGCATGAAATTAACTCTGAAGAAACTATCTGCATAAGAGATGGAAATCCAGGCAGTCATGATAAGTATCCCAAACACTGCCTGTGAATGATGGAAGTCAACTAATGTTCTTTCCAAAATTAACGTTGCCCTAATGTTACATTCTTCTGAAAAACTGAATAGTCTGACAAATCTTGTGCTGGTCCAGTCTTGATCACACAAAGGAAGAAATTTACTTAATGCAAAGATAAAAGTTAAACTAGTATTAGAATGAAAAGCATGAGAAAATCCAATGGATAATGGTGTGTCTAATATTTTATATACTCTTCTATTAAAAGGGACAACATATACTCATTACATAAACCTGTGCAAAGGAAAAAGACAATTTAAGGGAAATGGGAAGTTTACATGGCATTTGGCAGATATCGGCTTTCACTGAAGACTTTTGGTACATATATAATCTCAATTCAAATTACTCATTGACGTTTTTTGAACCACTTTCATACCATTCAGGATCTGCTTGATATATAATAATTAAACTGAACTAGTATAAGATAAGATAATCATTCATGTCCTGAATTTGATTCAATTGTATTACTGATTTCCTCTAGAAAAATATGTATTTCTACATAAAATTACTTCTACAGAAAGCCTAGTTGCATCAACTTACCTGCAGTATGTGTGTTTTGGGATTTGAAGAGGCCAACAACACCTTTTCCATGAAAGCCCCCAGATCTAAGTAGAAGAGTACTGGTTTTAGTGTTCTTCCAACAGACAACTGGCAGGCGATTGTGACGGTAACAGCGAGCAACCCTCTGCAGACTGCTGTCTTGAACAGACTGAGGTACTACCAGAAGCCCAGGATAACTGTATTGACAAAAAGGTGGAAAAAAAATGAACAATTAAAATTGCTTTCAAAATTTTAAACAATGAAAATAAATATTCCTAGAATTACAAGCTGAATATACATCTCAATGAAAATACACCGCAGCTGTTAGAATTATTTTTTATTTTGTAACTCTCATTTTTAGTTCAATACTAGAAAATACATTAATTTGTAAAGAAAACTGCATTTTAAAAACAACTTTAGTTACGAAAATTTCTAAGACTATCACTCCTAGTCTCTTTCCATTTAAGGTTATATTTTATTTGGTAGTATTTTTCCTCTTAGTATATCTCTTATCTGTCACTATGATGAAGCCCTATTTTTGAGCATGACCGAACAGAAAATTTTGAGGCATGCCAATGATGCAGTAGTTTTGTTTTGACACTTGCACATGAAATAAGAGAATTGAAAGGAAAGAATGTTAGATTGCCTTAAGTATCACAACTAAACCAATAGGTTTTGGTTTATGTAAAAAAACATTTAAATTTACAGTCAGATTCCTTGGAACAGTGTATTTAAAACTGCATTTCTGTGTACTTTTTAAAACACTACGATACATTGAGAGATTAGGAAACTCACTGATACAATACCTTTAAAATGGAAAACCCAGCAAGATGGTAGTTGTGTTCATGTTAGTGAAAGGAGGATTCAAGCAATATGAAAGATTTTTTTCTACTTCCTCAAAAAAACATTCAATTTAAGTGCGAACTTCATATGTTAAGAAAAAACTGAGATGAGGAGCAGAGAAATGTTAGTGCTTATTAAACAACTCTGTTCCTCTACAATATACACTATTCCTGTAAATTCAGGTCTTTGACATGTATTGAACTTCCCTCATACAAAATCAATGTACATAATATTTACGGTCTACTTCTTAAAACACAGTAACCAAACTAATATGGCACTAGACAAGTATTTGCATCCTGAGATTTGTATCCACTACATTCACTCAGATATTAATTATTAAAAAAAAAAATCCTGTAGAATATTAAAAACTGGTGGCATTAGGAGAGGAAAAAGTTGTCTGCATAATGTTCAAAGCATAATGAAAATACACAGATTTAATACCTTCACCTGCATTGTACTCAATGGTGATTGAACAAAACAAGTTATTAGTCCGTTTACTCTAGATAAGTCATCAAACAAAAAAGGATCCAAAATTTTTCTCGTGTGCTCCTCCTTTGTGAATTCCATAATGAAAGCACTGACTAGCCAAAACTGGCTTTAGAGAATGCAAATGCTCATAGATATACTTCAGTATTAAAAAGAATTTTTGTGGGTAGTGGTAGTAAATGTCACCAGCTTTCACAACAAAAAAGGAGTTTGTAACATTCATGTGTTAAAACACAGCATGTGTCTTTCAGCACGACAGACTTCTAAAGTAGTGTAGATACCTTCACAAATTCAATTTTAGAACATTTTTATTTGAAGAAAATAGTTTTGTATAATTGTTTCTGAAGGCTTGCTTTTTTATTTAGGAACAGAATAGATTTCACATGCAAATCTATTACATAAATAATTTCCAGTATCAACACAGCAAGTTACAGAAACCATACCCAGAGAGTGAGTTCTACCAGCTAATGTTATTAGCTAAGTCAGAAAGCTGAAAAATACCCTAATGATTTAGACATCAGTGTAGAAAGCCAGGACAGAGAAACTCCTTCAAAAGGCAATTCAGAGTATCTAGGTTAGTCTCCTCCAAAAGCCCCAGGGCATCCTTTCCATGGGCTACGGAAAGAAGACTTGTGTTGTCTGACAGAGCTTCTGGGGTGGTGCTGAAAGCTCACTTCTGGCTACCATTGCTGCTAGTCTTTCCGAATCCGATGAATAGATATGCAGCCACCAGAAGACGAATCTGAGTGGAATACAAATAGCTTCAAGGTCACTGGTTGAACACTCCTACCTTAGACAAAAATTTTCTCAGAGTGCATTGCTTAAATGGATATATGATGCGATATATATGTTCTGTCATCTCTATTTTCAACAACTTGACTGCATTGGTAAACTCACCTCCTGCAAAGTGAATACATCCTGTTCAGTGCAGTTATTCTTAAGTATTCTGTTTTTGAGCGAGAAGAGTTACTACTGATGGTCCCTAGTCCCAAACGTTGATAGTCTCTGAAACAGGCTCTTTCTACTAATTGCTCCATTGTTGATTTTTCTGATGCTTTTAGGGTACCACTTGTGTGCAGCTCACTGTCATCTGAAACTAGAGTTAAAAATCTTTAAGAGTTTGCTACTGGGGAGGCCAGCAGTTACACACAAAACAATGCTGTTTTCTTCTGAACAAAATATTATTTTGGCCCACTGTCAGTGAGGAATGACAAGAAATAATACACACAAACCACAGTATGTAGAAATTATAAGCAATAAAATAGTATTTTAGTCAGGAAACCTGAACACATCACACAGTTACCTACTCCACTTGTGACTGGCATTGCTGACAATTCTCTTGCTAAAATCCTGGAAAAAGTTATCTCACATATTCATCTGAACTGAACCAAAGCCAGATAATCTGTCTTTCAACAATTTACGAAAATCTGTTAAACTCACAACAGCTATACAAAGATGTACACAAGACAGAATAATGAAAAATGTGCATACAAATTCATTAAACAATCAAGATAAAACAGACCTGGCAATTCTTTTAAACTGTTTTCAAAAGATGTAACAATCTTTTTAAGGCTTATTTCAAATAATTAAAAAAAAACGTTTCTGTGTCATAATTTCACATCAGATGACTGTCGGTTTCTTAGTGCCTCAGTTTCAATGTCAAACAGCAGCTTTCTTCAGACGTGTACATCAGTTGCACTTTCCAAAGCAGAAAAACCGTTAACCATGAGAGATAAAAACAATGTCACAAGTTCAAACTACACTGAAATTCAAGTCAAGCAAGGTCTTTGTACAAAACCTGCCACCTGCCTATTATTGTCACTTCCAACTATTTCTAATTGCTTCTGAAAGCAGATTTACTGTTCAAAGCACATATCAGTTACTTGCTACCACCTCAAGCACTGAAGTACGTGCGTATGAGCAGAAGTATTTCTTCACGAATAAGGCACTGAAAAGTATATAAGGATTTAAATTTAAAACAGGACTTTCGAAAACTGGAAATTAAAATTATTTTAAAAATAAAAATTATTATACAATTAAAATTTTACTGGCAGTAGACAAGACTCAGAATTTACAGGAGTAGAACCCATGTAATTATTTTTTTGGCACATCTTAGCATAAAAGCTAAATAAATAATATTATTGCCCCTGCAGGTAATCAAATATAAACAACAATTCTCTATTTGACCTAAATAATGAAGAGTTTAACGCTGTTGGTATCTCCTCTTTTTTCTGTTTTCATGTTAATCATAGTCAGAAATAAGTTACAAAATATTTACAAGTATAAAGCGTACTAACAAGAAAAATTAAATTAATTTTAGAAATCCTGTTATCTTGGAGCATATAAAAACTTGGTATTTAACAGCTTTGAATGGAACTTATGACTGACGCAGATAAAATGAGGGTGCATTTTTTAAAATATTTTTTTCTAAATGTATTTTTCTCTCATGAAAGCAGGTATACTGGTAATAAGAATTTCCAAAACATTTTCCTGTGCATAAAAACCTAGAGATTATAAAAGCTCACATCAGTGCCCTTAACCTGAAGGAGATTAAGATGTTCTACCGTCTCAAGTTTAAAATGTATTTTTAAAAAAATTTTATTATGAAAAGAAGAATAATCCCTCTATTTTACTGTTCCTGAGATACGACTGTTTGTAAAAGTGGATGTTACAGTCTCCTGTTTTATGAACACACCAGTATGATCACCTATACGAAACAGAATTTAGTAGTAATGAGATTCTAAACTCTGAAAATAAAAAGATGGGGAGGAACTGGAGGGAAATTAGGTGTTCACTGGCATCAACTAATAACTAGAGTACTGTACCCAGTTTTGGAAATCACATTGCAAGTTATACGTGGACCAGCTAAAGAGGTCTGAGAAAAGAGCAATGGAGATGATCAGAAGTCTACAAAGACTAATAAACAAAGAACTGAAAGAACTGCAGATATTTAATATTCAGAAAAGAACAAAGAAATATTACAACAGTCCACAAATACATTAAGCACTGCAATCAGAATGAAGGGAATCATCTCTTCTCTATGTATATGGTGGCAGAATAAGAAGTGAAGGCTTTAAATTTTGGCAAGGAAATGTTTAGGCCTGAATATCAGGAAGTTGCTTCGTTTTCTCCAGCATTAAGAATAGTACAAACTGTCTACAGTTGTGGACCTTCATCTTTGAAATCTTTTAAGAAAAAGTTAGGTAAACATCTATGACAAACAGATTAAGTATGTTGACCTTGCCTTGGGGCAGACAGATGGAGTTGATGATCTCTTAAAGTTCCTTCCAAACCTATCTTTAACATTTCTTTTTTAAGACAATGCATCACCAGCTGCAGACAGTTGCTGTTTGCTCCATTGTTGGTATAGCTGCATAGTTTCCTAAACTTCAATTTTTGAGACTTGGAAACAAAAAGACATTCACAGCAGTCAATATAAAAGAAACTTCAGTGATTAAGTACCAAATTTCCTACGGCTATTTGTACTCTGAAGCAAAAAGTTACTACTGTTGTCAGCTGACTATACCTGAGATGTCAATGCAGTGTGGAGAGAAAAGCAAACTGTCAGACTTTGATAACCTTACACATTCCCCGTCAAAACACCTTAAAAGCAGCAGGTAGGAAGCCTCACAATTTATATTTTTATATTTTTGTTAGGGGAGGAAAAAATTTACTATCACCTGTGTTCATGGAAGTATATAGTTGCTTTGTACATCAGCAATGCAAAAACGCTTAAAAATTTCTTCATCGTCAACAGAAGTATGAATACAGAGGTATGATTGTGCTTGGTTTCTCTGGGAGAAGGACACAAAATCACCCAAAAATCACACAGATACAGCCTGCAGAATTGCTTCTAAGCCAAAGAATCTACAACATCAGAACACATACTAACTCAGTAGTTAAGGAAGATGCTGGAAGTGCAATTAAGAGCGTAAATTTTCAGCCCTGTAAAGCCATTCTGTATTTTGTAATCCTTTCTTTTTGCCTTTTTTTCCACTACTTCTATCTGTAATGAAAGAAGAGAATCAGTATTTTTTAGCTTTCCTGGAATGGCTTTCTTCCACTTCAGAGTGAACAGAGACAATGCAGTAAGATCGTCCCGCTTCAGTCAACTTTTATGTACCTGCTCCCAAGTCACACATGTCACACAAAGAAAATTTGGCATGTTTGGTGTTTTGAAGAAATTATTAGTGTTTGATAAGCACTTTGTTATCTGAAAAAGAAAGGAAAGAAGGGAAGGAAAGGGGAAGGGCGAGGGGGAGGGGAGGGGAGGGGAGG
>Ga0065711_1036886_pt1 | contig 20455 bp, 15 predicted proteins | sample Hoacrofraction12_FD_59098 | JGI IMG/M metagenome (GOLD analysis project Ga0065711, IMG submission 59098) | Hoatzin crop microbial communities from Cojedes, Venezuela - Epithelial fraction 12 v2 (version 2) | ecosystem: Host-associated > Birds > Digestive system > Esophagus > Crop | place...
TTTTTTTTTTTTTTTTTTTTTTTTTTTGACTATGCGTATATTAGTTATGGATCTTTGGTGTTAGATACAGGCATGTCACAGCTGCAGTTTGGAGCTCTGGAGCTCTCACAGAGCCAGGACTTTGAGAGTGACTTTGTTCCCAGTGAAGGAGATGCTAGGTATCGGTTTCACCCTGGAGCTGCCGTCCCTTCTTCTCGACTTGTGAAGAACGATACTAAAGATGGTATGTGAAAATGGTCATAGAAGTTCTTTTGTTACTCTTGTCAATTCTCTCTGGTTTCTTAAAATTGTAGATATGTTTTTTGACAGGAAATACAGTAGTAGTAGTTCTCAAAATTGAGTTCATAGCTCATTGGTAGTTTAAAGGAATTTTGTCTTTCCTTTGGGCTAGTTCATTTGTTTTCTTGTAGTTGGCCAAGTCCTGTCATTGATTCTTGCACCTCTCTTTCCTAATTTGTTTCCAGAATATTCAGTCTGATACTGAATACCCTCCCTGCTAAAAACCTCATTCTGTCCATTGTTGTTGTTATCATTGATAGTTCAAGGTGAAGTTTTTTTTCATATATAGCTTGTCTTGATATTTGTGTTATTTACAGAACTACACTTTCTTTTCTTTGTATATAAATCCAGGTACCCGAGTAACAAGTATTTTTTTTTCTCTCTCTTGCTAGAACTGCATGTGGACAGCACGGAAACTGTCTACAGCACAGAAGCACATACTGCTTTGGAAGACCAGCCAGAGAAGTCTGAAAGGTAAAACAGTCTGTATTCTTTGTAGGTCTCTTGCTGACATTCTGGAAGTTGATTTTTTTTTTTAAACTAGGTTTTTAGATGTAGCAGGGCTTCAAGGCAAAAGAGAAAAGTGAAGGGAAAGATGAAGTACTGATGAGACCTTTTTGCAGCAGTGCTTTCACCATTCCTAGCTGAGAATAGAGGTAGTGTCAAACTCTTATACACAAAGATATCAATAGATTTATTTTTAAGGGACAATGCACTGAATGATAAAATATACGCATAATTTTCTTAAGTGACTGTAATATACTAAAAGTAATAATTCAGTTCAAGTCATGGAAGTTATTTCAAAATAACTTAATCACTGCAGCACGGGCTTTGGCCTCACAGGAAGAAATCTAGAGGCTGAGTGGTGGCTGTTCCAGGTTGCTTTGCTATTGTAAGCTTTATAGTTTTAATTATTTTTAAATGTGAAACTTCAGTTTGTTGAAAATTCTCTATATATCTTTTATGCCAGATAGAATAATATTTAGCTCGTGTTTTATTCTGCCGCAAAATAATATTAAGGAGGTGAAAGAAAATTCCTAGAATCCACACTGGATAGAAGTCAGTTGAACGATCTGCATTCCATTTAAACATCACTTAGATTGGTAGAAAACTTACAAAACAATTCTGAAAATGTAACTTGTCATGGATGAACACGCTATTTTGTCAGGGGAAAGAGGTCAGTCTTCCTTTTTATCTTTTTTTTTTTTTTGGGGTGGGGGGTGATATACACAAGTGAATACCTTTCATCTGTGCTGATGAATTTTCTTTACAGTATTGCAGTATGACTTCCTACTTTGAATTTGTCAGGGCAGTGACTGTGTCTTGCTTTTCCAGATCTCTGCAGGAAGCAGAAGAGCATACCAGGAAACAAATGTCTATCTGTGACCCCATTAAAACTGAGAAATCCCCTGATTCTGGTGATGAGGAGTCAATTATCTTGTCAACTCAGGAAGAGATGTTTCCTGAGAATAACGCAGCAGGTAACAACAGACTGCTAGCAGAGACAAAATGTTCAATCCATAAATCATCACAATCGTCATCCCTTCTTGATCATCTTAGGCATGTAATGTTTTAGGGTGCAGAGTGCAGTGAGTATTTTTCACATAATTTCTACTAAAATTGAGAACACTTTGGAAATGAAAGGCCACAGCCTCTTTCACTATACTATGGAGCAATGTCTAAATGTCACTTCTTGTTAGAACAGTTACTTAACAGCTTCTTAAATACATTTGATTTCCTTTCTGTGCCTCTTGAAGTGCAAAACAAAACAAAAAAAACCCCTTTTACCCTCTTCTAAAACTGGCAGTAATAACGCTCACCCCTGGTTGTGACACAATCTACAGTGGGATAAGTAGTGTAGGCAAATATCACAGACTTTCTTATGATGGGTAACTTTGGCAAAACATTCCCCCTTACTCCTCTGAATTGGCCTTCCTGTTTGGGGTAGGACAGGATTCTGCAATCAAAATCTTCGTACCACAATTTTGGTCAGTCTTATTTGACATATGGGTTAATGTTCCTTCCCTGAAAGAGAAGAGATTACGTGAAATAGGATCAGGAGAGAGGACATCACTGTACGTCTTGCTAGGAGGATGTCTATGTCTGGTTTTGGTATCCACAACGGAAAGGCTCGTAACAAAATAGAAAGGTTCTTAACAATCTTAATAGTGAAAGGCCTAGAAAATAAAGTTTTGAAAGGCAATTGTGTCACAGTTTATAAAGCATGAGCTAAGTGAAGTCTCACTTTATGCTTTTTGTTTAGTTTTAATTTGTGAACAGATGTGTCTCTATCAGTATGATATTGTGCATGAGTCCTTTGTATCTAGAAGGTTCAATAACAACTTCCTACTCACACTGAGTAAGGTGCCTTTTCTTGTGAGAAGCGTGCCCGTATTTGCATTCTGGTACTGGATCAGATGTGCTGGTATTGGAGCCACTGGGGATTTTTCTTTTAAAATTCCCAAGTAGGAAGACTTGTACAGCCTGATAAAAATCTATTCTATAGGTACAAACTTACTTTTTTCATCTTGACTATATTATACTCACGTTTCACATACTGAACTTTCACGTGCAGTCCTTTTCCAACTCTGAAAATCAGCTCGTCCTTGTCTACCTGAGAAGTAACTGTGCAGTAGTGTGAATATCAGAATTTTCTGATCCACTTGGTTATTGGCCAGATTTATAATCTTACCTCGTTTTGTTCAAAACGCTGCAGGGAGTGGCTGTCCGATAACCAGGGTGGAAGAGGGAAGTTCTCTGGCATGCACCCCTGCCCGCAGTCTGCAGCTCCTGCAGCTCTCTGGACAGGGATCGCTTGTACAGGAGAATCATTCCACGTAAGCAAAAAATCCCTGAACTATTGCAGTAGCTTAAGTGCAGTAGTGCATTTCCACCACTCTGTTCAAGGACTTGTGCTTGATTTTAAGCAGTGTTTTAATTTTGCGCTCTGAGAGGAGCATGGCTTTTGTTTTGCAATGAAATGAAATAATGAGTCCCTTGCTAGTGAACATCTGACACTCCTTTTATGAGAAGACTCCTGTTGTGACAAGCTGGAGCTACGTTTGGGGAGAAGTGAATACATTTTCTAGTGACATATTGTCTTCCTTTCCATGTTCCCTTTTCTTGGTCTGCAGTGTCTCTTCAGGTCTAGTTATTCCTTCTCCTCTTGCCTTTGGATCCAGTGCTCTTGTCCCCACCAGTCCTACTGAACAGGAGCAAGCAAAAGGTAAAATTTTCTGCATACTGGTCTGTAGTTGTGTTTCTGTGCTCTGTGGTGTAGTCTGAGCATGCAGACATTGAAAGGGGTAGATGAAGCGAGATTTGTGACTCAGATGCTGATGTGCTGTCAATACTTCCTGCATGGCTATCATAACAAAACTATTACTATCAGCTAGCTTCTCTTCACTTTTTCCACCTAAAGTTGGAAACTTCAGGTGCAACACAAGAATTTGCAGTAATATATCTTCTGCTCTTTCAAACCAGATGAACAGATGGATATATCTATCCCTGCAGAAGGAAGAGACCTGATGCAGAAGCAGAGAGGAGATACGCTAGTGGAGATGGCCACCCCAGTTATCCCACCAGGACCTCTTGTCCTGCCACAAGCTTCAACTCCAGTGTCCCAGAGTGCCCCAACCTTCTTTCCTGGATCTTTGTCTATACCATCACAACCAGAGTTCTCTCATGTAAGGGTTCATGTAGATATCTTTTCTGAGGTTTTCATATGGCTGTTGCAGAAGATGTGTGTTGGAGTCAGCCTCTGTGCTTCTGTGTTGAGCTTCCCTACTGAGCTGGTTCTCATGAGCATCCCTGTTGCCACCAGTCACAGTTATGTATTGATCGTACTGTGTGGCAGTTGATCCTGCAAATGTGCAACAGCTTAAGAGGACATAGTGACTTCCTGAACATAGAATTTGTTGTCTTTTAATCTATGCTAGAAACCTTTCTGGTGCTTTTTTTTTTTTTCTTTCCCTCTTTGAAAGGCTGCTGCTTTCTGCTGCTGAACTGGGCGTCCTGCATCTCAAACTGTGTCATAAATTAGACTTATATCGGGATAGACCTTAGCATTGTTTGTCATGGAGAAAGCAAGGCTCTTTTGTAATAAAGCATTTGTAGTCTCCTGCAAGGCTAGAATTCATTTACTGCATTTTTCAAGTTGCTTATTCATATTATCTATTGTTTCCTTTGTGCTTTTTGATTCTGGAAGTCATTACTGTTCAGAGGGATTTAACAGACAGTTGGTGGCTTTATAACTTAATATTACAAATTTCATCAACTTAAGGCAGAAAACGAAGGTTGTACTAGAGACTTTTTCTACTGCTAGAGTAGTCAAAGCAGGGCTACTCCTTAGCTGAAAGCAGCTTTCATGCTAATGTAAAAGGTTCTTCCAGAGAATGTTTCGAGAACCCGTGGTTGTTTGACTAAAAGTAGCTACTAATTTGTCATACTGGACCTGTACTTCATGATTTGGTAGTGTGAGAGGTGTACCAAGGATTGTGTCTGACTTTACCACAGAGGTCCTGAAAACTAATGGGTGATGGTAATTTTTCTCAGCAACAACAGGGTAGATATGACTCATATAAATAGGGGGGAAAAAAGCTTTGGTGTTTGTTTTGGTTTTTTTTTGGTTTGTTCGGTTTTTTTTTAATCTGTAGTTTTGTGCTGAGCTTGCCCTGCTCCATAATCCAGTGTAATGTTCCAGGAATAACAAATAAACAGTCCTACTCAGGATGCCCTGATGAGCCACGTCCTGCTTTTTTCATTTTAGGATATCTTTATTCCAACTCAGAGCCCAGAGAAGAAGCACAAAGGAGAAGAAAAAGCTGCTGCTTTAACCCATGTATGCTTGCCAGGAGATCTCTCTGGACCAACAGATGCTTTGTCAAAGATGTCTACAAGTGACTCTGTGTCACAGCCTTCCGAGTCCTGTAAGCTGATGCTTTCTGCAAGTGAATGTAGCCAGCCCACAAATGCAGAGGCCACTTCGGGCTCTCTGAACATGGGCCAAGATAGCGAAACCACACAGGTAGAGGTGGTTTCTGAAAGCAAGGCCTCAGACTTGAGACTCTGTTCTGTGGAGAATGACAACGTAAAACTGAGGCTGGATGCAGGTGATCAAGCCCTTTCTGAAAACTGTGAAAAAGTGAAGAAGGAGGATTTACAGACTGCAGGAAAGTCTGTAAGGCAGTTAGTTAGTGCAGGTGTAGCGGGAGATGGGTCATTAGCCCCTACAGCTCATTGGGAGATGGAGTGTATTTCTGGAAGTCAGGCTGCTGCAGATCAGTCTGGTCTGCCTGAGATTTTGTCCTGCACTCAGGGTAGAGAAGCGCAGTCTGAGGATTATCCATTGGAAGAGACTTCTGAACCTGACGCAGTGCCTGAGACTCAGTGTGAAGAACATGAAGAAAAACTGCAAGTAAAAGAGAAGCAAATAAATGAAGATGGGTCCCTTGTTAATGTAACACTTTCTCAGAGGCTTATTCTTGAAAGGGAAGTACAGTGCCATGAAGAAATGGAAGTGGAATGTGCTGATGGTTCTTGTGAACATAACAAAAATTTGTCTGATCAGGCCCAAGAATTAGAAAAGACTGGACCAGAAAGTCAGGGGGAAGAAACTTCAAAAGGTCGTACTTCTGGCGCTGGAGAGGCAAAGAGCATGGATAGACTGTCCTTTAAGGCTGCTTCGGAAAACATGCCAAAGATCAATAAAGTTTTATCTAAGCCTTCTGTAGGGGAGTTACAGGAACAGCACAACAATTTCCTTCCTAAGTTAACATGTGACGTTCCATTGGAAGTGGCGTTGTGTGCCGGAAGGCATCCAGGTTGTTCAGAATTAGGACAGGTAATCATAATAGGGAATCAGCCAGCACTTCAAGAGAGAGGGGTTGACATGCTTGCAAGTCAGCAGGAGAATCAAGTGCCGAAGAATACAGAGGATACCATTAGCGCAAGGGATCTGAAGCAAGAAGAGCAGATGCAGCCACAGGAGAAGGCAACTGCTAAATCTCCCAGTCCTTCCAGTGGTAAGTGAATTTAGGTTAGTAGCTCACAGGTGTACATTTTGAATAATGTCAAGGACAGCTGTGTACAATCCTCAGTGTTTTCAGGGAGCACTGATAGTGGATGTGTGTTGAACAGTGTCTCTTAAAAGCAGCACTACAAGTTACTGTGTTACACGCATAACATGCGTTTACTTTTTTCCCTTTGTCACGCAACAGCAGACAAGAATGGAAAGATGATTCTTGTTCCTAACGCTCTCGTGCTATTTTACAGCAGAAACGTAGAGCAACTTTGATAACTCAGAATGTTGTGACCTTGGCAATGCTCAGGGATTTTTGTAAATTCCCCCGTTTGCCCCCCAGAACAACAACAGTAGGTGTGTGGGTGTGTGGTAGTCTGTACTTTCCTTCTTGTAGATCTCCGTACTTTCCCTCTTGTAGATCTCCGTACTTTTTTTTTTTTTTTTTAATTGTCAGAGGAGAATTTTCTTTGGGGGAGTGTATAGAGAAGCTTTGAGCTGGAAACTAATGCAGCAGATTTATCTTGAGGTGATTTTAAAGTAGAATGGCTTTTCAGTTGTGCCTAAGCTGTGGCTCAACGCATATTGTCATGATGCGTTGAAATCCCTTTAACATGCTGTTGTGTAGTTATACAAGAAATGTGGAATGCTGTTCCTGAGTTATGGTGAGCTTTTGCCTTTTAGTTGCCTTAATTTTAAAACATAGTTATGTACTCCTCAAATGAGAAAGTAATAGAAAACAAAGTTTTAATAGAGCGTTGTCTCGAATTGTACACATTTTGGAGATCTAAGTAATCTTTCATTAAACTGCAGGATCAGAGAGTGAGAGAGAGTTTTCTCCCTCTTACAATGATGGTAGGTGACTTCCAGTCTCATGAAGTTGGTGGTTATGAAAGTTGAGGGTCTGTAAACATTAATTGTCAGTAGGTGATGGCTGGCTTTGTATCTCCTGAACAGACTGGTGCATTAGTAGAGGTTTATTTAGCTCTTCGCACTGATATGCTAGGTAGTTTATGCTTTGTGAATTGTCGAAATCCTTCAGTTAGACTACAGTGGAAGATCAGTAGAGTTGTGCAGTACTATTAAAATTAAATGAGATGTCTGGCAGGGAAGATGTTTGTGAACCATCTGATAGATTCAGATGGACCAGTCTGTGATTTTTGATTTGTGGAACATATGAAGCTGTGGGCATGATAGAATTTTTCTGACCCCTCAAAGTTCACGGTATCGTTATATAGCCCTGTAGTCTATTCTGCAGAGCTTTGTTCAAGTGATCATGTTTTCTAGTTTTTCCATTTGAGAAATCAATGTAAGAGATACTGCTTAAAAAAACATTTCCTAACACTCAGCCTTCTTTTTCCTTTTTCATACTCAGCTGATAACTGGTCTGAACAATTTACTATTCTTTGTCAGTGAGGGACATCTCTTATTTTCTCTGCGAATTTATGTTTCGTTTTTGTTTTTTTTTTAAGAGCTGTGCATTTCTTCAAAACTTCTTCAGAACTTCTCTCATCAGTCTCACGAGTCCAGTATTTTTGTTACAGTTTTCTGAACTATTTTTTTTAATTTTTCCAGTTACAAACTGGTCCTTACTGCCGTTTATGGCAGCTTTGGCTGTTTCTTCTTGAAAGCCTTTTGAGCTTGTTCTTATATGGTTCCCTCCCCTTTTCTTCAGTTCTTGTGACCTTGAACCATGCTGACTTCTGGAACATGTGATCCTGTTTGGAAAGGTCAAAATGGCAGATTTCAAAAAGGAGCAAGATGAAGAGCTTTATGTCTGAACAGAATTAGGTGAGATGACTTTGAAGTGCTAGATGGAGACTTGGATGAAAAGGGATAGAGTGTAATACTTATGTATGTTTTTAATACCAAATTTGCTGACAGGTTTGAGGAAGATAACCATTTAATAGTATGGAACTGGTGGTTGAGAAGAAACTCGAGACACTAAAAAATAGAATGATGGCAGTGTCTTGTGTTGTAAAATAAGAATGACAGGTAAATATTGATACCTGCAGGAGTTAGATTATAGCGAGTGGTGGGAGAGAGATTTGAATGCTTATGCCGGTCATCAGTCTTGGAGGCACTTCCAACGAAAGATAATAGCAGTTTTCAAGCTAGACTTTGGTACAAGTATCTGTTGACCTATTTTAAAACAAAGTTCAAAATCTTTTCAAGGAGTATGGATTCTTGTGGTCACAGCTTTTTAACATCATTGACATCTGAGAACAACTTCTGCAGTCGTTACTTTATTTTGAGCTAAGTATACGTTTAGTTATGTAAAAATTCCGATGCTTTAGGGGTTCTGATATCTTCTTTGTTTAGATTTAAAAGCTCCACTTTCCCAATAACATAGTCATGTGATTTAATGTGTATTGCTGAGCACTGCTTAATATACCAGCTATCGTAGCAATTTAATTGATGTGACTTTGTAACTTTTGCACCCGTTCTTCTGAATGTCCTAGGACCAGTCAGATGTTTGGCAGCTTTTTTGATTTTGCATGCTTTAACGTCCCATAACTAGTGACCATCACTCTCTTTCAGAATGTTACAGCAAACTGCTTCATTTCTGAGTGTGAAAGTAGAATATTTCAGTTGGCTAGAAATGCAGAGTTTTTTTTAATTTAGTACATTCTCTGACAGAGTCTTTGTTGGATTAGGGAACCTGGTGCTAAGCAAGGAACATGCTGGAGGCAATTTAGTGGATTATTTTGTCGATCCAGACAGTAGTGTCATCAATTTCAGATTTAAGTTCTGAATTTGTGGTATTTAGATGTGTTTTAGCAATATCTTATTGAAAGTTCGGAGGCTGCCTCTGTAATGATATTTAGGGAAGGTTTGAATATTGTTTACAACTGGTGCAATTGAATCATGCTGTATTTTTCAAATTAGAGGAAAAAAAAAGCTTCAGTGACGGATTTTGGAGACTGCACATGAAATATGACTCGCCAGAGTTTGAGATACTCTGTGGACGAAGATGACCAGCTTCTTTGTTAGTGTTAGATTATTCTGTTGCCGTTTAGTGGGGTTTTTCTGTTGTTGTTGGGCTGGGGTTTTTTCCGTCTTTCCCATTCATTGCCTTGCAATAGGTCATTGTGCCTTTATGATAACTGAACTAAAGACTGCAAATCATTGTCTCTGTGAATTGAGATACTACAACAGTCAGAAGAACAGGGCTACATCAGTCTAGCTTGGTATACAAGGTCCTCCAGTATAGGATGGCAGATGCATATGGATGAGTATAAAGGCAAAAATGCAGTGGGAAGATACTTCTGAAGAAGTCTCCATTTCATCATCAAGAAAAGTATGGTTTAGGAACATGCTGAGTTTGAAGTCATGTCTTTGATTTTTGATGTCTTGCATAGGAGTGTTTTTCTCCCCCGCCGTGGAATTTCCATGTGTGGTTATTTTGAACCTCTGTGAACTTCTAGGCTTCAAAGCTACCTGCAGGAGGAAGTTTGACAGCTAAATTATACACTGGGTAAAAAAACAACTGTATTTCACCAGGTGTTAGTTTCATTCGATGCTCCCTAATTCTGAAAATTTTACAATCTGAGAACTTAAATTTCATGTAGAAACTTGCACACGGCAAGAACGAAGGAACTTGATATTAGTATAAGAAAATCTATTTTACTTCTATTAAGTCTATTAGGGAAGTGCAAATATATAATATAACAATATATTAATAATTACATAATATGTAGAATTGAGCAGGAGCTCAAATGTTATTTAACATGAAGCCGAATGATGACATTTTAGCTAGAGTATTCTTAATTTCCTTTAACTGAAAGAATTAGAAAAAGCTTTATTGTAAAGAAGACAGTGCTTTGAGGGGACCTGGTCAAAATACTGGTCAGGAAGTTCAAAGATATTCTGATCCCATTGCATTTTGTGATCTCATATTAACTTTTCTGTGAACAACTCCAGGGCATTGGGACTGCATGTTTCTTAACACATTTTGGCATAGTCAAGAGAACAATACTGGTCTTTGAACTTAAGAGCAGTATAGGTTGTATGAAATAAAATAATAATGTTTGACAGTATGCTGCTGAACTGATGATAAAATGAAGATGAGTAGCTGTAGTTATGCAACAAGGTTGAATGTTTACATTCTGCTTCAGTATTGCCTCTCACAGAGTTCACAATCCAAAACTTTCCTTTTAAGAGAGCATGAACAAAATTGCATTTAACTTGAGGTAACATTTCGCTTGTTATATTGTACTTGAAATGTTTATTCTTAGATAAATCTAAATGCAACTTAAACACATCACACTGGGCTGGATTTACTTCCAGAAGAGAACAATAAGCCAGTATTTGGAGAAAATGAACGCGTAAATTAATGCTGGTGGTTGTGTTTTGTGCATTTGTATTACACTAAAGGCCTGATCGGTGTTAGGAGAGAGTTCAGGCTTTTGGGATGTTCTGCCTGCTGTCTTCAGACTCATGAAACATTGTGGAGAAGTATGTAGAGTGATATTTGTTCTTTTACCATCACTCAGTCCTTAAGGCGTGAAGAGCTTTAGAGCAACCCTCTTCTCTTAAAGCAGCTTTGTTCTCATAATAGTTATTTCCAATAGGAGTCTAATTCCTTATCAACAGATGATGAAGCATCTATTAGCAAGCACAAACTTTAAGTGACGGGAAGAGTCCCAAGAAACAGGAGTAGAAACTTGGTGGTGATGTTTGAGGCGTGTCTTTGTTTTTTGAAGTTGCCTTGAATAAGATATTAACTGGTTAGTTACTCTACTTAAAAAATGCTCAAAGGCTAGGACGTGATAGAATGTAGGCATATGGAAAAGAAATTTATTCATTGAAGTCTGTTTCTAGGACTCTGTGGAGTTTATAGAAGTTGTGGTTATCTTTGAAAACTTTTTTGTAGATTGTACAATTTTGTACCTATAAAACCTTATTCAGAAAGCTATCTTTTTACTGGTAGTATAAAATAAAGAAGAAACAGATAATCAGTGCAGTTAACATAGTTATGATAAAGTTTAAGCATACCAGGTTAAATAAAAATATTTTTATTAAAATAATGAAGAGTTGTGTTGTCAAGCTCTTAAATCTTTGTAACATTGCCTCAGGCCTGGATAGAGTGATAATTCTTAATCTGGAAGACTTCTGGAAGTAAAATTGGTTCTTATGTTTTAATGGGGTCTTTTTGATATGTCACAGCTAGATATGAATTACCAATGGACAACAGTGTATGTAATCAAGCTTTTGTCCTGTCTATTAAATAGTTGTGCTAGTGAGTTAAGAACAGAGCTAAGAAAGGGCTCTTTGGAGGAGAAAGCAAAAGTTCTTAAATAGAAGGCATGGGCTTCTTTGTGGCAGTGTTTTTTGAGTTTTTTCCCCTCCTTTCTGTGTGCACAGAAAGCAGAGTGGCCATCCAGTACTGCTAGCCTTCTCTGTAGGTCTTCATGTGGCTGAGAGCCGCAGTAGATGTGCCACATCCCTTGTAGAAGTGATGGGTAGGAGAGAAGGACGAGAGCAAAGGGAGCTGCGCTTGAACCGCTTGATAGCTGCAGGCGGGCCATCTGTGTAGTAGTAGTGTGCAAGAAGCATCATGGTATGCAGAAAAGGCAGTGGGACTTACTTTTCATCAAGAAGAGGATGACAGCTCTGCTTCACTTAGTTTGATGCAGAGTTGGGACATTCTTTTGTCTCCTTCCATTATGAGGGTGCAGTGTTGTGCTGTGCTGGTAGTCCCCGTCTACGCTGTGCTAGAAACATCCAACTCTCCCTGTGAAAGTGTTACCCGAGCGAATGAATTTTTTTATACCTTAGCATTAGCAAACTTGAGAGAGACAAAGTGGGCCAAAGAAAGTCCCAATCTTTTGGTGCTGGAAGAGAAGAGGAAATGTTACAGGATGGTGGTCTTAAGGGTACAAGAAAAGTTTGAGGAGAAAATTAACCTTTTTCATTGTTACAACAGTTGATGCAGTTATGTGAAAGCAATTAAGCTTTCAGGCATGCCCATTTTTTTCAGGTCTTGTAAGCGTGAAAGCTTCTTTGTTTTCTCTAATGTTATTTACTGGCTGATCACTTCATAAATTCTTTTCATCGTTTGTTGTTAGCCTGCAAATGTGGATCTTTAGGCTAGAAGGGATTGTGGAAGCTAAATTGATCAAAATTCAGTGGAGTTTCTAAAGACTTAAGTTTTTAAATGAAACACTTTTTAAATGGAGGTCATAATACGACAGGCATTCATAAGCTGTTTGGGAGGAATGGCAGCTGGCTTTTCGATATGTGGTGCACCCACAAAGTGTGAGTACCATTGCACTATGAAATACCTACCCACTTCAAAAATACACTGAAGTCCTTACGTTGATCTCAAGGATGTTGCAATTGCTGAACTGTATCTTTAAAACTTGTGACAGCAGGGCAAGTAATGGTTTTCAGAGTTTTCAAATGGACAGTAGATAGCTTTTCACTGGTTGGTTTTTTCTTTTTTTTTGTTTCATGTCTTTAACATATTTATGGCTTCATTTGCCACAAGGTAGCTGTGTAAATCATATGTCAGCGTCTTGTGGAGCTGAAGAACGATGCACTGCATCTGGCTATAACTGAAAGTTGTGTCTGAATATCTAGTGCTGGCTCTTGAATTCAAGTAACTTGAATTTGTGTTCCTGTGACCTTAATTAACAATTTTCTAATACCGTTTCGTTGTGAGGAGGGGGGGAGGATTAAACACACTTCAAATTCAGGACTTACATGAATTGTGACTTGCATTATTCGAGTCATATCTTGAATGAAATCCAGAGAACAAATACAGTTTTAGGGAAAAGGAAGTATAGTGACGAATATGATGAAAACCTATTTTGACCTCAGTGTGGGTAGGAAAGTGTTATGCCATCAGTTTTGTTAAATACTTCTATGCAATTTGGAAAGAATGCAGCCTGCGAATTACTGATGTAAGATGTTGACTGTAAATAAATGGCATGGGGTGAGGCAAAAAGAGGAAGCATTTTAGTAGGTTTTTATTGTATTTTATGTGTTAAATCCTGCAAGATCTGCAAATGGTAAATCCACCAAGGTGTGGTTTGCCTGATGGGGTAGGCTACCTCAGCCAGTAGACCCTGTAGACCCTTTATGCTGGAGACTGTACGAGAAGGGGCAGAAGTATGGGAGAGGACAGGAGGATGGGGCCAGCCCTTCTGGTGGCAGCCTGCAGCTGGGTGTGAAACTGCAGTATCTGTTATTTCTCTTAAAGCTTACTTTCCAGGCAAGTTTCGGCTCTCATTGTCCAACCCTCAATTGACTGCTACAAATTGTTTGGGCTCATAGGTGGCTATCTGAAGTGTATCTGCTGACCTTTAATCCAAGGCTGTTTGATGATAAAGCATCATGCTGTGTAAGTTTCAGGTTATTAATTCAGGCAACACGTAGCTCTGCCAGTTCCCTTCTGTCCTGACCTTCATTTCTGTTTCTGGCCTCATCTCCCTTTTCTGTGGAAAATCCTGAGCATTTCTGAAGCAAAGCTGCATTTTATAAAAGTCCTATACATGTCAGGGTATTTAGTCTCACTTTTATCTAGCACCTGGGGACAGCTGCATCAATTTGATCCCAGCCCAGATTTTCACCGTGAGAGATTTTCCACGCTAAATGTGGGGAAGATCAGTTAGAGCAGCTGTCCTGAAACCAGTAACTGTTCAGGGGCATTTTGTACAGGACAGCACCAGGATTATATTTTTTCCCAGTTTCCACAGCACAGTGAACCTGTGCTTTTGGTATTTGAACCAAAGGAGTCCCCTGAAATTACTAATCCTGGCACTCTCTCTCTTTTAGGAACCCGGTTTCATTTTACTTTGCCGAAGGAGGGTGACATCATTCAGCCCTTGACCAGCATAACGCCACCCCTTATTGGCCAGCTTAAAATGGGACCCCGAAGACACAGTACACCAATTAGTGAGTTTGACCCGAATGGCTCTGTTCTGCAGTGAAAGCCTGTTTGGAAGCTTTTGGTTCCTGATGTAGGATCTGGTGGGATAATTCAAACCTACCTTGGCCAAAAATATTGCTGTTCTGTGGGGAGGGCTCATCCCTTCTCGACGCTTTACTTGTTGTGTTTTCTCCTTGGTCTCTAGTGAAGGAGTTTGCTCCCTGAGTATGGGATGGTATGGAACATGTCTTCCTTGCACTCATTGCGTTCCCGCATACAACTCCATTAAAGAATGCAAAAGATCCCTCTGAGTAGTGGAAGAGGTTAGACTAAAAGATTGTTCCCAGTATTCATCGTATTTCAGCAGAGCTTTCTCAAAATAACACCCTGCATTTGCTGGATGAAAGGGAGTGTGTACTTCTGCTTGGGTAATAGTAAAGTATTCTGTCACAAGCTAAGGATGATACCTGCTGCACTACAGAACTTTCATGCTTCAGGACTCTAGATAGGAATTTCCACTACTGCACTATTGCTAACAATGCATGCAGTGAAGCATCTTCAAAACAGAACTGGGACCTGAACCCCAGCAGTGTCAATGACAGTAGCTGCTTTTTGGTTTACTTTTTTTTTTTTTTTGTTTTCCTATTTTCAGTGGATGGTAGTTGCCCAGACAGCACTATAGCAACTAGTGATGTTACAGCAGAAGGCACAATGGGGACCAACAATGTCACTGTGGAAAGTGCAGTGGTATCAGCAGACATGTCAGAAGTGTGTGAGAAAGGAGATTCTCATGTGGTTCCTGAGGCTGATGCAAAACTCTCTCTGCGAATGAACCTTGTTACCCCTGTGAATGATGGGAGTGAAGAGTCCCCGCCATTCAGCTTGGAAAGTAAGAGAACGAAACCTCGGAACATACAGGTCCTACTAGGGCTCATACTTGAGCCCTAACTCAAAGCCTCTTTGTGGCATTCCCCAAGACAGTCACGGAGTCTCTGGAATTTTTCTCATTTTTTGGGCAGTATCGATTAAATTTGTTTCTCTGTTTCTGCAATGCTCTAAGCAAGGATGAAGTGAGAGGAGCGGCCTCTGTTGTGAGGAGAGGTATTTTCAGCAGACTAAAAATTGTGATGTATAGTGGCAACATCACAGGACAGGAACTGGAGTTTGATTATATTAGAAGGGAAAAGATTTTAAAAAGATAATATGGGCAAAAAAGTTTGACAGCTTTTTAATCAGAACAGTGACATTCGGTCTAATAATCTAAAACTTGTAGAAACTCAGGTCTGTGATGAGAAGTTGGGCGAGGAGGCCTGGGCACTTTTTGTCCAGCATTGCTCAACCTTTCTCTTCGCTGAGTTGACGGAGCTGGGAAGGGGCAGGAGAGTCTGTGTGGGTGACACCAAAATCATCCTTCCCTTCTTTCTTGTTTCAGAGCCTGCAGCCAGTGACAGGAAAGTTGGATCCTCTCCTGCTCCTGGGGTTGCTGCCAGGTAACTGGGCTTGTTGCTGCACAGAGTTAATGGGAAGATCTGGGTAGATCCTTTTTCCGCTCATTACCAGCAGGAGGGGAAAAAAATTAAAATGAGACACAGAAACAGGGAACACTTTTGGCAGTAGCCACGACATTAACTCTGGCTCTCGCAGCAAGTTTTAAGTACATAGGCAAGGTGGGTGCCCCACCTGCTCTTTACAGGCTTTGTGCTTCCTACTTATGTCAGCATTTTGTCGCCTTCTGATTGTAGTCAAAGCAGAAATTAATGTTTTGTGCAGTCCAGAATGCAAGTCTTCCCTGTCCACCTCTTAAATTTCAAATACATGGTTTTCTGCTTTCTATATTGTGCCATTTTCTGCAAAGAATCTCCGAGGAGTTCTAAAAGAGAATTCTCTTCCTGATATGAAGCTGATGGTCACCGATACGAACCAGGTCACCAATATACTGAAATCAGTTTAACATGTTGACCGAAACACAAGTTACTCCCTTGATCGTTTGATTTGTGTGTATCTATCTTATTTCACATTTAATGCCTATCATTGCTTGATTTTAGCTTTTGGGGAGTACGGTTTGTCAGTACTAATAAGAATCTGAGTCAGCAGATAGTGACCTATAGTAATCTTAGTGAAGTATAATAGTTTGAAGCAATGAGAAAACTTTGAAATAAACTTGGGGTCTCTTGTCACAGGATTGCATGCTGGATGGTAATCATGCATCAGTGCTGAGGATGAGTGGCAGTCATTCCTCGCTGGTTGAGGATGGGTTGCCTTTGTAGGTGTAGGTTGAACTTGGATCTCTCAGGGCCTGCTTTATGACTGTCATTCCCAATATTCTTATGGTGTCATGAAAATCCTGAGAAGTAAGCCATAAATGGTCTAGCTGTGTCCCTTGGTGGGTACCAAAGGTAGTAGATGTTGAAACTCCTGATGGTGCTGCAGTTTTCCACGTTACATTTTCTGGAATTGTTATATTGCTCTTGGCTGTTAGGGTGTCTGCAGAAATTATAGAAATGCTTATGCAGTTGCAGCTTGTTTCTTGACCTGTGAGAGTGACTATCTCGCTCATTCTGTGGCTGTGTAGGTCAACAAGCTCAATACCAGTTGTTGCTTTCCCAAGGGACTAGCGAACTCTTGTTTTGCTGTATAAGGAATTTTCTCACTGCCTGATGCTTTTTTTGTTTGTTTGTTTCTTTCTTTCTTTCTTTGTTTTAAATCTGCACCGCTAGCTCCCAGAAAGCGTCATCTGTGTTTAGTCGTGTCTGTGAAGTTCGTCGAGAGGATGAGGCCAGAGGTCATGGTCTTTCCACTTCTCCATTTAGGTAACTCCTCACAGTCTTTGCCTGCCAGTCCTGGTTGGATTTATATGCGCATTTGCATTTTCTACAGCAAAGAAATTGCACTAAGTCATTATCTTTGGGTGACTTAGAAGGTTGGGGACAACGGGGTAAGTATAATAAGTACTGTATGTTTGTGTCTCGCATAGTAATCACACTTAGCTTTTTGAGCAGCGATGTGATTCCAGCTGGCTAATATGCTTTGGTAAAATCTGGGGATTGCGAGAACTGAGATCATTCTTACAGCTGTTTAAATATCTTGCTTAATTAGTGTTTGAAAAAGCACCTAATTCTCTACAGGTGTCAGCCATTCTTGCTACCATGTGAATTACTTGAGAGACGTTGAAAGGTTTTTTTTATAATTTGAGACTCACTGGGTTCTGTGCAACCTTGAGAAGCAACTGAATGACTGCCAGGGTTTTTTGGTTTTTTGTTTGTTTTTTTTTTATGGTCCTTTCACGCGTATTGGTTGTTTTGCTTTTTTAATCAGGAATTTTGATCTGTATATAACTGGTTTGCAGGGGGAATCTGTTCAGTTTTCCTGGCACACGAGAAGATGCTGAATTACATAAAAATCCCAGTGGTTGGCAGTACCAGCAACACAAGGCAGATGATGGTGGACAGGTCCTAATTCCTCAGACGATGCAGCAGGACTGCTATCAACAACCGTCTGGTGCAGAGAATGGGAAGTCTGTGGAAACTGGTATTGTAAGCACAGAAGAAGGGAGAACACAGAAGAAACCAAGTAAGGCTGTTAAAATTGATGAAAGCCGAGAGAGGTGGGCGAACACCAAGAATAAAGGGATTCAGACTACAGCAGACTGTCTTTTTACCCCAACAACTGTTACAACAGCAACACAAACATCAGAAGAAATCTGTAGGCAGGTGGAAGTGGGAACCAGTATGTCTGGGCAAAGACCTGGGCGACAAGATGCGAATGTCCAAACTGAGGAGAGTGGGGAAAAGCTGGTGAACCCCTCTGGAGAGAACACGGACTCTCTGCACAATCAGGTGGGATGAAGGCTGCCTGTATTTAATTTTACTGCTTTAGAACAGTAAAGTATCCCTTCAGCCAGCAAAGTTACTAACAGTAGGTTCTCTGTTGAAAAAAGCCAAAGACCACTTTAAACTGCTAATGTTGCAAGCCTTCCTGTATGAACTGTACACAACTGCTAAGGTAGCAATACTCAGTGGGTAGTGAAGTTTGGGAACTAAGTATCTCGATATTTATTTTCTGGAAACATATGAGAAGTGTTGGTTGGTTGGTTTTTGTTGGGATTTTTTTGTGTCCAGGTGTAGTTAACACTGTAAAAAAATTTTCACTTCTTGTTGGATGGAGATGGGAGTTGCATGAAGTTTCAGCTGAAGGATTTAATGCTTTCTCTTTTGCACCAACCAACTTCTGACAGCTCATTCTGCCACTCCATCCAGTGTCTGTGGATAAACACATGAGGGGAGAGCTTCTACAGAGAAATGTTCTAGCAAGATGAATAACTTTGAATTAGTATTTCAGAAAGTATTGCAGACTCGAGGAAAATCACTGTTTTGCAGTTATGGCTTGTGTATTTTCTTTTGAACGCAAAGACTAGAAAAATGTTTTTTTTCTAAACTTGATTTAGGAATAGTGCGTCCTCTGGGAAATAGGAGATTAATAGGGCCATAAATACGCAGTGCAACATTGGTGTAATATGTCTGAGAGTCCACTGAATGAAAGAGTATCAGAAGCCATGCCGAGCAAGTTTGCCATTTCCTCCTTGGACTGCTATGATTTCCCTTCCTCTACCTGTCAGCAAGGCAGGAGAATGTGTTCAGTTCTCACTTGTTTAGGGTCTCTTGTGTTGTTGCACCTAATTTGTAACAAGATGCTGAAAGGTTCCCTACCCTGGTACTTGAACATGATATGAAGAAACTGTACTGCAGAGATAGCTCTACCCAGAAATATTTGCTTTTCATTGTGGTCTGTTTGTTTTTAATTTGTCCTCTTCATTACAGGGAGAGGAGGAGTTTAACCTTCTTCACCCACCCAAAGGCCAAGTTCAGCGTCGCCACTTGCGAACTATTCGAGAAGTGCGCACTGTTGTCACACGTGTTATAACAGACGTTTACTACGTAAATGGTGCAGAGGTGGAACGAAAGGTAGTTGAGGTAAGTTCTTGTTTTCAGGGCTAAATGTAGTGATATGTTGGCTGAAAAATAAAATTATTTAAAATGAGAATGTGTTATGGCTGCGGAAAACAAATTGAGTAAACAAGTCAGTGTGCTGTGATGACAGACTTTTCTTCAAGAGCAAACATGTAGACCATGTAGTGCATGGCAAAAGCTGTGTATTTGTTGCTGGTTTATTTCATGTCTGTTACTGTATTTTGAAGACATGCTGACTTTTTTTCTTCCCAAAGAACAGACCAAAAGACTTTACTATGTGCATCCAACTGTTCTAAAATTCTTGGGGTTTGGTTGGAATAGAGAGATTTCAGAATAGGTAGATATTTCTGTTACTAAGCAAAAACAACTTCTGCCTGTGAAATTGAACTATGGCAGCTAGTTTAGCCTGTTTTGCAGCTCAGTGTAATTTTTAACCCCACTCCTGTGGACCAGATACTATGAGGTCTACAAAAAGCAATGTACAAACAAAAAATAATCAAACCTATTGTTAGTACACTTGTATCGGTGTATGTCCATTCATTAGTCGAAAAATCTTTAGGGAATCTCAAAAAGTTGACAAATGCTGAGTTGATGGACACAGTTGTCATATCAGCCTGCTAGCAACAAAATGTTACTGCTATTCTGCTATAAAGGTAAATAACGTAAGTCTTGTGCTGTGTTGTTACAATGCGTAATGACACAAAAGGATAAATTAGTTCAGTGCAAAGCCTATATGTTCACACCCAATATCACCCATGAAATTGCTTATTGTAACATTAAAATAGAGATATAAGTTTCCTGAAATGTACATAGTACATGAAATGTACATAGGTTGTGTAATCACAATCACATAACCATGTCCAATTTATCTACCGACTTTTGATATCACTATTTTGTAGATACATATTTGTATATTCGTAAAAGTTTAGTGGCTCCAAATGACCAACTGTCTGAAACTGATCTTGGATTGCTGACTAGGCTGCTAGTGTCTCATGTCTTTGTTGCGCTCTCGCGCTCTCGAAGGGTGGGGATTATTCAGAGCCAGACTAATTTGATACCAACGAAACTGTCCTGTTGGCTGATTTCTTAACGTGACTTCTTTATATAGAGCAGCTACAGGCCTATAGTGAGAGACACACTGTCTACCATTGATCAGTGCAGACTCAAATCTGCATGGCTATCTTCAGTTTCATGAATCTGGTCTCAACTTGTCTGTGCTTTTGCCTGGTAATTGTAGAGCTTCCATCTAGCAAGTGCGTCACCTTTGACAAACCTCTTTTTTTTTTTTTTTTTTTTTTTTTTTTTTTTTTTTTT
>Ga0065711_1006709_pt1 | contig 20454 bp, 10 predicted proteins | sample Hoacrofraction12_FD_59098 | JGI IMG/M metagenome (GOLD analysis project Ga0065711, IMG submission 59098) | Hoatzin crop microbial communities from Cojedes, Venezuela - Epithelial fraction 12 v2 (version 2) | ecosystem: Host-associated > Birds > Digestive system > Esophagus > Crop | place...
CAGTAGTGCCCAGCGACAGGACAAGGGGCAATGGGCACAAACTGAGGCACAGGAAGTTCCGTCTGAACATGAGGAAGAACTTCTTCCCTCTGAGGGTGATGGAGCCCTGGAACAGGCTGCCCAGCGAGGTTGTGGAGTCTCCTTCTCTGGAGATATTCAAGACCTGCCTGGACAAGGTCCTGTGCAGCCTGCTGTAGGTGACCCTCCTTCGTCAGGAGGTTTGGACCAGGTGATCCACAGATGTCCCTTCCAAACCCGAACATTCTGTGATTCTTCTGTCTGGTCCTGTCCATAACTACATCTCCAGAATATATATTTTACTGTGATTAAAGCATATAAAAATAATAAATGGGTCCACATATGACAGGAGATGAGCGTGAGAAAATATTTTCCATATTTTTTCCCTTTTAGAACGCAGAACAGATATCAGGATTCACCTGAAAGCCTCTTTCATATCACTGGTGTTTCTTTAGTTATCCAAGCATACATTGTTGTTACTCTTTCATTTCAGTTGATCTTAAATCCTAGAATAGTGGAGAGAAACAAAGCACAATTTCTACCACATAAAATGGGAGCAGAGGGAGGAAGGGAGAGTGAGGCTGTAGGAGTAAAGATCCATGAAACCTATCATAGTCAAAAGTGGCACAACCTCCACTGGCAGTGAAGTTTCTTATGGTCTGTTTTTATAAACTGGAATGTTCTGAACTTTCTACAAGAGACTGGAAGCCTTCTCCTGTTAGCAAGACCATTAGTGACTATGGAGAGGTAGGCACAGTGTTTACCAAACAGCAAAGGGTGGATCTCTGAAGTTAAGTCAGTTAGCTTCCATCTTTCCATCAGCTAATAGGGTTGTTCTGGGCTTGCCTTGCTTTAAGCTCACAGGATGGTCACAGAAGAGCTGTATGGAGAACTCATAGCGGCTTGACCCTATGAATTTTGGTGTCTTACTGGAGTACAGTCCATGGAGCTACTGCCATCAGCAGCACTAGCTTCTCCTCACAAAAAGGAAGGAGTTTGAAAGCAGGCATTAGTCTTCACGATGTAATAGTTATTTTGAACAGTAGAAGATCATGCTGAGAAATGCTTTCTATGAATCTGAGTCAGGGGAGCCTTTTTCTCCCTTTGCTTATGGAAATGTAGTTCTGCACAGCATGACCTTGTCCCAAATACTTTACTACTATTGGGGAAAAAAAACCCCAACACTGAAGACTAGATGTGTATCTACTGTCTTTTGAGAACTGGTCTTGGTGGCTTTGTCCTGATGGATGGCCCTGTCCAAAATGAAACACAGGAGGGTTCTATCTGAACATCAGGAAATACTTTTTTACTGTACGGGCAATCGAGCACCAGAACAGGTTGCCAAGGGAGGTCATGGAGCCTTCAACCTTGGTGATATTCAGAAGCCATCTGGACGTGGTCCTGGGCAACTGGCTGTAGGATGTCTTGTTTGAGGAGACGGAGGGGACCCGATGATCTCTGGAGGTCCCTTCCAACCTCAGACTTTCTGCGATTCTGATATTGTGATGTCTCTATCTTTAAAAAACTTTGCACCTTGTATGAATGTTTATACAACAGCAACTGCTTTTATTTATTTAATTTGAATTTTTTTCTTGAGAAAATATTATAATGTTTGTAGCTGATCCTTGCTCATCAAAGTGGCTGTTAAGTGTATTAAGCATATTGTTTCAGGAGGTATGGAATGTAAAGAAACAGCCACAGAAGAATAGTAGCTGTTTATGAGACCATCCTTCCAATTTTCTGCCGGGTGTCTTCATTAGATGGTAGTATGGTGTGACACCTTTCCCTTGGAACATTGCTAAAGCAGTATTTTAACATGCATTCTTCACTTTCAAGTCTTCCACTGATAGGAAGGATCCTGACAACAGCTAGAGAGTTACTTCTTAGTGGTTTCAGAACCACTTTCAGCACGTATTGAATGAATGGCACCAGAAAGATCACGCTTGTGTTGTCACCTTCAAGTTGTGATTTCAAATGGATGGAGGATGTTAAGGGTGAGGATAACATGATCTTAGTGGGCGGTAGGAAGGAAAACATCTGCCTTTTTTTGCCTGTTGCTTGCCAAATGCAGTAAACACAAAGGAGTTTTGGTGTTTTTCATTATGTCCCTGAAGCATACAGAAAAAGGAGTTCCAACAAGTTTCAGCTTCCAGCTTAGGTAAATTTTTAGTTGACTTGCTTTCTCTAGTTGACCCAACATTTTTTCACTTTTTGGATACCAGAAAAGGGGCTTTATAGGTATTTGCAATATACTGCCGAATAATTATTCAAAGCCTTTTACCATTATTTTTTGAATGGAAGTATGCCATACAAATTGCAGTGAGTTGTTATCTGAGGAATTCTAGGTTCAGCTCAAAGAAACTGTTTTTCCAGCTTTACTGTGAGTATATTTGGGTCTTATCATTAAACTACTTATAAGATAGGAAAAGAAAAACACCAAAAAAATTGGAAATCTGAATTCCCTTCTATTTTGTAATGACATTTTTCTTGATTATTGTTTGCTCTAGACACTAAATACACATATAATTTTCCCAATGTCATCTCTGTTTTCTCTGCTACGTTTGGCCCTTGAAGGCTGCTGGATCAGAGAAAGCTCAAGTCTTCCCACCATTCAAACTGCAGGACATGTGGAAAGCATGTCAGTTTGAACTGCTAGTTAGCTAGCAGTGTGGGCTCAAGCCTGCACTTCCGCTTTGGTATAGACATACCTTGTACTTCCATTCCACTAACACTGCTGGAGTCGTATCAGAAATGCTAAATGACAGAGCCCTGTTTCATATTGCTCTGTTTGGAAAAAAAAGTAAAGGAGACTGGTTCACTGCTCTGTCATGTTCATACAGGCAAAAAAAAAAAAATCTGTAGCACACTATCACTCAGCATGCAACAGTGGCTTCTTCCTGCAAAGAACACAGTACCAGACATGTCAGACTATGTACTGAAACTCATCGGTATTTTCTTGAATACTTTTTTAGATTTTAGACTAGCTGGCTTATATATTAGTGTCATAGACCTTATTCTGCACTTTGGTTTTTGTTCAATTTTAAACTACTCTTTTTTTTCTTTACTAGTTCAGGATTTCATAGATCGATGGTCTGCTCTAAATCAATTCTTACCACATTTTCTCACATCTTTCACTCACCACTTAGCCATGTTTTGTACACAAATTTCTCTCAATTCCCCTTTACAATTCAGCCCTGTTAGCTGCGTATATTCTTGTTGCCCTAACATTCTCCAGTTCAGTAGTGTTTTCAATGTGTTGAGACAGAACGCTGGAATGTTGCAGAAGCTAAAATAAATTCTTTTTAACTTGTTAAATATGTTGTTATTTGACTCAGTTGTGCCTTCCGTGTCTGTAGTTTCCCATCGCTACACGCAGTTCTTAAACCAGGAACATTTATTACATTCTCCAAGTTCTAAAACCATACAGCTCCTATTTAAATTTTTTTTTCAATATTTTTCTAATATGGGTTCTAGGCATCCTGAGTAACAGCTAACCCTGGCTTTGTTGTATAAGCTTGTTGCACACATCTGGCTTGCAGTTTATTTCTGATAAGTGTTTTATTTTGTCTCCATGTTCCTATGCACATTCTACCTGTCTTGTCTTTTTCAGACTGAACTTTTGTTTTGGTTGACTTGCTCAGCAGTGGTTTTTAGGGCATTTTTATTTTACCTGGAGTTTGTAGACTTTAATAATTATTACAATATAAAGCCACTTTCTGGGTGGCCCCAAAAGTATTTTCTTATCTGTAGTTGTCTGTTAACTATATTCGTATTTATTTCAAGGTGATTGGTAAATACCATCCAGAACCTTTTTACTTCTGTGACGCATTGCCACTATTTTGTTGTTTACTAGGTAATGCAAGCTTTTGGTCTACGCAGTTACTCTTTTGCTGTAACTGCAAAGAGAGTTCTCTGACAGGATTTAAGAGAATGAATCTTTCACTATTCCTAACCCTAAAATAATATTAAAACAGTATAAATATATTTATAACATTGCCGAAAGCTTTTTATAAAAGGTTCTAATAATTTTTTGAGTGTTGAGGGGTTTTTCTTCATCTAATAGTGTGAATGATGTCTTCATGACTCATCATCTGCCTTGGGAGAAATGCTAGCTGGTGACCATCCTATCTAGTCAAATATCAAATGAAATAATGAGGTGGTCTTCATACATATTTTTCTAGGAATGAGTCAGATGTCTGGCCTTCCCTCCAGTTGCTTTCCCAATGCTTTCATAGAGCAAATTTTATGTATATAATGCAAACCAAACAATTGCCACCAGATAATCCCATTTCTACAAGGCTCCATATTTTTGTTTGAAACTTTCATTAGAAATGTATCAGACTCTTTCATGTTTATGATTAACTATCTCCAAATTTTAGGAAATAGTCTCTGTGTAAAGTAGATACAACTATAAAAATATAGAACAAGATTTTATTACCTGAACATTAATAGAATGAAGCACTTCAAAACAAAAGGAGCATTACAGAAATTACAGCTCTAATTTATAGGAGGAGGGATAACCCTTTAAAATTATTTGGTTATTCACGGTAATAAAATAAATTATGATAGCCTTTGACAATTAGAGAAGATATCCTGGGTTACTAAGAATTCTGATATCATTTGGCANTACAAAACCCTCTTCTCCCACTGCAAGTTATGAATGCAATTTCCGTGACCATCACTGGGAATTACTGTGATCTGCTATGACAGAATAAGACCTGGTATGCCCACTTATGAAATTCTNTTGTACCTGTGCTGTAATACATCTGTGATGTCTGAAAGGGTAGAATAAACTCTGCTACACCATGAGAACCCCACTAAACTTTTGAGAAAAATAACTAGATCCTAGACACAAGGAAAAGCTGTAAAGTCTACCTACTGCTTGAAATACAGTTTTTGTTTAAAACCATATTAACTTATCCCCATTGCGACTGGTCGTAGTGGGTGATACAGACTGGTACAGACTTACAATAAGCCGAGCTGTAAGGTGTCATCCACATTGGGGCTAGGGAACTGCCCCAAATCCTCCACACCATTGAACTGTCCGAGTGTTTTCTAGCAGAGGTGTCTTAGGCCAAGGGGCACTGTCCCCGTGTGCAGTTTGGATGCGATTACCCCATTTTGGGAAGTAAGGCCGTTCAGCTGCATGGACACGAACCATGCTGGAATGGGTTACCCCAGAGCCAGAGCGCAATCCCTCACCTGTTTCTCTAAACTAGTGCAGACACAGCCTGGAAGTATTCACCTGACTTCAGAGGGTGAATGTATTGTTTTAGAAAAGTTAAGAAAGAGTGAGTGACATACCCAGTAAACTTTTTAACTTTTCGTGCTGTAAATAATTGCAGCTTAAATGCATTTTCTGGAGTGTTTGCATACTCTCTGGATTTGCATTTTTACCTGAATAAAATCTATCACTTAGACCTAGCAAACATTTGTTCTGCTTTGTATCACCTATAAACTGCAGTGACTTATTATAAATATTCTCCATTGTAGCTGATAAAATTTTACATACTATAAATCAGTATGGAACTTTAGGTCTGTCTACAGCTGTAATATTTCCTACCTGATTGTCACCTACAGCACAATTATTTTAGTTAGGGCTTCTCTATATTTGCTTCTGTTAGGCTCACAAAGATGGGTACTGCCTGGTGGAAGGTGTATTAGCTGTATGATGTACATGAATCTTTTCCCCAAGCCACTCAGAAAAGTACAGGTCTCTCTGTGTGGTACTATTTTATGTTGGTCAGGTAGTATGCTAAAAATAATGCTAAATAATTTTGAACGATATCACTGAAGTTAAAGTAATATCATGAACATGGTATCTAATAATTTGTTGAATTTTTTAATTATTTATTTCAAGGTGATTAGTAAATATCATCCAGAACCTTTTTACTTCTGTGATGTATTGCCACTATTTTGTTGTTTACTTTTGAAATTTCAGCCACTGTGCCCCTCATTCTTTTGTTTATTTCAGTTCTGCAAGGTTCAGTCCAGCAAATGAAAAAGTAGACTTACGATAACTTGTGAAGCTACGTAAAAACCTTATATTTTTGTTTTAGGAAATTTAGTTCCTGTGTGCAGTTTGGCATCTTTGCAACAAAGACAGTTATAGGAAACCAAAAAACCTGCATGCTTCATTGAAAAACTTCAGCTGTCATGTGTGCTACTTCATGTTATAGGTCCTTTGATAGTAATGTTACATGGAAATCATTCTTTAATCATTTGGGTGGGTCGATCCAGATTCTCTGTGTGCTCTATTCATGAAGATCTACATGAAGCTGACATGTTGTGAATCACTATGGGTGAATCTCTGGGTAAACACAGATTTTTTATATTTTCTGTTGAGTGTTGCGGGGAGGTTGTTGAAACACAGTGTTCTACAGTTACATTTTTCTATTGCTGTAATTGTCACAACCAGCAATAAAACAATTGTTAACATCATCTGCCATTGAGCACCAATACGTAATGTTCCAAACAACTTTCTAGAGCACCTTCTTAGCATGTAGAAACAATTCTTTTTAACTGAACAGTTACGGTTTTGTAACAAGAATACCACCTTTTACAGTTTATGCAAGTAAGTTTCATAAATTCGTATTGAGAACAGCAAGGGAAAGTATTCTGTGGGCAAACCAGACTTCATCTTATGGCAGTTGCTCTGCTGAAATATTTGCAGTATATCACAGTCTTTATGCCATCCTTGGATCTTCTGCAATCTCAGCTGCCACTGCTGTATAATGTACATTGATTTCTATTTGGTATTCAGACAGAGAAAGCTGTTTAATCATTTGGTTTCTGACTTGTTAATAAAAAATCTGTCTTCTTTAATAAGTTTATTTTAGATAAAACTACAGTCTCTGCCACAATTTGACATGCTTTCCTATGTTTTTTAAAGTAACAAATGATGCTGAGGATGAGACAATATTACTGTAATTTCTTCTTACCAAGTGAATGCCTTTGTGATTTGCAGTGATGTTCAGCATACAGAGAATGAAAGCTATTTAATCATTCTCCATATGAATTGTAAATAAAGTTTTACAGTTGTCCCACATCGAGGGAAATGAAAGAAGAAAAAACAGAGAGACCTTTGCTCATTATAAGAAAACCTTTTCTAATAGTGCAGAACGACATCTCTGTTCTAGAATGTGAACATCTCTTATATCACTAACAGTTTTCCACCCCATCACATCTCATTGATATTCTGCTTATTAAAGTCTCATGATGGAGAAGTTGTTAATATGCAGAGGTAATTTTATCTCAGATTGGGAAGAAAACCTGAAGTCTAAGAATATAATTAGTGATGTTATATGATGGGAAATCACTAAAACAATTAGAAATGCCTGGCAGATTGTGGTGAGAGATTTGATAAAGTCCACCTGGTTTTGGAGGAGTCAATTGATCCACATCCCAGCTACTGTAGGGAACAGGGAATGGAGGAAGCAGCAGAGTTGGATTCCAATTAGAAGAGCATAAATCAGTTTGTTTTAATTGGTCTGCAGCTGGTTTGCACTTTGTAGCCAGACTGTTCTCTGCGTTAAAGATGTTCCTCCGATTTAGCACTTGATTCTGTAACAATTATGATCTTTAAATGTAGAGAAGACTTTGTCAATAAGATATTTAATTATATTTTGAAGTATTCCAGGTTAACTTTTTCAGCAACATCTACTGTTCCACGTTTCATTGACTATAGAAGAAAATGCAGTCCACTGAGCCAGATCAAAAAAGACTAATGTCATCTATCTGGACTTCTATAAGGCCTTTGACACAGTCCCCCACAACATCCTTCTCTCAGAATTGGAGAGGTATGGATTTTATGGGTGGACTCCTTGGTGGATAAGGAATTGGTTGGATGGTCACATCCAGAGGGTAGTGGTCATTGGCTTAGTGGACATTGGTGACAAGTGGTGTCCCTCAGGGGTCTGTACTGGGACCAGTACTGTTTAATATCTTCATCAATGACATAGACAGCAGGATTGAGTGCACCCTCAGCAAGTTTGCAGATGACACCAAGCTGAGCAGGGCAGTCGACATACCTGAGGGATGGGATGCCATCCCGACAGACCCGGACAAGCTTGAGAAGTGGGCCTGTGTGAACCTCATGAGGTTCAACAAGGCCAAGTGGAAGGTCCTGTACCTGGGTCAGAGCAACCTGCAGTGTCGGTACAGGCTGGGGGATGAAGGGATTGAGAGCAGCCCTGCAGAGAAGGAATTGGGGGTACTGGTGGATGAAAAGCTGACCATGAGCCAGCAATGTGCACTTGCAGCCCCGAAGGCCAACCGTACCCTGGGCTGCATCAAGAGAAGCCTGGCCAGCAGGTCGAGAGAAGGGATTTATTCTGCCCCTCTACTCTGCTCTGGTGAGACCCGACTGGGAGTTCTGCATTCAGCTCTGGATCCCTCAGCACAGGAAAGACATGGACCTGTTGGAACGGGGCCCCAGGAGGCCACAAAAATGATCCGAGGGCTGGAACACCTCTGCTGAGAGGAAAGGCTGAGAGCGCTGGGGCTGTTCAGCTTGGAGAAGAGAAGGCTCCAGGGAGACCTTACTGCAGCCTTTCAGTACTTATGGGGGCTTATAAGAAAGATGGGGACAGACTTTTTAGCAGGACATGTAGAGATAGGACAATGGGTAATGGTTTTAAACTAAAAGAGGGTAGGTTTAGACTAGATATAAGGAAGAAATTTTTTACGGTGAGGCTGGTGAAATGCTGGCACAGGTTACCCAGAGAGGTGGTTGATGCCCCATCCCTGGAAACGTTCAAGGCCAGGTTGGCCTGGGCTTTGAGCAACCTGATCAAATTGAAGATGTCCCCGCTTACTGCAGGGGGATTGGACTAGACGGTCTTCAAAGGTCTCTTCCAACCCAAAATATTCTATGATACATCTCTTTTGCACATCTACCAGTGTAAATCTGGGAAATCTACAGTGAAATGGTAGGACAGCAATTGATCTAAGAGGAGTTTCAGACAAAAGGTATTTAAAAGATTTTTTCAGTGTGAAGGCATAAGAATTTTGTTGGTTTACATGTTCAACATACATCAGCTCAATGGACCAGAATTCTTCAGGCACACATAAGAATAATTTTTAGACAAAGCAGCTCAGAGTGTGTGAGCTAATAGCTTCCCAGCGGTACCTTCTGCACATCTTCTGTGTTGCGTGATGTGCAATGGCTTGACTGAAAATGCAGAATTTTCCAGATTTTGTGAAATCTCACAGGGAGTGAATTTCTGCTGCTATTGTCACATGAGTGACAAAATGGTTGCTTAGAAATGTTGTAACATATTTTATATGTATAGCTTAAGGAAGATGCTATCTGACACTGTAAACATTTGTGTTTCTCAGCTGGAAAGTTATAACACAATATGCTTGGCATTGTGGAAGGTTTGTCAGATATGTGTAATGAAGTTGCGATAGAAATCACTTAAAGGAGAACCAGGTTTCACAGGATCCATTGATAACAGATCAGAGAGAAGCACATTGACAGGGGAAAAGACAAAATTGAATATCAGAATAATATAGCAAGGCAAGAAATTAGATATTGTTCTCTATATGGATAACTGATAGGATTATTTTCTTTATATTATCAGAGCAGATTAGGAATAATTTTTCTTGAATAATTGAAATTATATCAACATAGTTCAGTTCAAAAAAAGATAATATAATCTTTGCCCTCTTCAACCCGTACCCTCCGGTTCAGTGAGAAGTTCACAGGCCTGCCCTGATAATGTAGGCCACAATGTTTATTAATATTTTTGTCTCAAGAAAGATTAGAAAATGGTATATGTTCCTTTTGTTATTGTGCGTTTATGCACTTAAGCTCATCAGCTGCTTCTTAGTAATAAACAAAGTAGTGCCAAAGCATAGTCTTGGACTGTTTCCCACAGCTGCGAAATTGTAAACACAGCTCTTGGCATGGTCTTGTGACAATGAGGAATCTCCCAGACAATTACCAGACTTAGTCTGAAGATGAGCATTCATTAGGGACTATCTACAACAGGTATTTTGGCTGCAACCTTTCTGTTTTGGAATGTAAGAGAAATTAACTATACAGACACGCAACATACTGTGCCAGACAGGTTCTTGTGCATTTTATTTACTAGTGTAGATGAGGCAATGGTAGCTATGAGATTCTAACCAGGATTAGAACAGCGTGGCGGCTTCTAAGCATCGAAGGGTCATGACTGAAAAACTGTTGTCTAATTTGAAGGTCAAAAATAAAACCAAAACCAACTCTTGTTTTCAAAGTGAGAGATTTCAAAAGGCAGCCTTTTGCTTTATCATGGTCTGTGGCTTTTTTTACCCTCTACCCTGGTTTAAGTTTCCAGTACTGCATAGATGCAACCTTATAATTATGGACTTATATTGTGGAGTAGCTACCAATTATGACAAAATATGCGTATAGCATACAGAAGGAATAGAATTATACAGAAAAATCATCCACAGCAGTGTTTTGGACATCTGTTTAGGAGATGCTTGCCTTTGATAAAACCCTGTCCTCTGCAGAGAGTGAATGTACTGTTCCACTTAAACCCCATCTGTGCTTCCTGTGTACAAAGAAGAGTGGACTTCAGACATCTGAACCCTCTTTTATTTCAGAATTGTGAAATCTAAGAGATAGAATGCCTGTTATGGACCTTTGTTTAAACATTTACATTTAAACATTCACCTAATTGGTCTGGTTGCAATTGTAGAAGGTAAGTAAAAATCAGTAGATTTGTTTTTCCCTGGCCTCTCCTTTTGCCATCACATAACTGTTAAATTCCAGATAATGAAAATTCTCTGCTTGTGTTTTCCTTCTGCTGGTGCTGATTCCACTGTGACTTGATCTCGGATAAGTGGTTCTTTGGGCTTAGTGGACATGACCCTAGCTTAACAAACAAACTGCAAATAAGCCTACATTTGTCCTGCCAAACTCAAGGCGTGAGAGAAAGGGTCAGAGAGTCTCTGAGCTTTGAAATGATTCTGCTTTCTTCTCAAATGCTACAATTTGCATCTGAACTCTTTCAGCTTGGTGGCTAGCAAAGGAAATGCCCCTTCACAGCTGTAAAACAGTATAACATGAGCAAGCAAGAACCCAAACTTGAAAGTGAAAATAAAAATTTGCATGCTAATCCTGGAGATCTCAGAGCTTATTTCCTCCCAATAGCTGTAAGAAATCAGACTGTTTAGGTAAACCTCTGTTGAGAAACTGTGTTGATGAATGACTCCTGAAACATGTTTTTGCAAATATTATACTGAGGGAATATGACTGTGAAGAGCAATTATTTTGCTAAAAATTAGCAGTTTCTACCACTGTGAGATACATGTAATAACTGTGGGTCATATCCTCACATAGAAACAAACTTTATGCACTGCAGATTAGGGGACAAGGAAGAAAAAAGGTGCTTTCAAGATACTTAAAAATTTTCTTAATCCTTGGGACATCTTCAGCCTGTGGGAGTTCTGTCAGGAATCCCTTGAGCACAGCATTTTGAAATGCATGACAGATTGTAAAGCCATGCAAAATGTTTCCTAGCCATTCAGTAAAACCTGAGGATTAATTTCTTTCATGTTTCCTGCAAAAGCAAGTATTCTAGAATTAACATCATCAGAGGCAGATGCTTCCTTTCATCCTACTGCCATGCATCACTGTAAACAGCCTGGCTTTGTCTTCTTGAGGACCTCTTTACGGGTACTGGAAAGCTGCTGTTCCGTCCTTCAGTAGCTGGCTCTTCTTCAGGCTGAACAAGACCTATTCTCCGTCTCTCCTCATAGGGCCAGTGCTCCAGCCTCCTGAATATCCTTATGGCCCTCTGCTCAGTTTGTTGATGTCTTTCCTGAATTGGGAGCCTCAATACTGGACAGGCTATTCTAGATGCAGTCTGAAATGTTCCAAGTGCGAGGGGATAATCACTTCCCTTGATCTCCTGGTTCTGTGTCTGTTGATACAGCCCAGAGTGCTGTTGGCTTTCTTTGCTGCAAGGACACCCTGCCAGCACATGCTCTGCTTGCTGTTTACATGGAGCCCCAGGTCCTTTTTGGCAGAGATGCTCCCCAGCCAGTCAGTACGCAGCCTATTTTGTTGTTGCAAGGTGTTATTTCTTCTCTAGGGCAGGACTTTGTATTTATTCTTGCTGAATTTCATGATATTCCTGTTGGCCCATTCCTCCAACATGTCTAGGTCCTTCTGAATGGCAGCCCTGCCCACCTTGCCACTGAGAGTATCAGCTGGTCTCCCATTTATAGTCACATGCAAATTTGCTGAAGTCCATCATGTCTTCCTCATCCTTGGAGGAGGTGAGTGAACATTGATAAAGACGTTAAACAGGAGAGGTCCCAGTACAGTTACCTGAGGTACCACTTTGGCATATAGACCCCTGCCAGATGGTCTGCTCCATCCAGGCAGAGAATGCCCATTAACTGCTACCTTCTGAACCCAGCCAGCCAGACAGCTTTTTTACTCATCTAATTGTTCACCTATGCAGACCATAATGTCCCAACTAGGCTACAAGCATGTAGTGGGAGACAGTGTCAAAACTCTTCCTAAAGTCAAGCTAAATGACAACCACAGCTCTCCCGTTGTCCAAAATCTGGACGTTTATTCACAGAAAGCAATGAGGTTTGTCAGGCATTGTTTACCCTTGGTAAACCCATGCTGACTCTTCCTGATCACCTTCTTCCCCTTGATGTGCCCAGAAATGTGCTCCAAAGGACTTGTTTCATGATATACTGCCTGTGTTCAATGCCATCAACTCAGAAATTCTTTCTTACAACCAAAAATGAGGCATATGCTTAAAAGATCTAGGTGTCATGTGTTTTATAGGATTTTGTAGCCAAATATATCTATTATCTCTCATGCTTTTGATACTTCAATAATGCAGGTGCTTCATGTATGATATTTTCTGGTCTGGTAGTCAGCAATAATGAAAGCTAGGTAATTGAAGCAGGTATAATATGCCACTTGTCGCTATCAAAGCTTTATAATTTTTATGCCTGGGAATCTCATATATGGGCTCTCATATCAAACAAGCAGATGCCTTCCTGCTGGAGACAGGGTCAGAGTTTGCACTGAAATCCTAAGGGTGTATATGGGTGTCGTACTTAGTGCCAGCTGGCTTCTGAATGATATTTACCTAAGCTCTCTTTTTGATTGATATTTTCCAGACAGCAAACATAACTGAGAGTTATATCCCTGTGACTGCAAGATATTGTGGGTGATTGTCAATCTGATGCAGAAATTCTCTGTGCCTCACTGCTTTACAGTTTTTGAAGTATAACACAAATTCTATGCTCTTAGGGGCATGTAATTTCAGTCTCCAGTTTTTGAAATTAATTTCCATCTTTTCAAGAGAAAGTAAGTGGTAATTTTCGTATTGTCGTCCCCAAGAAGTATGAAAACACATTTTATGCCATTAAGGTTGTGACCGAGTATCCCTAAAAAAGTTTAATAATCCTGCTTTATAAGGGGACCTTAGAAATGCCTCTAAATATCTGCAGGGTGGGTGTCAGGAGGATGGGGCCAGACTCTTTTCAGTGGTGCCCAGCGACAGGACAAGGGGCAATGGGCACAAACTGAAACACAGGAAGTTCCATCTGAACATGAGGAAGAACTTCTTCCCTCTGAGGGTGACGGAGCACTGAAACAGGTTGCGCAGGGAGGTTGTGGTGTCTCCCTCTCTGGAGGTATTCAAGACCCACCTGGACAAGGTCTTGTGCAGCCTGCTGTAGGTGACCCTGCTTTGGCAGGGGGGTTGGGCTAGATGACCCACAGAAGTCCCTTCCAACCCCTAACTTTCTATGCTTCTATGATTCATTCTATTATTCTCAGGATAAGTCAACCAGAAAGCAAATCTGGACAGTAATTTAGCAAAATTTCAGGAATGCCGTATGTTACAGTGACTGGAATAGTCCCTTGATGCAAGTCCTGTGACAATTACATTTTCGTTTTCATGGCATTTTACTGCACTGCAATTTTCTTTTCCAAATATGATCATTTTCCCCCACATGGGAGACAGCGAGCTCTAGCATATGGATTTCCCAGTGTTTTTTTGTTGTCCAAGGGGCAACCATAAGTCACCACAAGGTTCCATAAAGAATCCAGCCCTTAGCAGCAGAGATTCGGTCTTCAGTATTTGCATCTGCACAGATATTGATGGTGGATAAGTGGTCTAAAATATACTTCTGAAGCAAGCCAGACAGGCTCAATGCTTTTTTCCTAAATCACGTATAAAGATAATTGTGGCATGTATCTATCCATATGCTGTCTGAAATGAGGTGAGGAGAGATGCTGAATGCGGGTACTTTGGCATTTTTGTTTTGAGGAGATTTACACTTAATAGAGCTGTGTCTGACACGATTGCATTTTTTATGCGTGTTAAGAATAAAACCTCTGTATCTCAGATTTACATATACCTGTTTTCTGTAGAACATAACTTAGTGGTATGTCCTGCCAGAATATTTAAGATACACTACTTTTGCCTCTTCCAATGGCCTGAATTCTTCTTTGCCGTATTCCCTTACAAATATCAATTGGTGTTACTCCAGGGATGAATTTGGCTGCTCAGTACTGAAACAAGCCAGTTGTTCATCTGGATGGATAAGCTTCCTTGAACACTGGCCAATGCCTGATGTCTGAAAGGCAAATGAAACTTTTACTCATAAAGCTGTTTAACTGTGTCATAGGTTTAAGGGGGGAAAAAAATGTATTTTCCTATGCCGATTAGTTTTACTGATGACTTTTTCAGATGCAAAATAGAAGCATAGATTTTTCATAGCAAAACACAAGCAATTGTTCTGACTTAAATTGTTTCTGAGAGAAAGACTGGGAGCAAGCAGAGGCAGCAATTGCAGAGGCAACAGTGAGAGGCAGCCACTTGGGCAGGCCCGTATGTATCAGTTAGACTTGAGGTAAAAAGGCTTTGGGAGCACAAGTAGAGCCCTCAATGACCTCTAGGAATTGCTGTGCACCCACAGCGTAGTCTTCATAGAAAGGCAGTTTGTCTTTATGTGTGCCAAACTCAGGAAACTGCTGTTACACCCTTTCAAAACAAAATCACCTCCAAATCTGCAGAATGCACTGACATCCAGCATAGAAAGAGCTGAGGTTTTGCTCGTTGAGCTCTGGCTCTCATACCAGTCTCCACACTAACCACAGCTGTAGCTTGTGACCAGGTCAGGCACTAGGCACCTGGTCCTGCTTCCTTGTTGTAAGCACAACCAGAGTTTTGCTTTTAAGATCTGTTTAGTTTTCCAAACCTGAACTCTGATCATAATTAGAACTCAATGCAATTCTCTGAGGAAAAGGAAAAAGTCAAGCATGATTTTTAAACACTAAAAATGTACGTTTTGAAGAACTCAAACATAAACTTGAGTCTTGAGCATTTAGGTCTCTATAACTTAATTATACCCATGAGACTGATTCATACGCAAATAGTAACATTACGAATTGATTACTGCTGACATCACTCTCTTCATGGTTTTGTGGACTAAGCAGATTCCAGTCATGTAGAGGACTTCTGACATTTTACTTTTCAAATTCTAATTGTGATCCCAACCTTAATTTTCACCTTAAATATCAAGAGGGTATATTTCTTTAGGTCAAAATGGAAAGTATAATATTGGAGACTCTTGATTCCAATCATCTAACCTTGCTGAATGTTCAAGGTCCATCTATTATCTTGCTGAAATTTTATCTTCCACCATCCGTAACACTATCCATGATTTTAGCTTCAGACAGGGAACCTATACTTAGACTAAAATAAATGCTTTAATATCCAGAGAAAAACAAGAGGAGAAAAAAATTACAATGTATAAACACCAGGCATCTTCCTAATTCATTAACTGTGTTCAGGACAAAAGCTTCATCTTTTCCAAACTCTTTCTTCAGTCCTATTTTATCCCAAATTTAAACAGACCAAAATCAACAGTGAAATAGAAAATAGGGTACAGAAAGTTACACCTGCTGTCTTCCTCGTGTTTCAGCCTATTGCATCCAATCATTGTTTACACTGCTGAAGTCCTAAACCTTAACCTCTACCTTGATTTTAACTTTAAATATAGGCAGAAAATCCAGGCAAGCAGTAGAATAAAAAAGAAATTATTAGAAATTGTTGATAAGATACCTCTTTCTAATTTTCCAGGTTTTGTAAAAATCAAGCTGTTAAGATGGGCTGTTGTCTTTCATCTCCAAGACTTTACCGTCACCAAACTGAAATTCTAACCTTAAAATGGCCAAGTACAAGGGGAAAAAAACTTTCACTCTAGTAATATCATCCGTTTTCCTGATTTTGTGTCACATGTAGAATATAAACATTATTTCAGCTGCTGAAGATACAGTTTCCTAAACTCTGACTAACTGTAACCCTAGATAATACATGCCGCTAGTATTTCTCTGTGCAAAAGAAGACATGGCTCAATGAATTGGCATGGCTCAATTGCTAGTGCACAGGAGTTTATATAAAATCAAGCTATTACTTTATTGGTATTAATTTCCATATTGTCTTGCTTCTGACCAGCTATAATGTCATTACTGGATTGTCCCCAAGAAAGGACCATCCTGGGACAAAGAGATGAAATAGCTGGTTTTCTTGATCATGTATGCCTGGGGATGGAGGAACAGAGCACCTGCTTCTTAGTGGACTAGGTGTGACCAGTTGCCATACATCAGTGGCTTCCCTGAGGATATATTCACAGTGACCCAAGCCTGAACTCAGGACCGTACCCCAGCTGCCCTCCTCATGTTTATATTTTGCTGTTCAGAATCACTATACAATCAAAGGCACATCCCACATGTAGATAATAACATTTGGTTTTCTGTAATGTGGCTCAAGTGGCTGTTTCTCAGCTGAAAATGACTCAAGAATACTCCTCTTTCCAGGCCGGTGAAATAATTAGATTTAGAAAAAAACAAGTGAAAAACACCTGAGGAGCATGAGCTCTCAGGTGGGAAGTTACTAACTGCCAGAGCTCCCAGGTGATTGTAATGCCACCTTCTGTCAAGTTACAGCCTCTGCTAAAGATCTTCCCTCTCATTTTAGCAGAAAATCAAACAGGTGAGCTTAAATTGCTGCGATGCAACTATTGGATGCAGTGCTGTGGATGATGTGGTAGCTCGTCAGCCTGCTATATGTAGAAGCAAGCTCTAGGGGAATCATCTCAGTCCCAAGGTATGTTTAGTAAGGGTTAGGGCTGCTGAAGTTAAGGCAGATTTGTCTGTTTGACTAATTTGCTTGTTAAGCATCAAGCAGGAATGGAGTCATGAATTACATCATTGTCATGCCATAGTGTACTTAAGGAAAATTGAACAGCGTTGTCATGTGCTAAAAATATGGAAGTATATGGAGTGGATTTCTTCTAGTGTTAGGGTTTCCTGACATATTTTTGGTAGCAACTGGCTTGCAGAAAGGATGAGAAGCAAGTGTGATACTCTCTGAAAGAAGCCATAAAGAAAAGGTTTGTTAGCATTTCTGTTGGTGTCTGTGTGTATTTCAGTTGGTGTTAACAGCTGTGAGTCTGTTTTACTTACCAGTAATTGGACAGGGGATCTCTGAAAACTAGAAATGGGAGTTGTTATAACTACTCTAGCTGAGGATGTAGCACATTTCTACTGTTTTTGGTATGAAGAGAAGTCAATAGTATGTTATTTAATGGGGTCTAGAAAGGATTTGTGTTCCTAAAATGTTTGGGACTAGGAAGATATCAACATTATGACCTGATAAAGAACAGTGATGCTGCCCTTTATGCCTATCAGGTGTTGAGCTATGTGTGTTTATTATTGTTTGCACTGCAATATTACCTGTGTATCCTAGCTTATAAGACCCACTTAGGTTCCACAGAATATTTCCAAAGGCAGTCCTTGCCTCAATGAACCTAAAAGCTAAAGAAGTCAATGCAGTAGAGATGGCATGCATTCCTCTGGAGAACGTGATGTATTTTTCTTGTTTTATGTGCCTATCTCAAGTGAACAAAGTGTTTGTTTTGCAACACTGTTCCTCTTCGTAGTTAATGAGTCACGTAAATGCTAACGTGAAGTAAAAGAAAAAAAATCTTCTGTTCAAACTGCGATTTGACTATTACATTCTTTCTGCTGCGTAAATCCTGTTATGGGACCCTTGATGAGGCATGGAACAAATTTGGATCTTTGAAAGGCACCTATCCAAGTTATGTTTAGAATAAACAGAACAGTTGAAAGATTGGTATGAAAATAGCTTTGGGGCTGGTTTGTTTCTGATGTAAAGAGTGATGACAGAGATGATCCTTCTGAAAGAGCAGCAAAATTTGGTATTGTCCCTTTTGATGCATCAAATGTGTGCAAGATTGTTTGAAAAGTGCAAGTTGATTAGTAAAAGGAAATACTCAGTAATTGTAGTGAAAGGAAAAAAGGAAACAAGGCAAGAGCATTGGAAAGAATATGTTTAATTGCCTGTAATTACTTGATGTATACATCAATCAGGGAAAGGAGCATACTAAATAGTGTTGGTGTGACAATTACTCTAAGATGATTTTCCCAAATGACTGAACTTTGTGTGTTTGGTTTTAAATTACAAAAAAAAAAAACCTGAACCCAAAAACTATTGTTTTTCTAGCTGTTTCTGAATATGGTTTTAAGTTCTTGGCTGTGATCAGTCAAAATGTTCTGCCATGTCCTTCGTCATATGTGTTTGTATGTGTAGACAAAATGAGATTTCTTCTCTGGTAATACCCTGCAAGCATGTTAGTTAAAGTTGGGCGTTTTTTTTAAACTTGTATTCTACCTATTGGTGTATAAGTAAAATCTTGTATGTTGTTATATGTTGCAACCATCTACGCGCACAAGTGCTCTGAGACTGAGCTGTTCAGTTGAACAGGTTTTGACATACCAGGTTTGCTATCTTTGAACAAATTACAGTCCGGTTTGAAATAAAAATACAGGTATGGTAGAGGGAAAAATAGAAGCAAACTAGAGGTGAGGCAGGGTTTCCAGGACTCATTCAAATGCTTTTGTCCTAAACAAATAATTGGACTATGCTAAATAAAGAATAAATTTAAATTTTGCATCCCATCTATAGTTTTAATCTGTATATCCCATGGATAATAAAGTTTAGGGATGGGATAATTTATCCTGGTTTTTTTTACCACTTTTTATACTGGAGAAATTGGTATCAACACATTCCATCTTGGATTTTGGATTAATGCAAGGGCATACTTCTACCAGTGACAAGGGAATATGGATGCTGTGGTGTGATTGGGACCAAGGGAATGCGCTTTCTGAGTTGTAAGGGGGGTTTTTTTTTGTTTCATTCTGATACCATATAATAAGCACACTATACATTTCTAAGGTGGTAAAGAAAATGTATAGTACTACTACCCAGTGACTATGGAATCTAAACATAGATAGGTGAGCAGTTGCTGAAGTAGGGATCTTGTCTTGTGGGTATTACAAGACTTCACCAGGGACCATTGTTAGCAATACTTATTGGAACATCTTGTGATTTACTATGCTTTCTTCTTCCTCATGCCTCCTAATTGTATTTAATCTGAAAGAAAAGCTCTCTGGAGACTCATACCAAAGTTACATTCTGGAAGATAGTGCTGTGGTGTGTGAACATACTAAGCCTGGCTCTGGCCAGCACAGTAAGATAGCTACAACTATGGTGGGTTCAAAACTTGGGTAAACTTTCTGGCTGCCTGGTGTGAGCCCTATAGGGAGCTATTACCCCTCTCCAAGCAGGGAGCAGTTTAAAACTGCCTAGACTGCAGTAGTGGTGTTTACTACAACTGAAATATATTCCAAATCCTGGATGCCTTTTTAAATAGGCATCTGAATGCCAAGTTACCAAATTTACACCTAATGGCTAAGCTGTGTGCGGAGAGGAGATTTTGATGCCTGTCCTGGCTTATGAAGGTTGAAAGGTTGGATGATTTGGTCTAATGCTGCCATGGTTCATCCCTTCCCCACCCACCAAAGGCAAGTGTTCCCAGAAAAAGCCCACTGTAAGGAGTTGTTTTCTGCCAAGGGATGAAACATGGCTCGCAGTATAAGTTGAACTAAACTTATTGGGGAACTTAGTAGACAATGTATGCATTTTCCCTTTTCTGCAGCAAAGGAACAGATAGAGCTTTTTTGAAGAGGTGAGGAGAAGGAGTTTCTGCTAGTTGTGTAGCAGAGCCCTGGGGGAATACCAGTTGATGCTACCAGAAAGTGTTTTGAGATGCCTGTGGCTGCAGGGAGATGCCTGTTGTTTCCTGCCTCCCCCCTTGCCGGGCTGCTGCAGCATACACTGGACTGCATAAATATACCTTTACCAGAGAGTTTGGCCAAGTATTTTAGATAAAGGCACATCTATTGTGTATCACTTGTTTGGAGAAGAATGTTGTGGAAACTTTGAAGTGTTTATATGTTTGAGAGAGTGTGTGGACTCCAGTGCATTTTTCATTGCCTTAGCTGCCCTGAGAAATATTGCAATTAAAAAAAAAAAAAAA
>Ga0065711_1009485_pt1 | contig 20454 bp, 14 predicted proteins | sample Hoacrofraction12_FD_59098 | JGI IMG/M metagenome (GOLD analysis project Ga0065711, IMG submission 59098) | Hoatzin crop microbial communities from Cojedes, Venezuela - Epithelial fraction 12 v2 (version 2) | ecosystem: Host-associated > Birds > Digestive system > Esophagus > Crop | place...
GCCTCCCTGGGCAGCCTGTTCCAGTGCTCCATCACCCTCAGAGTGAAGAAGTTCTTCTTCATGTTCAGACGGAACTTCCTGTGCTTCAGTTTGTGCCTGTTGCCCCTTGTTCTGTCACTGGGCACCACTGAAAAGAGCTTGGCCCCATCCTCCTGACACCCACCCTTCAGGTATTTATAAGCATTTATAAGGTCCCCTCTCAGCCTTCTTTTCTTAATATGTTGATATTTTTCCATGAATGGTCCAGCAAAGCTAGTACCGCATCTTATTTTTTACTCCCAGACTACTGTAGAGTAGTAGAATTCTGTTCTGATTTTGCAGCTGACTTTGGGGGCATAAGCAGCAGAGATACGGTAATGCATCAAGGTGTTTTGGTAGGCTTTCCCTTGCTGTGAGCCAGTATTAGCCAAGTGTGGTGTGGTTTGTGGTATGAGATTGTCACAGGTGTAAAGGCTGAGAGTGTTGTAAGAACATAGTCCCACTAGCTTGATTAAACTTTATTTTTGGATTATGATCTTGCTTGCCTGTGTTTTGAGTACGTGGGATATTACATGTATCTAACAGTATCTGGTGGTAGCTTTCCTATATTCATTGTATTCTGTCTAAAAAATAATGATGTTTGAATCTTGAATCTCAGTGATCCTTGATCAGTGAAAATTTTCTTGATATTTCTGACTGGAAAGTGTTACTTAAAAAGAGAGCAGGATTAGGAGTTTAAAGGGCTAATATAACATCTAGGAAATACGTTTGCACTGAATGGAACACTTCAGTTGCTCTTGCACTCTCAGGTGATGGGGATGTAAGGTAGGTGAACTGCCACTGGATGTCTTTTCTGTTATATTCCCTAAATGCCACGAAAACTAGCTTTGGTGCTTCTGCCTAACGTGGATGTCTTGACATGATCCTCGTTGGCGACAGAGGAGTGGTAAAAAAGATATCTGAGATGGGCAGAGTGTTCTGCACCGGGGGCTGGTGTGAGAGAGAAATGCTGCAGGGTTCTTTCTGAGTATCAATAAGAAACGTTGACAAATGGCTTAGTAAAATGACTGTTTTAGTAAGGTAAAATAGAAAGAAGACTATAGATGGTAAGTAGATCTTACATCCCTTCAGATGCTGGGAGTCCTCCTTTCATGCAGCATTGGACAGACCCTGGATGGATTTTCCCATGGCATGCTGCGCAGGTGGAGAGGTTTCTGCTTTTTCATCATTAAGCAATTATATTCTTGCAAGAAAACAACTCTGTTCATAAAGGATGTTCACGTGAGAACATCTTGCTGCCCTTTCAGATAAAGGCAAGGTCCCGCAGGGGCCAGTACCGAGGGGCAGCTGCCTGCAGGCTGCTCTGCTACGATGCCGAGGAATCTGCAGCACAAGACAGGCCTGAAGGCCACGTTGTTTCTGGGCGTGCAGCACAGCGCAGGCCTGCGCCTGCTCAGGTCCACTGTTCTGTGGGCCACCACCTCCTCGATGCACAGTGGTCTCCCGGTCAGGATCACTACATTCCACCCCTTCATCCACATCCAGTTCACCTTTCTCAAAGATCAGTAAGTTACAGATTATATTAGCAAGCTGTTCAGCTGATAGGAAGTTTCCTGGTGGGCTGGAATGTTGTCTGTGTGGTAACGCCTGTCAGTGCCCAGCACGGACTGCCATGGGGTATTCCAGCGGGTGTCCGTGCAGCAGCTGCTCGTGGTAACGTATGGGCTTCTCAAGCCCCAGGCAGGGGGCCCAACAGAGCAGACATGTCCTGTTCGCAATCGCATTTCCTCAAATGCAATGTCTTCCACAAGTCTCCCAATACAAATAGCTTTGCTGGGTTGTACTAGAAGATGAAGCTGAGCCTACATGGTATGATGGGAGAAATCAAAATAAGCACGGATGTTATTTCTTTATTTCTCACCTCAAAGAAAAGTTATAGCAAGCTGATAGGAAGAGTATATTTCACTGAGGCTTTTTCCAGTTTGTTTATACCCTCTGCTACAGTTGGGCATCCTCAAACCTGCTACTGTTTGCTCATGAAGTTTATTTTCATTCTTATTTTCTTCCCTCTCCCTCCCTTTTTCTTTCTCTTTTTACTTTCCCAAAACTGCAGGATGCTTTGCTCCTGCTGCCTCCTCGTTGGTGGCATTATCAGGCACGTGTGCAGCGGGTGAGATTGCAAACGCTGCTGTTCTCCGGGATTCTAAGCATCAGACAATGTTTTACACGGCGTCCCATTCTCTAGCTGGCTGGTTGGACATGATGTTGGTGCCTTATCTTCACGCTGACACACACTGGACATTAATAGAAATACATTGCTGAGGCACATGTGTGGAATTTCAAGCAGCCTTTCTAGCTGTGCTTTAGATAGTCTATTGTGTGCTTAACCTCTTGGAAGAGATTTTGATGAGAAACGCATAATGTTAACTCTTGGGTGGCTGGGTGGACTCTCTTAGAGTTTGTTATTACAGTCAGCATAATATCTTCCTAATTGTATGCTGCTTATGTATTTTGGAGTTTCAGCAGTTTTAAACCTATCTTTCCATGAGCAATATTTCTCCTTCCTAATGCAAATGTTTAGGGAAGAAATAGCTCTGGTATTGCACGTAAGGAGGAGGTAGGAAATACGTGCTGCAGAGGGAAGTGAGCTGCCAGCGCCCTTGTTTAGCTTTGTGTAAAGTCTGTCCCTGTGTTATTTTTGGCTCTGATTGCCTTACATCAACCAAAAAAATGACCTGGAGGCAACTGCTGCTATTTACCAGGAATTCCTTCTGCTTTTGGAGCACATCAGAATTTTTATTGTTTCCTTTGTACTATATACGTATACTTGTTTGTTATGACCATCTGCAATTATGTATATTATTTATGAGGACTGAGTAAAGCATGATGGAAAGTAGCTTCTTAAAAGGGACTGTACTAAGGGAGAGGAAGTGAGCTGATGACTTTCTCTTTGATTTTTAGACAATGAAAATAGAACACCTGCAAGCTGATGAGTGAGGGAAGGAATTAGAGAGTTAGCTGGCTTTCTTTTTCCTGTCTGCATGTTAGATTGGGGCTTTGGAGCCTTTTTAGCCTTGAAGACTTCGTGATAATGGGCAAACTTGAAGGATGATGCAGTAGGAGTCAAGAGTAAAAATTGATCAAACAGACAGATAGAGCAGGGCTATGTATAATTACTGTCCAAAAGAAAAAAGCTCCATAGTTTAATACCTACTTGAATAGTACATTAGACCAAAGATACATTTGTTAAATAACCAGTGTTCTTCCAATTAGGACTGGGAGCTTGCCACGTACATTCACTGGATCTTCAGCCTAATGCTTTTGCCGTGGAAGAAGTGGTTCACTGTCTAGCAGATGACTTCACGCCCCTTTCTTTTTCCAAACACATAGGCTTGGATCTCTTCTCTCTCCTTTTCCCTTCTCTCCAGCCTCTGAGCAGAATGGATTCATCTTGCTGTAGCTGTAATTGGCACTGTCGGGCTGAAACTGTGACTCCCCTCTGTACCTTCCAAACTCCCAATACACAAATGGTTCCTTACAAAAGCTGTTCCCTTCCCAGCTGAGGGCCTGAGCAATCAGTCTTTTTTGTATTTTCATATGATATGCTCTCCTAGTTTAACAGCTAAATGTGGAAAAGGGGGGATTGGGACTAAGGGTATTTAAAAAAACCCAAACAAAACACAACAACAAAAAAAACCCACACGCCCCCCAAACCAAACAACAAACCACCACAAAACAAAGCAGCACCCTAAAAAAAAACAAAACAAAAAATCCCCCAAAACCACCACCAACAAAAACTTAAGTCAGATGCAAGTAAACTTCATGTTTCTTAAATCCTCTTCCCTAATTTTTCTGGAGTACAAGTATTTTGTTTCAAGTACAAAACTTGGAAAAGCAAAAGAGCTGTAGAATGCAAAGCAAACTAAAATTTTAAAGATAGTGGATGTCAGTCCAGCCTTTATTTTTCTGTCGCTTAAAACTTTCCCCTGCAGCCAGCATGCCTTTTCCTGTTCAAGGCTCAGCATTTTGCAGTGTAATTTTTCTAAGCTTTGTGCTATTGAGGGTGATCATAGAGTTCTATTTAAAACCCACTTGTCTGTGATTTCTCGTTATACAGTGACCTGCAAAAAGAGGTGGTTCTCTGTGGTCAAGTAAGAATGTGACACTTCCTTTACTGGTCACAGAAGCAGGATGCGTCATCACCTTTTCCCATCTGATGGCTGTTGAGAAGCTGGCTCTCAGGTCACTCTGCCCGTGTTCCAGGTGGTGATGAAGGGCTATCTTGATGAAGGCAAGCCTGAAGCTGTTGCCAGCCACTTGCATTTTCTTTTCTTTAGAACAGTTTAGAAGTACTTCATCAAATTTTATGTGTCTGAGGTAAAAAGAGTTTTCATTGCAATTAGTCTAGGTAGAGTATCAGTTAGTGCTCAAATTAAGTGGGGCCATTAGCCATGCTCCTCTTCCAATAATGTCATTCTGCCATAGGCTGATTTTCTAAGGTTAATAAGGAATGTGTTAAGCACCTGGGGGGAAAGGAGCTGTAATGGTCTTAGCTCCCATTCTCCTCTGCCTGGATAGGACTAGCGTGGTTGATAAATACTTTGCTGCCTCAGGCCTTGCACATGCGGGCAGCTCCCTTAGGAAAGAAGGAAGTTTGAGGGGTACCATGAGTGTTCTTCAGATGGGGTTGAAGTGGCTAGACAGAAGAGATTTCCTTCAGCATAGTCTCACTAACGTGAGTGTTAACCTCTCTTAATTTTGGTGTTTCGCTGTCAGGTATCTCGGTGGGCAGGTAATGGCAGATGACAGATTTTTCTGACTACATGCATGTGCAAGCACAGGCAAAATTATGCCTTGTTCTTTGTATGCATTTAGAAGTTACATCTTTTTTCTGCACAAGAAATATGTCTTACGGGGCATTCTTAAACTGCAGTAAGAATTCACATCTATGTAAGAATGAATAATAAACTTCTGTATAATTAGACTAATTTCATACAGTTGCTTGTTGGCCAGCAGATGTTGCTGTTGAGCTGGGCTAGGCTTCGCTGTACAGTTCAGCAAGTCATTTGCCTATTTTAAGAGCTATGATGCAGACTGATTTGGAACTAAGTTTCCTGCTTGACAGTTTGTCATCTACTGGTAAGTCAATATACTATCCAGAGACTTATGGTACATCTTGTGCACACATGTGTGTAAATAAATAAATCATATCAGAATGTCTTTTTTGACCTGTGCATTATTTTTTTTCACTTCATTACTGACTCTAAATTCTTACGAAACTTTCTGCTTTCATTAGCAGAGCGGTTTCGATTTACTTATTTTTGAAATAATTTTTGAGGGAAGGAGTTTGGCTTTTCAAGTGAGCCTTTAAAATGTGATTGTGCAAATGGTGTCTAATAAACAATCCATAAACAGCACGTCCTCATTAATACCTGTTTGTATTTAGGATCTGGGAAAATCTGTTACCTGCCTCGTGCGGAGTCTGGGAGGTGAATTATGTGTCTTATTTGAGGTCAAAACCACTGCTCAGGCCAGCAGCCGCTCTGTGTATTGATCTTGCAGACTCTGTGTGCTGCTCCTCAGTTCTTTGGGATGTGATTTTAGCTGTAGTACTCTTATTTTGGAACTAGGGATTTTTATTGTGCATCTCATTATCATTGCATGCCAGTGATGATGCCTTCGCCGAGTTCATCCTTTTCTCCTGCGGTGCCGAGCCCTGTGACAGCAGCAGTGAGTGTTTCCTGAAGGTGGCAGTGAAGGGACACCCATCAAGAGTCCTTTCCAGGGGCGGATGAGAACTGCTGAGCTCTCAGATTGCTTGCATACCGATGGAATGTCTCAAAGTTTTTGCTTATTTGTTTTCATTCTGACTCTGGCTTCTCCAGGAGTTACCGTAGTATTTTTCAGGATGAGTTGCCCCTAAGTTTTGAAGCTCATTGGTTTCTATGGAAATACATCGTTTGGAGTTGTGAGGCCACTATGTACTGACATAATTTACAAACTGCGAGTTGTATGTTGAATCAGCCTGCTTTTATCTCTCATTTTCTCACTGTGCTTCCTGGGGCTTACTTTCATGCTTAAATGCATGCTCCAGCAGCTTGGGAAGTTGCAGAGGGGAGAACAAGGTTGTCCTGAAGACAGTGCAGGTTTCCACACGAATGATGTAGTATGCTCTCAGCCACCTCAGATTTCTCTTTGGTCTTCAGCTCTCTAGTTGGTTTCTAGTAGCACTTCTTGGAGTGGTAGATGACTGCTGCTGAGAGAAAGTTTGGTTTTGGAAGTAGTGGGAGGAGAGAGGCAGATGCTGTCTTAATGACATCTCATGCTTGCTATCAAAACTGATGTCACTGTTTCTGTTCCTCAGCTCCTCTTTAAGATTCGTTGTTTTGACCTACATTGTAGCCTTCTAGTTAGATACTGTCTACAAAACCTGGTCTGTAAAAATTGACTGTAATATCTCTGTCCCTTTGACTATCTGCAGTCAGACTGCATAGACTGTCTAACAAGGCCTATACTGAAAAACCATTGGAGTTTCTTTCAGCAGAAGTTTGAGAGGTGTATGCAGTGCTTTTGTAAAGGCAGTAGCTCAGGTCAGTCTTCACTAATATTGTTTCTGACTGATTTGAGTGATTTGGAGTTTAAAACATAAAGAAGATCTAGCAGGCCTTGGACGAAGTGAATTGTTGCTTTGAGGGCAGAATCTTCTCTTGAGGGGTAAGTCGGTGGTTGGCTGGAATCCCTGCAGATTTTGAGAGGAGATTTGTATCTTTTCATCTGTTTTCGGGAAGAAGAGGCAAGAGTTACAAAAACCACTTAAAGATTCAGTTAAGATTTATTCTGGCTGCATAACTGCCTCCTATAATAACTTTAATATGCATCGTCCTGGAACTCCTAATTGGCCCTGGTGTTGGCAGGGCTTTCAGACCCAGCAGAATCTCCAACATTCAGCAGCTTTTAGGAAGGAATGTAGCCAGAGAAGCACAGAAGATGAAATGGCTGCCTTATAAATTCTGACTGACCTTGAGAGTCCTTGCTTTAACAAGCAGGAGGATGCTGTTGAGAGCCATCTAGACGAGAGCGGTGGTGGTGGGGTGTGTAGGTGCGCGATTGCTGAGGCAAGAGGAGAGGATGGGGGAAGACCTCGTGGGCTTGGTGGGAGGAAGTGGTTTTGTTGTGGGCCGTGTACCTGCTTATCCTGTTCTCTTGTTTGTTGGAATCTTGTCTGTACTGACACTGATTAAAAATGTTTCTTTTCTCTGGTGGCTGCTTGTGGGGGTGGGCTATGGAAGACCTGTGGGTTGAATTAATCCGTTTTGTCAGAGCTGGTGCCTTTACTTCGGAAATGACCCCAGTCAGTTGTTCCTCTCTGCTCAGTGACTGGCTGGGCCCTGTCTGGGCGCTCATCAGATGCATCAGAGCCTGAATGACTGGGGAGGCTGAAATTTTCTTTAGCTTCTCCTCCGCTCCCTCTGTGCCTGGATGGGAGGTGGAAGCCTGCCAGGCTGTTGCGGTGTTGTATCATTTTTGTGAATGACGGAGGACTGTTGTTCTCGCTCTCCTGGGCTGTCACTTGGGCACCTTTTGCAGACCCTAAATTCCCTTTAAAACAAAACATTTGGCTTAGTTTATTTCATTCCATTAAGTAATTTCACTGCTAATGCATAATTATCTACAGCAGTGACACTTGTCTGTGCTTTAATTATCGCAGAGCTGCACAATTCCCCCTCCCCCCTGCCTGGAAGTTGTCACTTGTGCAGGGTGGTTTTGCAGAGATAAGTGTGTAATACACGGCAGTGCTTTGGGTCTCACACAATACTCAGGCATTTGCTGATTGCTAAATGTAGGCAATAGAAGAGTCAAGGATTTTGGTCTCTGTCTTCTATTAGTGGCTCTTATCCACGTGGAGTGAGAGACGTTGGGAAGGAAAAAGCTTATCAAAACTTCATAATACAGGCTTGAAGGTAAAGATGTGACCAAGTGCTGATTGGAGGCATTAAGCTTACAGGTGTTAGGAAAATTTGGAAGCACAAGTATTTGTTTTTCTTCTGAAGAAATGTAAGAAATGAAGCATCCGTGATTCTGGGCAGAAGCCAGAGAGCCCTGATTGTGTTTGAGAAAGATTCTTTGTACTTATACTCTCCCCTCCCTTGTGTTTTTTTTTTTTCTCCCCACCCTCTCAGCTTTGTTAGCAACTCTGTTTTTGATAACACTCTCTTTGAGTACAGAAGAGCCCAGTAAAAGTCTTTGATCCAACCGGTCATTAGGGTGATATACAACTGAGTTACAGAGTATTTACTCCTAAGCTGGGAGAAGATACTTACTCCTGTGAAATACCTGCAATTTTGTAACACCACACTCTCTTATTTGTTAAGGAGTCATTTTGTAATGGTGGACAAGGTCGGTCCTATCCGAACAGAGGGCGTGTGGGCAACATGATACTTGTGTCATTGGAAGGTAAAGGTCTGTTTGGGAATAAAATGTTCTTTAAGAGATTGCAAAATCGGAATGAGGAAATGGCTGGAGGGTGGTCGCAATTGTCTTGTCTAATTTCACAAAGCTGAGAGAAGTGGGTTGTAGACACCTCATTTAACTTGCAGTGATACACTGAGGTTTGTGGATGAAGAACACCTGGAGCATGTGTCAAAAATTTAGCAAATCTTGAGAGGGACCTGATATAAATGAGGATGGTATGAGGAAGCAAAGCCTGTTTATTATCTTATAATAGAAGGAAATGAGGCTATTTATTGGTGTTATCTGCTGGCGGAGACGTTCTGCCAGCTACCTGTGTTTGGAACTCTGACCAAGATGTGAAATATGTAATTGTGTTCCAGCTTCCATCCTGACTTAATTCTTATGATTGAAATTACTCTCTTTTACATACAAAAGCATTAAATTCTTTTTCTGTATTGTTATGATGAAGGCAATTTCTGGTTGCTGACTGGCAGGAATGAGGAGAGGAGGGCTATGCAGCTTGTGTTACAACACACATCCTCAGTTGCTACATATCTGCTGCACTTGGCTGGCAGCAGTGGCACCTGTTTGAGCAAGACTTCTTTGGCCTAGAAGTACATTGTATATTTTCCTTGGCCCAAGGACATGGTCTTAAGTACTTCACTTGAAGACCTCACAGCTTGCTGAGCTCTAAATTTTTCCATCACTCACACTTATTTTCTGTGGTATTTATCACCATAGTGTTTTATGTACTTTCCAGATAAGCAGACTGACATAATATGGTGGTGGTCAGTTTGATGGCTTTCTTCCTCTCAGGAAAGGATGTTACATTAAGAGCTGTACTTCCTACAGGAGGTTGTATACTCACCCCACAGTAATATAGTCTCAGAACTTTCTTTCTGGGAACCTGAATTTATCAGTGATAAATTTCCAAATGTCTCTTCTCTAAATACTGTTGGTTGAAATACCTTTCACATCTGGCAATGGATGCTCACACAGAAAGATTTTAAAGTGGCAAAACTAATACCCAGACAGTTGCTTTTGTTTAGAGCATGCTTGAAAACCTTCCCATAAGAGCATGAAAGTAAATACTACCTGAGTGCCTTTTTTGACTCATAAAAACCACTTGCCAGGTTTGATGTTTCCATGAGCTGTGTTGGTTTCTTCTTTGGAGCTGTACTCACCTGTGTAATACACTTCCCATATAGGAATGGGATGAAATGGGAACTTTTAAAAGTATTAGTTCATGCAAAGATATAAAGGAAAATGGGGAGACGAGGAGAACTCTATAATGGAGGTGATGGAGTTCATTGCCTCAATTCTTTTGGCTGAGGTGAGCGAGATACAACATGGAGAGAACATTCCTTATCCACATGGCAAGGGAGGTTGGTTGGGCATTGTGGGGGAGCTGCTGCAGGAAGGGGTGGGTGGATGATCCCGATGGGGCATATGTGGGAGAAAAAACAATAACAAACCCTGTAGCATACGCTGTGAAGCCTGGGGCTGGGAGTAAGGGGGAGAAGGGCGCTTCCTGGCTTGGTGTGCAGATGCAGTGCTTTTGCCTCCTGTGAGTTTGTTGGCAGGTGTGGAGAGAAAGGATCCCAGCCTGGCAAGTCAGCCGCCAGTGTGGCTGATGATTAATTGCCATTTTTAAATTGCAATTATGTCAGTCATAGAACCTGTGAATATTAATTCCCAATTTGCTGCTTGAAAAACTGAACAATGAGGAGATGGGTCCATTTGACTGATGTCTCAGAAGTGGGCTAAGTGCTGCAGCCAATAGTTACTACTGAAAGGGGAGCGTGACTCTTTGCATTGTTTTGTATCTGTCTTGCCTCTTCTTTTTCAGTGTTCCTATTCCCTTCTTCAAAATCCTCTCGGTGCTTACAGCAAATTTTCCACACTGACAGTAGTAGGTGGCAGGCTGACACCTGGAGTGAGTTAATCACTGCAAGCAGTATTAGTTACCTGCATTTGGTGGATGGCTTTCCACCATTCACTGCTGCTTCCTGAGTCCCTTAGAGACTTAAGAATGAAACAGGGATTGCTTTTTTTGCTGCTCTAGCTCTTTCCCTTCATCTCAAATGTGTGTAACCTTTCATTCCGTTACGCTTAGATCTTTTCAGATAATTTTCTGATTGTGCCATCTTGGAAGGGTATTAACAGGCAAGTGTCAGTACACTGTGACTGTTTTTCTTTCAGTAATCTGCACAAATACATGGGTGATGAAAATTGTGGTTTCTTCTGCGGTTTGGGTCTCTGTTACCAGTCATGATCCTGTCTAGTATTTTCTGCATGAATCAGGACAAATTATTGCCTCTTGCTTGTGCTTTAGCTTTCTTGGAATAGTACTTATCTCAAGAAGTGTTGTCATGATGTGTTGATATTCACTGGGATCTTTGAAGGTGAATAATATGATGCATTTTTAGAAAACAAAATAAAATCCCTCAGAACCCTCTGGTTGTTTAGTTCTTGATGCTTTTTGGGTTTTTAAAACTTTGTGTTTCTTTTATAGCTGAAAGCTGAAAGCTTGGAAAAGACTTGAAGTACCTACATCTTTCATTGTTTTCTTGTGGGGTTGGTGTATGCTGAGTTATCAAACTGACTTATGATTTTTAAGAAACAGAATTAGATAGTGGAAGTTGCACAAAAATTGTCTCCACTGTTTGTTCTTCTTTTAGTTGTACATTTTGTGTGGCTGGTAGAAGTTGACTGGTTCCTTCAGAATGGAGGCACTAAAGAGCTGAAAGTGTTGTGCATGTGAATGCGAACTAATTACTTGGTACTTGTGGAAAAACAAACTCTGTTACCTGGTGAACACTCTGAAATTAGAGTGCCTTTTTTTTAGGCTGAAGTGATACTCCTCCATCTTGACATTCTTGGTGTTTTGTCTATAAGAGAAGAGGGCCTTGCAGGAGAATTATCCCATGAACTAATGCATTCATGTTTAAGGATATCAGTTTATTAGTTCATGAGCCCCTATTGTTATCATTCTGTTTAGACACCCATCATTATAGTTGCTGTCCAACTGAATTAAAGGTGCTATTTGATAACCGTGTACAAAAGCAAGGGGTGGGACTTGAAGGTGACTGGGAGGCCCCTTCTAGTTCTTTGTCAGACTGCTAGGGAAAGGCTAGAAAAAAACTAGCTGCAGCAGCTGCTTTCCTGGAAAAAAGGCATGTAGCAGACAGTTAAGTATATTTTGGTAAAGGCTGCTTAGTGGCCTGAAAAGGCATCGAGGGCAGCCCTAGGACAGCAGGCTACATTCTGGCTTTTCTGTTTTCCCCATTTTTCAGCTTTTATAATTGAATGGTAAATTGCTCGTTTTCATCAGACCCTTTCATTTTGGAAGGCTCTAAGCAGTCTTGTATTGCTACAGTTGTCCTTTGAGGCGAAAATGAAGCATTTCATTTTATGAAACAAGGATGTTGAATAGGCAGCCCTTTAGCAACAAAGTTAGCTTTTTGTCACTAGTTCTTGTGGGTGTTATTTTTATCCTCCTCCTTCCTGTTTCCCTGGTGCACTTTGTCGTAACTCTAGTGTAGGAAGTACTTTGTCCAGCGCTTAGTTAATGGCGTCTAAGCATGGCTGGCAGTGGTCACTTTTATTACAGGCCTGAAGAGATATCAGAACTGGCTTCTCAAAGTGCCATCATATTGGAACGGAGAGTCTGCGCTTAGAAAGCTGTCTGCAAAATGCAGAGTTTTCAGCAGTTCCTGCCTGATACAGAAGTTTCCATTGCGTGGTAGGACCAGAGTGATCAAAAGCTTCAGCCTCTTCCTGTTGGAGTAGTGTCGGTTTTACCAAAAAATGCTTTGAATGCTTTGTTCTGACTTCAGGAATTGAGCTTCAATTTCATATTGCTAGCCCTTAGGATAGTGCCCCTAGCTAAATGGGTACTTTAAACATTGATTTTAGTTAGTTGAAATAGTTTTGAAATAGGTGTATTTTACACTTCACTGCTTTTAGTAGGGTTTGTTTCCATAGGACTCCTCGACAGCACACATTACAAGTTCTCCTTACAGATACTGCTGAGACACATCTTGTTTCAGGTGGCAGCCCAACAGACAAGTACGTAGCCTGCTGCACAATGGTGTAAGGTGTGTGCACTCATTCTGTTGACACAAGGTGTACGTATCAACTATTATTTAAGACTTGTTGAGGGAAAGTCTTGTTTAAAGACCACACAGGCTCAGAGGTGGTCTCTGGCTCTATCAACATGTCTGATTATCCAGCGAGGGGGAATGGTGTGGTACTGTAGTGATTTATCTTCAAAAGCAGTTTAAGAATATCTGACCAGGAGCTGGAGGTTCGTATTGAGACAGCTTAAGGTGTTTTGGAACAGAATATGCTGATAGTCACCATCGCGTCGGTAATTTTGATTGTTGGGGAGCGAGAAAGGAAGCTAAAACTTGAAATGGCTTTTTGCCTTTTTGTAGGAAGTAAAGAATTGACCGTAGCTTCAAATGTGACTTAGAGAGCAACCTAAAGCTTGGGAGGAGAAGAGAGTCTGCTTTAGTGTGTTTAACATGCTTTTGTGTGTGTGTGTTTTTCCCCCAACGTCATGTTGGTAGACCTTGTCCTTTTTACTTGGCAGTTTCAGTGCTTGTGAGTTCAAGGTAAGCTCTGCTTCCTCTGGGCTGTGATCTGAAAAGGATCCTGCTCTTATTGCTCAAGCACTGTGACCGGCATGAAGAGGAAGGTGGGGGCAGAGGAAGACGACTTCAGCTGCTGCCTGTCTCATTTCTGTCAATGTAAGGAGCTTTACAGAGACGAGTAATATTTTGCAATTGAGTTTCTCTTTTAAAGACCCTCTGATGCTAATGTTGATTTAATAAGGTTCCCTCATTCTCTCTCCTTGCTTATTTGAAACGTCTAATTTTGTGCTTCACAGTTCTGAACACAGAATTAGTGAGGGAAGAAGAGCCGGAGGCAGGAGTAGCGGAGTGCCACACCAGAAGTTGCCAGGGGAGATTGATTCAATAGAGTGAAAAGGTGCAAAAGGTTATATGACCACAGTTCAGAACAACGTGATGGTGGTACTAATGAGAAGCAAAGCTTGATCCTTTAAAATACTCTAAGGTCTCTGTGGGTGTATAACCAACACTAAATGGAAAATGGAGAACTGGAGTTTTGGTTTCTTTGAGTGGATTTTTCTTTTCGTTTTGTATGTATGTAATATATGACAGGCAGAAAAGAGAATAGTATGAGATAAATAAGCTTTTAAAGGTTTTTATTTTAAAGGTTGTGTTGATAAGTGTGGCATTTTTTTTTCAAAAATGCTGAGAGGTTGTGAGAGATTGTGAATTTGATCTTGTGAATTTACTTTGTCTGCATCTGAATGTTTTGTTCCTGCTTTAATTTTGTGCTTGTGGAAAAAACTGTTGACATCTCTGGACAATGAATTCCTTTATTGTGTTGAGGATAAATGTAAACTCCCCAAAACCACAGTGCTAAAAGATTATCTCAAGTATTGTACAAATAATAGTAGTGTCACACAAGTTTTTTCCTTGCTTCCTGTTATGTTAGTGTACCTACCTTTTGCCTCTCAGGAACCCACTTGTATGCAACAGACAGTGGGATTGAGTGCACCCTCAGCAAGTTTGCAGATGACATCAAGCTGAGTGATGTGGCTGATGTGCCTGAAGGAAGGGATGCCACCAGAGGGACCTGGACAAGCTTGAGAAGTGGGCCCGTGTGAACCTCATGAGGTTCAACAAGGCCAAGTGCAAAGTCCTGCACCTGGGTTGGGGCAACCCCTGGTATCAGTATGGGCTGGGGGATGAAGGGATTGAGAGCAGCTGTGCCGAAAAGGACTTGGGGGTACTGGTGGATGAAAAGCTGGATGTGACCCGGCGGTGTGTGGTCACAGCCCAGAAGGCCAACTGGGTCTTGGGCTGCATCAAAAGCAGCGTGACCAGCGGGTCGAGGGAGGGGATTCTGCCCCTCTGCTCCGCTCTGGTGAAACCCCACCTGGAGTCCTGCATTCAGCTCTGGAGCCCTCAGCACAGGAGAGACATGGACCTGTTGGAGTGGGTCCAGAGGTGGCCACAAAAATGACCAGAGGGCTGGAACACCTCTTCTAGGAAGAAAGGCTGAGAGTGTTGGGGCTGTTCAGCCTGGAGAAGAGAAGGCTCCGGGGAGACCTTAGAGCAGCCTGCCAGTACTTAAAAGGGGCTTGTAAGAAAGACGGGAGCAGACATTTTAGTAAGGCCTATAGTGATAGGGCAAGGGGTAATGGTTTTAAACTAAAAGAGGGTAGATTCGGACTAGATATAAAGAAGAAATTTTTTACAATGAGGGTTGTGAAACACTGAAACAGGTTGACCAGAGAGATGGTAGATGCCCCATCCCTGGAAGCATTCGAGGTCAGATTGGACGAGGCTCTGAGCAACCTGGTCTAGTGGTAGATGTCCTTGCTCACTTCAGGGGGATTGGACCGGATGACCTTTAAAGGTCCCTTCCAACCCAAACCATTCTGTGAACAAAGTTGAATCCTAATTTGCGTCTTGCTTGAGTTGGATGACAGTTCTTCACGCAACTGAGTGGACAGTGTAAAGGACTACAAGTTACGTACAGCTTAGTTTTATGATAAGCTGCCAACATGTTTCATTGACAACTGCATTAAATCACAATTAAATCCACAGGAAAAAAAAGAAAAAGGCTATCTCAGTGAATACTTGATAGATGAGGTTTATGATTTTCAGTGAAGGCCAGGGGCATAATCTGCTCTTCTCTGTTGGAGCTCGGTGAAAGCTGCCATGAAGTCCCACCACAGAGTCACTAGAAAACTGTCCCAGGCACTGGAAGCTGCCCATGAACAATGATCTCCACCTGTGTTTCTTCCATCCCTTAGTCAGATACAAGTGTCCCTTTCCTGCCTCAAACTCTTGTACAGCACACTTCCCCCCTCATTGTTTCTGGTAACAGGAGCTGAACTTCTCCCAGTTGCTCTGCTGAATTTGGTAGCTGGTACTGGACTGTACAGAGTTATCTCAAACATTTGCTTGGGGAGTGCGCTTGACCAAGTGGGCCTGCATAAGGAATGGAGTTTTAGGGCCAACTATTAATATACATTCTAAAAAAGCCTGAACCTGCCTTGAAGGGTTTCTTTTCCCCTGACTTTTAGTGCCTTTAGTGACTAGTCTCCAGGACTATTTATCAAATCACTTGCCTGTCTGGTTATTTCTGGTCTACTGCGCTGGTCAACTTATTTGATCAATAAATCAATCGACAGGTTCTTAAAATTACTTTCATTGACTTTGGAGGTGTAGCATACAAAAAGAGCTCACAGAAAGTAAATGATTGTACGTGCCCCAACTATAATTAGAGAGCAAACAGTGTGGAGATATGTTTGTAAATAGTATCTGCTACAATAAATACAGCAATTGGTCTGTAGGGTTCTGTGATACTGTGAGCTGGATTGACTCTTTCAATTTGCAAACTAATGGAGCATGAATCCTATCTGTCAGGTCATCTGATTGCTATATTCAGAGCATATACTATTTTAAAGCTAAATTTCAAGATTCTTGCTTTTGATCAAAAGGTCTAGAAGTAAATACTTCTCTGGTTCCTTAGCATGCTCATTTTTGAGCTTCAGGAGCTCCACTGAGAATGAAACGTTATTTTCTTCTCCTAAGGAGAATTCCTCAAACTGCTTAACTCTCCCTGCTGCGCCCAGTCTGTACCCTCCTCTTCTCGACAGCAGCAGCACCTGGTTTGTGATCCTTGCTGAGAGCCTACCAGGTACTGCTCCTTCATTGCAAGAGAATGGTCTCCTCCTGCCCCTGATTTTTCCAAGTCATCTGCCTTGAGCAAGAGTGTGTTTCATTGCCCAGTAGATGGGCATCAAATCAGCATTGAATTCTTGTAGTTCTTACAAATGTTGAGCACTTGCGCAATGTGGAAAACTGCTGTTTGCAAATTGTCCTATCAAATGGAAATCAAAATTTTGCTGGCAGCGACATAGATTTGCAAGTTGCTCTTGATACAGTCATGCCCTGGAGATTGCAATGTAAAAATAAAGAATACAGTTTTATAGTAGCCTGAAATCCTTACGGTTGCTGAATCTATGCTCTTCCTTTTGCAGATGATTTCATTATGATATACTCAGACTTCATTAAAGGATGCCACCTTGCAGCAGTTTCTCTCATCAGAGTCTTGTGAGGAGCGGGAAAGTGCCTGTATCTGTGAATAGTATATTCTCTTCCAAAATCACACAGTGGGTTGCGAGTGCTTTGGAAGCAAGAATCAGAGTCTCTAGTGGACATTTTGTCTATAGCTCAAAACCGCAGCTTAATTGGCAGCCTTTTCATAACACTGACTGTGGCCTAGGATGTAGAGAATGCTGCAGGCGAAGACCAAGGTACATTTTCAGACCTGGTTGTAGGGAAATTAAGTGCTGACTGCCCGTCAGCCTGTCTCTCTTTAGTGATCGTAGAAGTGAGGGAGATTGCAGTGAAGTTCCTCACTTCTGTGTTTTTTCTTTCCTGGGCAGTGTCTAATATGTTTCTACATATTTTGACTCCATTTTACTCCACAGGTAACACCTTACTACAAGCATGATTGTGTCTGTGTACTAGCCTAGACCATTTATTTTCATTTGAGTCCTCTGTGCTTTTTGTGGCCTTTTCTGTAAGGCTTTGGAATCCACTTGGTTTTAATGAATGGTGGTTACTGTATGTCTTTCCCACATACATCCTGGCAAACTGGAAGGCTGGATTCTGTCCCCAGAAAGCTACTGACCCTGTAAAGCTGTGTAAAGCATGCTCCACATATGTCTGGGAGGAAAGAGCAGGGAGAATAGGAAAATTTACAAGACTGTCAAAGTGGGTAAAGATGTAAACTGTGATGTTTAAAAGTGCACGTGACTCTCCACCTGCAGCAGGATTCATAGAGACTGACAGAGGATGCGTGGCCAGGACTGAAGGCTTTCAAGAATTTTCTTACTCAAGCATGTAATTAAGACAGTCTTTGCCTGTAATAAAAAGCAGCCCCAAAGTCAGTTGTATTTCTCTTAAACTGTGTGTTATTGGAGATAGTATTTTTTTAAATAAAAAGAAATTAGATTTCTAATCTTGCAGAAGGAGCTCTATTCACTTTACTATGCTAAACTTGTATCCATTGGCTGGTGCCTATAAATATCTGTTTGTTCAGAGGCAGGTAAAAATCGCTTGTAGTGTCTGGGAACAAGTGTGGGAAGGGAATTCCTTCTGAACTCACATGGTTTATCATTTTTGCTGCTTGGAGGCACATGGGTTGATTATGCATGTCATTTCATTTTTTGCAAAACAGTGGTTGGGTTTGAAGTACTGTGTTTGACTCGGAAGCTAATATATTTGGTATTTAAGAATCTGGCAAGAGAAAGCTATGTCCCAATATGCATGCACAGAAATGAGATTGGGATGTAGGCATGCGTAACTGTTATTTTCCCCGTCTGTCCTATCCGTAGAAAGCCATATGCTACCCTTAGGCTAGCATAATGGGAGTCTGTATTAATGGTTATGAGCTAGAAATAATCCAAGAAGAGTTGAGTGGCCTTTGCTTCTAGCTTTATGAGAAAATACCTCATTGACTCAGTAGTGTCTGAAATAAATTCTGGGGTAGAAAGTCATAATTAATATACAATTTTGTGATGCCCTCTTTTGAGTTATGGGTTTTTTTGCTAAATTGGTCAGGGACTTGGAGATCCTTATGTCTAATAGGCAGAGCAGGAATTTAAGCAAGGAGGTAAAAATTTAGAGGGAGTTGTTGACTCACCTGCTATCAGAAATAAGCGTCTTGAACATACATCTCTAGAGAGCCTATGCTCTGCAAGATTTCTATAGACATTGAATGCCTTGTCTGTTGGCAGCCTACAAAATGAAAACTGTATGTATGTATGCATGTATAGAAGTGGTGATGGGAAAAGGAGGATGTGGGGATGGGCTGAAGTATTAAAGCAAGCAATGAAAGCGGATGGTTTACTTTGGATTTTATAAAATAGGTTTCTCTTTATTTTGTTTTAAATGAAAACTATCAACTGTCAGCATAGCAAACCTATTTGCAGCAATGCCATAAGTATTAGGAGTGCAGTTGTCCCTGAATCATAAAAGGCCAGAGAGTTTTTTCTGCTGCTTCCCATCTTCATGTTTATAGAATTGTGTATGCTCTGTACACATTAGAGTTGAGCAATTTCATCACAGCCTTGCCTCAAAATTGATTGCTACTCAGTGTCTCTTCCTGCTTCCTCTCTCTTGTCAGTTGCTTACATCTCTGACTCTCATTACATTTAATATTGATACTGCTTCAATTTTCCACTAAACTGGAAGCGTTTAAGGGTCTGGAGTGGATACTGAATGTCTAGATATATTCTTTAAATGCTTTAATTCCTATCATTGTCGAAAAGTTTAGAGCTGGATTATTGCCTTAAAAAGAAATGACTCTTTGCTCATTCAGTGATGACGTCTGGTCATCAAGATGTTGGAATATGTGCTGCAGCACTCTTCAGATACTGACATGAGTGCAAAAGTTGTTGCCAGCAGCTGTCTTGGGTTTTGGGCACCTGCTGCCTCTCACTTCTCGCATCTCCCACTCTTATCTTCCACTCCCAAAGTTGGCAGTGCCCCTAAAAATACTCTGTATAGAGATCTCCTACTTAAGAACTCAACCAAGCTGGTAGTCTGGATTCCTGAGTCATTGGTCATGCTGTAGTGAAATTAGTTATCTGACAGATTTATTGACTACGGCAAGGTGATGGACATCTAAAGTGAAGCTGGTTCCAGTCAGGTTACAAAGGCGTTGTCCTTCCTAAGGCTGCTGTTCTGTCATGCTGATCCCTTCCTCCCTCACTGCCAGTTGCAGAACTATGTTTTAATTGCTCACTGCCATTTTTATTTACCCTGACCATGACAGACAAGAGTGGCGTGCCTGTTATGGCAGTCATGGGTGATGTGGTGTATGGGTTTGGGAGAAGCTGCTGGAAATTGTCCATGTGTATGTGAAATGCTAATTTGGCACTGTATTCTTGATTTCATTGGAAATAGGACTGTTGATATGTGTATGGGAAAGCATCCTCTGCCTGAATAATCAGTGCTAAGTGTGAAATTTTCGGAAGCACAGATGCGTTACTTACAGAGTTCCTGTATTTAGCCCGTGTCTTTTCCAAGTAGACTGTGTTGTCTTTTCCCACGGTATAAATACCTAGGACAGGGGTTGCTGGTTTGGCCTGAGAACCTGTTTCTTTTGCCTCTGATACAGTCAAGAGGACTATCTTGATTTGGTTTTGACCACAAATGATGAAGTCTAGTATTTATTCAGCTTCCTGCGATTGCTATCCAGCGGGTTACCTGGAAGAGAAATGAGCACTTGTTTTAGCAGAAGAGTTCAGCATTATTCATAGAATCATAGACTCATAGGTTGGAAAAGACCTCTAAGATCATCAAGTCCAACTATCAACCCAACACCACCATGCCTACTAAACCATATCCCAGAGTGCCACATCTACATGTTTTTTGAACGCTTCCAGGGAAGGGGACTCAACCACCTCCCCGGGCAGCCTGTTCCAATGTCTGACCGCTATGTCAGTAAAGACCAAGTATTTCAGTATTGACCAAGGGTGCTAGAAGATGGCTTGTGTCCCAGGGCTGGGATTATAAATATCGCAAGCCCCCAGCTGGAAATGAAACTTACTCGGTTAGGAGGCAAGGAACCCAGATGTTGCTCATTTCTTAAACAGTTTACTTAAACTTTGGATATATTAGTGCTGTGTCTTTTATTATCAGTCAGAGTTGGTAAATGCAGGTCTACAAAGAGATCTTGGCACATGCTTAGGAGGCAGCAAAACTTACACCAGTAGCACTCTTGAGTTTTCATTTCTGTGTTATTTTATTATTATATTTGATTTAGTCTGTGCTTCAATCCAAATGTAGTTATTTTCTCCCAACACAGCAATATGTCCTACTGCATCTACACCTGTTTTAATTTTCCCATTTCCATTCAGTGGAGTGTGTCTGTCTGTTCCTGGAGTAATAATTCCATCATCCC
>Ga0065711_1036887_pt1 | contig 20453 bp, 13 predicted proteins | sample Hoacrofraction12_FD_59098 | JGI IMG/M metagenome (GOLD analysis project Ga0065711, IMG submission 59098) | Hoatzin crop microbial communities from Cojedes, Venezuela - Epithelial fraction 12 v2 (version 2) | ecosystem: Host-associated > Birds > Digestive system > Esophagus > Crop | place...
AGGGTTAGGGTCATTAGGGTTTGGGATTAGGGGTTAGGTTTATGGTTAGGGTTAGGGTCATTAGGCTTAGGATTGGTTTGGGGTAAGGATTAGGGTTAGGGTTAGGATTTAGGGTTATAGTTAGGGGTTAGGGTAATGGTTAGAATTAGGGTTAGGGTTAGGCTTAGGGTTAGGGTCATTAGGGTTAGGATTTGTTGGGGTTAGGGTTAGGGGTTAGGGTCTGTTTTAGTGTCCTTAGGATTAGGGTTAGGGTCATTAGGGTAAGGATTAGTGTTTAGGGTTAGGGTTAGGGTTAGGGTCATTAGGCTTAGGGTTGGTTAGGGTTAGGGGTTAGGTTTAAGGTTAGGGTTAGGGTTAGGGTAGGGGTACGATTAGGCTTAGGTTAAGTTTAGGGTTAGGGTTAAGGTTAGGGTTAGGGTTAGGTTAGGGTTAGGTTTAGGGTCAGGGTTAAGGTTAGGGTTAGTTAGGTTTAGGGTTAGGCTTAGGGTCATTAAGGTTGGGGTTAGGGATGGCAGTTAGGGAGAGGACAGCATAACCTTTACTGCTGTGTGCGAGTAACGCATGTTGTGATGCTGGGTTTTCTTCCTAGTGTCACTGAATTCGGAGTTAAACCTTGTAATACCAGTGTAGCATTAAAAAGCAGACATTCTTTATTACGACACCAGATGCACAGGGGATCGCTCCGCCTAGCATGCATGCTGTATGTTGCCTCAACCAAAGCTTGTATCACCCAGTTACATGCATGTGCATTAAGTTTCCTGGAATGATCATAAGTATTTTTTCTGTTTCCTGGAACTAATTATCATATTTGCATAGTCATATCGCATGCCAGTGAGGTTTCCTGCGGGGGTCTTTGGTGATCACTGGTGCTTCTTCGGGGCTGTAGAACTGGTCCTTCGTTTCTGCTTAATCTTCGTGACGTTTCTTATCATTCTTATGTATCACATATCCTCCCTGTACATCTCCTGTCCTATTTTACAACAATAGTGCAGTGTAGAAAGCCTCTTCTGTTGCACCTCCTGGTAATTATCCCGCATGTTTTGTGTGTCTCCTCAGGAAAGTATGCCATGGATGCCTCCCTTTGCAGCTATGTTGCACAGCAGCAGCTACAACAGGAACCTGTATCAGTCAAAAGAGGACCACTGTGGAGGGCTCTGTTACCATGACAACAACATCCTGTCAGGGTCTTTGGAAGCTCTGATGCAGCAATTGGTACCCAATGTCTATTACTATCCTGATGTACATCTATACATCCAGTTGACTATATAGCAAGGCCTGATGCATCTTGCAAAGGGGAACTTTGTGGTTCAACCCAGTAGCTCGCAGTCAGGACCATGTAGCTGCTCACTCACTCCTCCCCCCCAGCTGGATGGGGAGAAGAAAGGGAGAAATAGAGAAAAACTCGTGGGTTGACATAAAGACATTTCAATAGGAAAACACGAATATTAATTAATAGTAATACTAATAATAATGAAGAATACGCAAAATAGACAAGTTTGCAGAAGGCAAAGGCAGGGACTGGGAGAATGAAGAACTGCCCACTGTAGGAGAAGACCAGGTTCAAGACTTCCCATGAAATCTGAAGGTGCACAAGTCCATGGGGCCTGAGGAGGTGTAGCCGCAGGTCCTGAGGGAACTGCGGACTAATTTGCCCGACCACTCTCCATCATATTTGAGAGATCGTGGCGGTCTGGTGAGGTTCCCACTGACTGGAGAAGGGGCAAAATCACCCCCTTTTTTAAGATGGGAAAAAGGAAGACCCGTGGAACTACAGGCCAGTCAGTCTCACCTCTGTGCCTGGCAAGATAGTGGAGCAGATCCTGCTTGAAACCATGCGAAGGCACATGAATAACAAGGAGGTTACTAGGGACAGCCGTCGTGGCTTCACCGAGGGCAAATTGTGCCTGACCAACTTGGTATCCTTCTATGATGGGGTTACAGCGTTGGTGGACAAAGGGCGGGCAACTGACTTCTTGAATCTGGACTTGTTCAAGGAATTTGACACTGTCCTGTATGATGTCCTTGTGTCTAAATTGGAAGGACATGGATTTGACAGATGGACCACTCCTTGGATAAGGAACTGGCTCGATGGACGCACTCAGAGAGTTGCAGTCAATGGCTCCATATCCAGGTGGAGACAAGTGGTGTGCCTCAGGCGTTGGTACTGGGGCTGGTGCTGTTCAATATCTTTGTCAGTGACATGGACAGTGGGACTGAGTGCACGCTCAACAAGTTTGGCGACGGCACCAAGCTGTGTGGTGTGGCTGATATGCTGAAGGGCAGGGATGCCATTGAGAGGGACTTTGACAAGCTGCAGAGGTGTGCCTGCATGAGCAGCCCTGAGGAGGAGGACTTGTGGGTGCTGCTGGATGAGAAGCTCAACATGAGCCAGCAATGTGCGCTTTCAGCCCAGAAAGCCTGTCATATCCTGGGCTGCATCAAGAGAAGCATGGCCAGCAGGTCGAGGGCGGTGATTCTGCCCCTTTACTCCACTCTTGTGAGACCCCACCTGGAGTACTGTGTCCAGCTCTGGAGCATTAGCACAGGAAGGCCATGGATGTATTGGAGCAGGTCCAGAGGAAGGCCACGAAGATGATCAGAGGTCTGGAGTACCTCTCCTACGAGGACAGGCTGAGAGAGTTGGGGTTGTTCAGCCTGGAGAAGGGAAGGCTCTGGGGTTACCTTATAGCATCCTTCCAGTGCCTGAAGAGGGCCTACAGGAAGGATGGAGAGGGGCTTTTTTACAAGGGTTTGTAGTGATAGAACAAGGGGGATGGCTTCAAACTAAAAGAGGAGAGATTTAGATTAGATATTAGGAAGAAATTAGTTAATGTGAGGGTGGTGAAACACTGTATGAGGTTGCCCAGAGCAGTAGTGGATGCCCCCTCCCTGTGGGGGAGGTGGTGTTAAAGGCCAGGTTGGATGGAGCTCTGAGCAGCCTGGTGTAGTGGAATATGTCCCTGCTCTTGGCAAGAGGGTTGAAACTAGATGATCTGTAAGGTCCCTTCCAACCCATACCATTCTATGATTCTATTCTAAACAATACAATTTTTTTTCTCACTACCTGACAGCCAGTCCCCAAGCAGTGATCATGGAAAACAGAAGTTGTGGATTGCGTGAATTTTTCTGGAACTCCTTAAAAAAGATCAAACTAAAAAAGTGTGAGAAACTTTTATTTAGAAAAAGAAAAGACAAAAATTTTAACTCCCAAGAAAAAAGGATACTTGCAATTTCCAGAAAAGAGAGATTCCTGCCCTTTGGCCAGACCCTTTTGTAAACTGAGCATGTTGTCTATGGTTTGGAATATTTCCATTGGCAAGCCTGTATTGCTGCCTGGCTGTGATTCCTCCTTGCTCCTGCACATCTGCTCATTAGCCAAAGATGGGAAACTGCAAAAGTCCTTGATTTCTTAGCAACGCCTGAGAACATCAGTGTTATCAACAGGCTTCATGTACTTATTCCAAAACTCAGCAGCTGGTGGGAGGGAAGTTAACTCTATCGCAGCCAAAACAGGGAAAATGCAGCAAAAGCAGTTGTCATATCAAATGCTGAGGAAGAGGTTAAAGTAACTGACAAGCTATGATGGGATAAACATATACCACATGTGAGAGCAGCATGCAATAACTCACCTAACTAGGAAATCTGATTCTTTATTTCTTCTGTTGTGACATATGAAACACTGGTGACTCATTTATGATAAGTATGTACCTAAAGTGGCTTTCTGTTTAATGGATTCTGTGTACCCTTGACCCTTACAAATCTGTCAGGCAAGCTGAAGACAAAAGCATGACCACTGGCATGACAAGGTGAATATGTTTAGTTAAAAAGTAGTTTTAATCTATATTTCCCATTGCTCATCTGAGGTCCACATTTATCTTACAATTAGCAACTGAAGTGTTGAACTATTATCGCACTGTTAGGAATCAGCAAAATCTGGACATGAGAACAGGACATTTGTCATCTGAGAATTTTTTGTCTTGTCTTAGATGCGTCTGTTAAGATATTTTATATAAGTCTTAGAAAAGAAAAATGATATCTAAAAGGTCGGCGTGCAGTTGGGGATTACTGAGGGCTGATGAAACTGCATATCTGCTTGTTGAAAGGCTCCTGCTGAAGACCTAACTCTGCTTGTATTCAGCTTCTGTTATTATCAAAGATCTAGTCACATTTCCAAGAACAGATCCTCTTTTAACTTTTGTCAGCAGCACAGGACTGTGCTTGAGCCAATACTTATCCATTAATGCTTAATGTTAATTTTAAACACATAGTAATTTAGACACCAGTGTCAAACAGGATAATTTATTCCAAGTACCTAGAAACAGAACATTGTAGAATATTTCCCGTGGGTGCCTAAGATACTTTACTACTGGCAGTGTGAGGAGTGGAGTGGATATTTTGAATATCCTCTCACAATGAGTTCAAATCATGACATATGGAAAATCAAAGACAAATGAGGGGCTTCCTCTTGTAAGTTAGAATGAGTTACTAAATTTTATTCTATACAATTATGCTATGTAGTTCCTTCCGCTTTCACCAAGAAGACAAGCAATACTGTAAGAAATGAACAGTATTTGGGGATTCTTAAAAGAAGTACATTGTCATAGTGTGCAGTTTACTGAGGTCAGACAAGCACAGTATAGTAAAGGTGGTGTATGGGGCGAAACAGTCAGCTCAACAATCTCATCAACAGGCTTCTTTTTTGTCCTTTTTCTGAAGACTGTTTACTTTCTTTAGCAATGTGGAAGAAGACGAGATTTCTCTGTTGGTATTCTAAGTAGCTTGGACTTGCAGCATGAATTTTAGTCCGCTGACTGTCTAGAAAAAGTTACATAATCTTGTCATGGCTCTCTCAAATGTTTGCTATAGAGCAGGAGAAGACGAGTTGAAATTTTATTCTGAGTAAATTTAGATACTGAGCTTGTAATAAGGCTTTGTGCAGTAGGAGTGCTAAAACAGCCCTACCCTGACTGCTTTTGCTTAAATCCTGCATAATTTGGGTCTAGAACAAAATTATAACACTGATTCTGGAGTAAGTGTTATATTAAATGCTTACTGCCGTTTTAATAGCACTTGGCACAGCTGCAGGCAGTTTTCTTCTGCAGATACTAAAGTGTTAGGAACTGATTTGTCCGGAATGCACTTTGAGAATAAAACTGTTGTTAGTTTATGCCAGCTTCCTTTGTTTTGCAGAGGACATACATTTTCACCTTCCTTCTCAGTTCACGCCTATTCATGCACCCGTAGGACCTCATGGCCAAAGTATGACATCTGTGCCTTTAGCAGCAGAGACTAAGTGAGCCTGGCCTGGACAAGGTAAGGTCTCTTAGTCTCAGCGACTCCTGTTAGTTCCAGTCAAATGTCTCTACCCTGCCCACAGCAAAGTTTTTCTAGTCAAGGGAGTCCTCAATAGGATTAAACAGATTGAAAACCTGATATTGGCAAATAGAATTTGACCCTTTGTTCAATGGCATTCGTGGGAAATTTCCACACTGCTCAGCGTGTCCTCCATGAAGACTGTTGCTGCTGTTGTTGTTTGTTTTATCAATACATGGGCCAGAAATAAAAGTGTTTTCTGTTAAGGGCGTATCCTGCACTGGCCGTGCAGTGGTTGCTTTTGTTTCAGAGTTCTGAATATCTTGCCATAAAATGCCAAAATGTTGGAAAGACTGATATCCGTAAATTTAAAATTTCCACTTACTAGAGTGTTTGTAATTAAACTAAAGTAGATCCATGCTGTTTTGAGAAGACAGGAAAGCTCTAAGATAAAGAGGCTCCTAAATAACACTACTTAGACAAATTTGACATGTTGTTTTGGGGAGGAATCGGAAAGGTCTAAGATTGAGAGACTCCTAAATAATGTTATTTGGACAGCTCAGACTTGGGAGGGCAGATGCATCAAGTCACAGAGGTAAAGAGGCACCAAGAAGGCAACAAGACCAGAGCAAAACAACCTGGAAGGACATGGTATGCTGATCTTAGAACTGATTTTGTGCAGAAACAAATGTCAACTAGTGAACACTGTGATGAAGAGTATAAGCCTTCATCTTAGGACACCCAAAGACCACCCGAGGATACTAACAGACATGCATGAAAGATATTAACATATGCTATTTAGTTCTTGGTAAAGTTACGAACTAAGCATTTCTCGGAAATATAATGAATATATTTTGTGATTGTATTCAACCTGAAATGACAAAGTGTTTGGCGCCCACGTTTGGAGGGGAGAGCCTCCGTGTGCCTGGCACCACAATAAAGAATAACTTCTTAACATTCTTCTGACTACTGAGTCTTCAATTCCAGCTTTTCACGGCATCAAGACCTAAAGATGAACAAAGTATGTCAGTGGGAATTACACTGACCTGTCTTGCGTGCTTAAGTTACACTCTTGCTACAGTCTTTGCAGAGTGGCTTAGATTCCTAGCCCCTTTGCATGGGAGTGCATCGGTGTTTCTGTTTGTCATGTCTAGAGTTGAAAGGGGGCAGGAAGTGGACATTTGGATAGAAATTCCACCCTTGTAGAAAATAATACAAATTAAAACACTTGAATAATTCCACTTCTTTCTCACTATGAGGTATGCATAAGTCTTGGCAGAAGTGGAGCTTATCATTTTCATTTTTGAGAGTTATCCACAAGTTAAGGAAACACTAATAAATCCTTTGCACTGAGACACTCCTGATAATAAGGTGAATCACTGTAAGATTTACACCTACCTGGGGCCTAATTTCCAGGTCAGGTAAGCCAATGAGAGTCTGATCATTGGCTTCAATGGATAATGGCTCTGACCTGTACTGTGATGCTGAGTTAAATTAAGCTTAAAATTTTAACTGACTTTCAATAGCCTTATGCTGCTCAGTATATTACAGAAGTGAATGCTGTTTCCTTTGGTTTAGATAAGTGCTGTATTGCTGATACACGTAACATTCCTCCTTACTGTTTTCAAATACGACAGGATATTAAAAATTGCACCCAAAATACTGCTGTTGTTGACTGAATGGACAGAGACATTTCCTTATGATTTCCGAGATGAAAGAATGGTGAGGAAATTAATGGAGTTGGCACAAAGTATAGCCAGTGATGATGAGGTAATTCGTCTGAGAACAAAATATTGGATAGTAAGGCGTTCCTTTAATGCTTTGATACTGCAGGCTAGTTGTTCTTCATTACATGGTTTGGCTCTGTGTGACTGACCTAACTTATTATGAATGTGCTGGTAGGCAAAAAGTTATGTCTGGTACTGAGGCCTAGGAAGAAAACATACAGTATAAGCAGATCCTTTTCAGAGCAACGGCAAAGTTCACTCCATCCCTAAACTCAGAGTAAAACTGCTCATTTTGCAGACAGACGCAACTTAGTCGTTGTTAATATTTTTTGTTTTAGTGATTCTACTTCATAGAACATAGTTAAGACACTGGGAAGCCTTGCATGTCTGAGAAATCCAAATTACCAGTGTTTGTAATTTCTTTCATTTTTGAGTAAGTTGTGCTGGAATCGGGCTTCTGACCTGTAGGTCAGTGGAAGAGTTACAGAAGGATTGCAAAACAGTTTCCAAAAGAAAACTGGACAAGGAAGTATCGTCTTGAGCTTAAAGCAACAGATATGGAGTTGGAGGAGTCCCAGTTCTCAGATGGAAGTAAAGTTTCACAGAGGTATTACGAAATATTTTGATGCTTAATGGATGTTTGTCTTACCAGTAATGAAATAAACTCAGCCAAAAGCTGAGGCTTATATTCACTTCGTGAGAAGGTAGTTGACAAGGTTTCAATAAGCAGATCATGTGTAGCTGGCATGACAATAAGATCAAAAAGACAGCAGAGTTGCTTTTCGAAGAACTCTAAAAGCAAAGAGCAATTGATAAATAGCATCGAGTGTCTAGTGTGCCTTATGTAAGCTTTTGAATAATTATGCCAGTGAGGTAGCAAACTGTCTGTTAACAAGCATGTAGGTAAGCTTTAGTGGGAGGAGCTGTTAGTGCTGTCAGATGTCTGGAAAGCTCTTGAGAGACTGTAAAAGAGGATGAAAGAGAAAAAATCTAAGCTGAAATATGCTTTGATGTTGTGAAAGTCAGGAGGGACAAAAGAAGATGGAACTACAGACTGAGACATAGTGTGGAATACAAATGGAAATGATACCAAATTTGATGTGTAGTCTTAGAGTAGATGCAAGATAGGTACAGGGGACTTTGGACTGTGGAGAGGCAATATGTTTGCCTTCACAGTAGGGTTGCCAGGAGGCACCTTTCCTTCAAAAGTGTTTCTGCACTGTTGCTTTGTTTCTTGGTAACCTGAATAGGAAGATAGAAAACTGGCGTTCAGATCATAGAACACTAATAAGATTTGAGGACTCACACCCACTTGAAAAATACCCACTGGCACAAAAAGGGAGCTCAGCAATTTAGGGTGGGTTAAGCTGAGTTGGTGGAGCAAGAATGAAATGGCATCAGAGAAGTGTGGTCTGCATTGACGTTTCTGGCAGTAGAGACCTTTAAACTGTGAAATCATCTATTTAGGGCAAAGGCAGATATACAAACTGCTAGAAAATGGGGGTCTAGAGAACAACCTTACTCTGGTATTGAGCTATAGATCTTTTCTAGCTCTAGCTTTGAGGTTTTTTTGACTTTGAGTTTTCCTTTAGAGAGAAAAAGGGAAAGCAAGCACTGCAGTAAAATGACTTGCATTGTCGTGAACTGCTTGGAACAGTAAATGGCAACTTGCTTTTCTATAGATTGCTTGAATTTGTGCAAGTCATTACCTTGAAGGACACAAAAGATGTAGTGTTTCCTATTCCTGTTCACAACAGCTCTTCTACTTATAACTTCTTATGCACTTCAGAAATTATTGTGCTCCAGTGCTGTTAAGAGCTATCAGAAAGAGTCTAACACCATTCACCATGCTAAAATAGTGGTCCATGAAAAGAAACGTCTCTGGAAAAACCTTGGTGGGTTATTTTTATCCCCTTCTTTTCCCTCAATTTAATTCTATTCCTTCCACTTTTCCATCCCTTGTGTCCTGAGAGGTCATCATGCTCATGAGTTATTTCTTGTTGTTCTAGTCCCTTTTGCCTGTTAAGCGACCTTTGTTTCAAGGTACATCTTTTGAAAACTTTGCCATCGGCCTTTGCCTCCCATTTCTTGATTACTTCCACAAAAACACTTATTAGTGGCTTTTTCTGTGAAACACTTGGCGAGTGTATGCACTCACATCAAAGCCATGTCCTGTATCCTGATGTCTTTCCATGTGCAGCCCAAGGTTGCACTGATCTCTCCTCTTCTTTTTTTTTTTTTTTCCATCGTGTTACAACATAGTGAGATTGACTGTGGAAACTCATTTAATATATGCTATTTCATAAATAGCAGGTAGTAGTACTTCAAGTCACTATCTGTGCAGGACGGACACAAAGGGCTGAGCTCGAGGTGAAGTGTCCCATCTCTTTGTCCCATGCTGTGGAATTCTTCGATGTTTTGAAATAAATACCAACATTGTCAGTGTGAATATAAAATCGAAAATGAGACTGTGGGACAAACAGGTGGAAAAGATAAACCTAATTTAGAGGAAGACCATATGGTCTGGTAGCCATAGTGCAATCAAATTAGTATCTAATTGATAAAAGACATATTATGAGAGTTTATTGTTGTGTTGTTAAATATATGTACATATGATATTTTAAAAATGCATGAGATTAAGTAATGGCCCAACAACAAATACTTGTTGTGGGTGCAAAGGGCAGTACATGCTTATCCTCACACAGAATGCCTTGAAGTCACTGCGCCCTTGCTCAAGAGGAGACTCAGGCTCAGAGGAGAAGAGGGATGTTGTTTTTGCATGCTTATGAAGTGTGGGAGGAAACTGGCATTTCCTTCTGCCTTCGGGCTGAGAGGGTTTTATCTCAGCACTGGACAGAGTGATGATTCTAAAGTTGTTAGATCAGATGTGAAAGAAAAGAAATCAGGGTATCTGTGCCAGTTCGACTTTTCTCTGCGGTTTTCCAGGTAGATAAACGGTTACAACAGAATTTGGTGGTTCAGCTTTGTATCTTCACCAGTTTTCTCCCTGATTTTTTGTCAGTTCCTAGTTGGCATAAATCACAAATTCAGTCAAGGTTTGTTTTTTGCTTTGAAGCTCAATCCACTTATTATTACATGATTTTCACCAGCAGCCAGATTTCAACCTATTTTAGATGTTTCTTCCGTTCGCTGTTGATTACTGGTACCTTAAGTTGGCAAAAACAAAGACTCTCTAAAACTCATTTGGGAATTTTTCAAAGCGAGCATTCTTTATTACACAGCCGGATACATGGGGAGATTTCCTCCTAGCGTGCACACCACGTATCGAAGCAGGCGTTTCTTTAATCAGTTTCTTGTCAAAATTTTCAGCCCATGGGGCTGTCCTATGCTGCTCACTGGTTACATCATCTACACAACGCTTGGTCAGCATTCTCACACTGCCCATGTTCAAAGAGCAGGGGTTCCGGTGTCTTTCCCCAGGTGGTGTGATTTTTAGTATTAAAATGTATTATAAGGAAGGATAGGTTACTTTCAGACACTACTTTTCAGCCAGAACCAGCCAAAACTAAGCAGTGACAAGCAATCTTCTCAGCGTGTTTTATTCACTACAAGGACAGTTCCCTTGATTTAAAGGCTCTTCTTGGATTCTTGAAGGCAAAGGTTTCAAACACATTCCTACATCTTGTCCGACATAAGAAACAAAGTCCTGCTGTTCTAACTATACTAAGGCCTTTTTGATAACATTACCAGCTGCGTAAGAAAATGCTTTATAAAGTTCTCTTAAGTGAAATTTTAAAGAATTTGGAAGGGAATGCATCAGTGAAGCAAGGTTCTGTGTACGTCACCTAACATTGGTTAAGGAATGGAAGCACTTGAAGTAATACTTCTGTGTCTTCCTACAGAAAAATGTAGATTCTTTTCTTTAAACACTTGAGATCGTTATCTCCTAAGCCACCCTGGTGAAAAATTATGCTTTTGTATTTGTCTAGAAAATCAAAATACATCTAAGCAGAAAGAAAGTATTTACCGAGCAACAACACAAATTCAGCCTTTGTGGAACAAAACTGACTTCTAGAATCTGAACCAAGATAGTCCTGTAGTGCTTGAGTAAATTTTGAAATCCATACGAATGGCAGCTTTGGAGGGAATGACAAATATATTAGAATACAGGAAACATTACTGCCTTGGAGGGATCACACCATACTGTGCTAGTGTGTATTGGATGCTCCTTTTTTCAGCCCTTTAGCACTGCTTTAATGGCATTAGGATGCTATCTGGAAATTGGAAGAGAAACCGCCTTGGGGTCTGTCACACAGATCTATCTAATTAAAAGTCGAGTCCTTCTCGTACTTAAATTTTTCACTCCTGGTAACTGAAATCGCTACATGGAAAGGCCTACAAGGTGAAAGAAAAGAGAGATGGCTTTATTATCTTCTCCCTTTTCTCAGATTTACTGCAAGTTTTAACTCTGACTTCAGTGAAACTGGCTTTGATTTGCTTCAGAGAGAAACAGGCCCTTTTTTCATTATTGAATGACTTTTTTTTTCTGTGCTCTTAAGCAGGAGAAGATGGAGAATTTTGATTTATTCTCTTTTGTCCGGTGAGTGGTGGTACTTTCCATACAGTGTAGATTGTACTTGTCTTTTCTGCTGCTGCTTGAGATAACAATGTCACTACTGAATCTGTGAGACAATCAGTGTTTAAATACACAACTGGATTCCCTTTGGTCTGATGAAACGCCAATGTTAGAAAATAACATAGTTGATCATATCTCGACAACAAATACAGGAATCATCCGCAATCTGTTTTGGTGTAATGCAAACTTTAATACTATCCTCTCACATTTTGAAAATGTCTCCCATTTTTTTCACTTTGTGACAGATGTACGGGAAGAACTTGGAGCAGCCTCTCCAGAACCTCGTTCGGAAGATCACCACTCTTAGACAGTATGAGGAAGCATTTGCAAAAATTAATGCCACATCCACAGATTGCCTTAGAGTTATAAAGACAAAGCCCAGTCCATCCAGAGGGACATAATCACAGTGTGCAATGATCTCTACATGTTAGCTCAGCAGCTGACACACATAGAACTTGGGAGTTGTGATTCTTCAAGTATGATATCATTCTTGCCCTCTTTTTGAAATAGGATATGACTTGGCTGCTTGTGTGTTTTCTTTAGGAGAGACTCAATTATATTGGACAAGAAGACTTTGTCCAGGAGTTTGTGCAAAACGAGCTTTTGGATAATGACAAGGTAATTGGAGCTGATCTGGAGCAGCTCTGAAATGCGGCATGCAACATCCTGGAGCTCGTTCCCCATGAGATTGGAAGTGACGTCCAGCAATAAATGAGGACAAGTAGAAATGAGTTTTAAAGTGAAAAGACTCTTAAAAATTTTGTTTGTGCTTTTTCTTTCTGGAGGGCAACTCCTGGAGCTCCAGAGCTCAGCCAACAGATTTAATTAAATTAACACATTGCTGTTTTTTCTGCTTTAAGCTAAGGGAGTACTTAATCCTGTGAATGTTTTCTCCAGGCCACCTGTGTGGTGTACAGCTGGACAAAGCAGATTTTAACTTCGGCTTTTACGTTAGTCATTTTCAACATCTGTTCTTTTTAGTAAATTAAACTCTTTGCAGAAAACTGGTAATTGGGAAAGTTTTCAGGTAGAGAACTACTTACAAAAAGGGGGCAGTGAGCTCTATATCTATGTGACATGAAAGGCAAAGATGCAATGCTTTTAGATAACCGTGCAAGATTTATCATTTCCTTGAGTGCTGTTTTCTAGACGACGTATGCACTGTAAATAAACTCTGCCAAAGTCAGGCAGTTGAAACTTGAATTACTATCCTCCCTATAACTGGCAAACATAATAGAATGATTCAAATTCACAATCTGATGTTCAGTAAGACTGTCTCTGAAAATTATATTATAGGTAGCAATGACTAAAACTCCTGTGTACTCCTTTTTAGGCAACTCTGAGACGTGTTGTGGGAATTGTGCAAGATACTTGTAGAACTAATAGCATTTGTTAGGAAAGGGAGAATCCAATCAAAATGTTGGGGCTAATGACCCAAAGTTAGACAGCAGTATGTTAGTACGGCGTTAACAGCTGAACATAATGTGACAGTGGACAGCGCTGTTTTCCTTCTACACTTGCAGAGGGAAAAACGTGTTGTCTCTACTAAATCAATGGCGCAGGAGTGAAGAATGAAACACTGCTCATATTCAAGGAAGCTTTAAGCAGATACTTCAGTTTGTTTGCATAAGTCTATCCTAAGTCCTTCAAGCATTCTGTAAGGACTTACAGTGGGTGATAGATTCCGCGAGTCTGCTTGTGTGCTTTTCTGAGCCAACATCTCAGGAAGAAGTCATAGACGCATGTCTATGCAAGTCTTCAGAGATCTAAATCCCCACATTTTGATAACAACTTCAGTGATAAATTGGAATAGAATTTCTTCCTGCAGAATGGAGGATTGATGTCTTCTATTGTTTCTACTGCATCATAAATATCCTAGTGGTTTAAAAATTCCACATCTTTTTTATATTTGATAGGAAATTATTGGGAATTTTGGGTTTTTATTTGAAATGTGAAACTTCATAGATACGTGCAGTTTTCCTTGAAATACATAAGAAATGGTGTTAGGAAAACTTATTTTGCACATTTCTACCGTCTATTAATGTTTTATCAAAAAAATGTTAATGTATGTAGGCTCTAAAAAAAAGCTGTTAGACTGTTTGATTTCATTTCCAGAGTTGTTTTTAACATTGGAATTTCAAAAAAACGAAGCGTCTTGATTTCTGAGTAGCTCTGTTGAAAGTATTTGTTATTGGTAATAACTCCTTTACTTTAGAAATACTTACTAGCCTTAGCTCCTTGAAGGATTTGTTTTTTATGTAATCCAACAATTTCTTTCTCTTACATCAAGCTGGCATGAACATCAGTGCTGTGTCTTGGTTAAAGAAATTTGGGCTAAAGTGAAGCCAGCCAAATTTTATATTCTTGCAGTAAGCTTGGGCAATATTTGGACACTAGGCTGTAAATGGCATTTTACTTTTAACTGCTCTAAAATGTGAGTTTGGCTTCACTATGACTTCCTTAATTTACCATATTTGTGCTCTTAATAGAAATTCTAAAGCCTGTAATAAGAATTGTACAGCTGATTTGTGATATTTTGGAAAAAAGTAGGAAACATCTTGAAAGGGAGATATATTTAAGAGGGATTTTGTGGATTGTCCTGATACAGTTCTGCTGTTGGAAATCAGGTTGAGCTGTAAAGTGGCTGCCTTGCTGTTTCACAGGAATTTGTCTTGAACTACTTTATTGCCAGTTACCTGCACATAGTAGAGTCCTTTGCCAAAGATCATGTAGGAGCAGCAGTATATGAGTTTGTGATTTACCAAAAAGATTATTTATCAACATGTTAATTATCCTGCTGTAAACGGCAATTTTCAGTTAAGGTTATTTATTAGCAAGATAATGAAAATGTAATGTTTTGTACATGATGCAAGCATGAAATTTTCATTAATATCTTCAGGAAATTTGACTTGTATTATGACAACAGATTAAAACTGGATGGCTGTAGCCACCTCACACTTCCCTCTCCCACGCTTGGGTGGAAAACAGCCTCCCTTTTGTCAAGGGTGGCTGCACAGCTCAGAAAGTTGCTCTTAAAATTACAGCCCAATTTCAGTTGACCTTACTGTGCAGGGTGGAGTTTGCTGCTTAAGGTCATGCTTTGTGAGCCACGTAGTCTTAGTAATTGAGGTGCAGTAGTCAGTCACAGAACAATGAGATGGGGGCACTAAAAGCTTTTAGGTGTCTGGTCTTACTTCGCCATTGCAACTAAATCAGCTCTGAGAAACCTGCATACTAGGAAGACCAGAATATTAGCCCCAAGATTCATTGCTGTCTTAGTTTCATGATTTTGGCTATTGAATTAAAGCTGAGCTACCTTTTTTGTGGTGAGAGAAAGAAGATGCTTTAGGCCTGCCTTTGCTTTCCTGCCCCTAACTTGTATAGGAGCGCTTGTTGTGCTGAGTGAACTGTTTTTAAAACAAATTTCTCTTCTGGTCGAATGAACAGATAAAGAGAAACTGCAGCCCTCTAAAAGGCCATATTTATGGTGTAGATCAGCAGACCTCTTTCTTTTTAACATAGTTGCTCAAGCCACAAAGAATTGTGTTGTGATGACGCTGGCTCATTATTTATGTTTTTTCACGCCCTGTAGCATCAGATGGGCCCTTCCAGCAGTTCTATAATTTCCTAACAGCTCATAGCAACACAGAGAATCTCTGTTTACAAATGACTGGCAGTGGGCAAAAATGAAATGTTCTTGTTAAGCTACATGGTAAGCTTTTGTCTTGGAATTCTGATACTCAGCAAATCTACCCCTGGTGTGCTTTTAAAAAGAATAAAAAGCCTCAAAACTGAATCCCTCTTTACTGAGAATGTATAAATTTCACATGTAAGCTGCTAAGAAGGTAAATAGAATATTTGAAGTAAGCACGTGGCTCAAAGAACATGTCTGCCTGTTCAGTTTGGTGCTGACTTTAAGCTGCAAACATTAACAGATTGCTTTGATTATTTAAACAAACACATTTAAATAAAAACTTTGCATCCTCTCATTTCTTTTTTAAGAGAATTTTATCTCATCAACAAGTAATACAGATGGAAAGGCTTAGGACTGAAATGAGGTAGCTAGTAATTAGTGATTATAGATGCTACTTGTACTAAATTTTAATTGGTTTATGGATTAAGATTGAAAAGTTTTAAAATTTGTTCGAAATAAGTGTTCTAAAACTCAAATTTGGACAGAGCATCTGTCTAGATTCTGTGAAGTCCCCTTCCTGTGTACAGTCTTCAGATGAGCCTTAAATATACTCTGGAGTTTTTTAGTGGAAATGGTGAGAAGAGACAGTTGTTTGTGGAAAGCATTGAGTTTAAAGCTTTACTTTTCAAAATAAATTAGCTTATGACTTCCTGGTCAAACTATGATAAGCATTTCTTGCAAATGTAATGAGTGTGTACGTTAACATAGCATAAATACCTAGTAAGTGTGTCCTTTTGGTGCACACGTTTGGAGGAGAGATCCCCCGTGTGCCTGGCAACTTAATAAAGAATACCTGCTTAATAGCCTTCCGACTATTGAATCGTCTACTGAATCTTCAATTCTGACTTTTCACGGCAGCAGTTTATAGAAACAATTTTGATATTCGTGATTTTTTAGTGGGGGAAACAGTCAGAACTTTCTCCCATTGCTCAAATTCATCTAAACAGTTCAACTCACAGGTTTACTGTACTTAACAACAAAAATCATTCAAATTAGTATTTTAGAGCTTCTTTTTGAATTCCACATGTAAAAAGTGTGTTCATCCTTTGTCAAGTTATATATGCAGTATTTTTTGTACATATAAGTCACAGATTGTCTCTGAAGAAACATGTAATAGAATCATAGACTGGTAAGGGTCGGAAGAGAACTTAAAATTCATATAGTTCGAACCTACGCCAGCTTGGCAGGGATACTTTTCACTAGATCAGTTTGCTCAAAGCCCCATGCAGCCTGGCCTTGAACAATCCACAGCTTCTCTGGACTACCTGTTCCAGTGACTCACCATCCTCATGGTGAAGAATTTCTTCCGAATATCTAATCTAAATCTGCCTTCTTTAAGTTTACAGCCATTCCCCCTTGTCCTATCACTACACATCCTTGTAAAAGTCCGTCTCCATCCTTCCTGTCGGTCCCCTTCAGTTACTGAAAGGCTGCAATCTGGTCTCCACACAGCCTTCTCTTCTCCAGGCTGAACAAGCCCAACTCTCTCAGCTTGTCCTCGTAGGAAAGGTGCTCCATCTTCGTGGCCCTCCTCTGGACCCGCTCCAACACATCCATGTCCTTCTTATGTTGAAGGCTCCAGAGCTGGACGCAGTACTCCAGGTGGGGTCTCACAAGAGTGGAGTAGAGGGGCAGAATCACCTCCCTCGACCTGCTGGCAACGCTTCTCTTAATGCAGCCCAGGATACAGATGAACTTCTGGGCTGCAAGTGCACTTTGCTGGCTCATGTCCAGCTTTTAATCCACCAGCAGCCGCAAGTCCTTCTCCTCATGGCTGCTCCCAATCCATTCTACACCCAGCCTGTATTTTTTGCTTGGAATTGCCCGGATCCGTGTGCGAGAAATTGCACTTGGCCTTGAACTTCACGAGGTTCGCACAGGCCCACCTCTCAAGTCTGTTCAGGTCACTCTGGATAGCATCCTATCCATCCAGCCTGTCGACAGCAGCACACAGCTTGGTGTCATCAGCAAAAGTGTTGAGGGTGCATTCAGACCCACTGTCCGTTTCCCTGACAAAGATGTTAAATAGCACCCATCCCAGTACTGACCCCTGAGGAAAACGGCATGTCACTGGTGTCCTGTTGGACATGGAGCTGTTGACCGCAAATCTTTGGGTGCAACCGTACAGCCAATTCCTTATCCATCATATCCATTTTTCTCCAATTTAGTAACATGTATGTCATGCAAGACAGTTTCAAATGCTTTGCTGAAGTCGAGGTAAATACTGTCAGTTGCTCTTCCTTTATCCACCAACACAGGAAACATATCGTAGAAGCCCACCAGATACGTCAGGAATGATTTTCCCTTTGTGAAGCCATGTTGGCTGTCACCAATCACCGAATTTTCTGCATGGCTTAGCATAGTTTCCTGGAGTATCTTGCCGGACACAGTTGTGACACTGACTGGCATGTAGTTTCCCGGGTCTTCTTTCCCTTTTTAAAAAGGGGAGTTATATTTCCCTTTCTCCAGTCACTGGGAACTTCACTGGGCTGCCATGAATTATCAAACACGATGGATAGTGGCTTAGCAACTTCATCAGTTAGTTTTCTAGGACCCGTGGGTACACCTCATCATGTCCCATGGACTGGTCCATGTTCAGTTTGCTTAGATGTATTAAACCTGATCTTGTTGTACAGTGGGCTGTTCTTCATTCTTCCAGTCCGTGCCTTTGCCTTGTAGCACTTGGGCTGTGCGGCTAGAGTACTTGCCAGTGAAGACTGAGGCAAAAAAGTCACGAAGTACTTCAGTGTTCTCCATATCACAGGTAACCAGGTTTCACATTTCCTTTCAGAGAAGTCTCACATTTTCATTAGTCTTCTCTTTTTATCTCTGACGTCGCTATAGAAGTTTTCCTTGTTGCCCTTGACATACCTGGCCAGATGTAACTCTATCAGGGCTTTAACTTTCCTTACCTGATCCCTGCCTGCTTGGACAATTTCTGTGTATTCCTCCCATACTGTCTGTCCTTGCTTCCACCCTCTGTACGCTTCGTTTTTGTTCTTGAGTTTGTCTAGAAACTACTAGTTCATGCATGCAGATATAATAGAGCAGCAGTGAAGAAGAGTCCCTTGTTTTCTGTAGTTCTTGTGCCTCAAATTTCATGCTTGTTATCTGAGAGTGTGGATTACCGAATGGTTTGTTTTCTGGTGCTTTCAGTAACCCTGGGTCACTCACACAAAATTACAGTACATTGTAATTGTTGGCCTGAGTTAGCCTGATTTTAAAGCTAAACTATGTGATGATCTGCAATGTTCCTTTACTCAAAGAATCCACATGCACTTGAGGCAGATGTAACGTAATTGAAAGAGTTTATCAATGAATGACATCAACATAGTACATTTGGAATGTTTATTTTTGGCATACATTGCTAGCAAGAAAATTGAGCTTTTCAGATTAACTGAATAAAATGTAACATCTGTATTTCAAAAATGTCAGTATTGCTCATCCAGAGACTTTTCATGTTAAAATTACTAAATATTTCACTGCAAAACAAACATGACCATCGTCAAAATGAAGAGATGGGCACAAGGAGTCTTATCACCTCCTTGAAAAGAAACTGAGTGCAGATTATTATCTACTATTTCCATTCATTAATAACAACAATTTTACCAGCGTGGAGAAGTGAGAAGTCAGCACAGTTTGAAAGAGAAATCCCAAAGTTAGAAGCTGACACGTTGAGTCAGATCATATTCAGTTCTAGCAGAAAAGCTCTAATTTTCCATACTTGACTTTCTTATTATGTTAGGTTGAATAAGCTGACTTTCCTAGAAGAGTCTTTGAGAAACTAGTGTACAAACTGCATTGAAATATGAAAGTAGGTTTTTATTAAGTCATTTTTATAATTTCTGTTTGTGAAAGGGTAACAATAGGGAACACAGTCTACATTGAAACAGCAAGATGCCAAAAAGAAAAAAGATGTCTTCTTTTCAGCTACAGCTGTGAAGAAGACCTTCTCCTTGTATGATTGCTTTATAGATTATGTTTATGACTGTGAAGCAGTTCACTGTTTTACTCACCTAAGAAGTTTGTAGTAGCTCTGAATAATCAGTCACTGTTTATCCTTGGAAGAACACAATAGAAAAATGAAAACTTAGATGTACATCACCCTGTATGCAAAATCGGTAAGCAAAAGCAAGTATTTGGTAACAAAAAAGTATTTGCAATAATCCTGACATTGTTATTTCAAAAAAGAAAAGAAATAAGAATAAATACATATTTGTTGCACTGCATCTCTTGACTCCCCCAGGTAAGCTAGTTTTTATGTTCTGTCCATCCCTTTTCAGATAAGTATTTCCTTTTTGAACTCTGTAAGAACATGGTGAAGTGGCCTTCATAAACAGGGATACTGTCCTTAACTACAGCCTGTTTTATGGTACGACGTGCTGGAAGTCAGAGTTACATAGTGCACGAACATGGACAGTAGGCAAAATGTCATTCATTTTCGAAAAACTTTTTCTTCTGGGGAATTTTATATGTGAAAGGATTGTTCTTCTTTTCCAGCAGAAATACTGCAAGAAGCACTGCTGCACACAACTAGTACAAGGAAAGCCACACAGAGTCACGTGGAAAAAGATACTTAGTGTCTTGTGCAGCTTTTCAAAGACGGTGAAGCTGAGGCACCACTGAATTCTCCTGATTTTGCTAAACAGAGTGTGGCTATAAAACAAAGCAGAACCAAGAAACACAGAAAGTTGATGCCAGCCCTGGTAAAAAGTACTTACCCATTTTTTCTGGCTATGTTTTGGTTTCGGCTGCCGCCGGCAACAAAAGTGCCACGTGGCTGCCCCTCCCCCCGCCGGGGTGCGGAGGAGAATGGAAAGAAACAGGCAGAAACTGGTGGGTCGGGATAAGGGCAGTTTAACAGAGCAGCAAACAAAGGGAAACAGTAACAACAACGATATGGATAAGGAGAAAACACAACAACGAACCGCACGACCCCACAGACTGCTCTCTCCCGGACAGGACCGGCGTCGCACGCTCCCGAGCCGCGAGAGACTCCCCGCCGCGCCGCCCCCCCCCAGCAGAACCCAGCGTGACGGCACATGGTATGGAATACCCGGCTCTGCTTGGCCAGGTTGGGGTTGGGTCAGCCCACCCGGCTGTGCCCCTTCCTGGATTCTGG